>Ga0247804_10000229_pt1 | contig 25784 bp, 24 predicted proteins | sample UWRJL029104C1_FD_181142 | JGI IMG/M metagenome (GOLD analysis project Ga0247804, IMG submission 181142) | Plant litter microbial communities from Arlington Agricultural Research Station in Wisconsin, United States - UWRJ-L029-104C-1 | ecosystem: Environmental > Terrestrial > Plant litter >...
TATTATAGTTTATAGTTAAAAAAATAGCCACTAGACGTTGAAGGGCCAAAGAAGAAGGTGAGATTGTCAGTGGCTGGAATTTGAGGAGTGGGATTTGAAGCCGCCCCGCACTTCACGCAACAACAGGTCGGGACATGTTCCTCCTAACATAACAAGTGATCTACTCGCCAACAATCGCTATCACCCTCATGCAGATCTGATGCATTTATAAAATTCCTGTCCTCGTAATCAACCTCCTTGCCCTTTGGTAGTGCATGATGGGTCCACGCGCTGCCTCAGTCCGTGCATTGTGCCACCTGTGTGAGAAGTCCTTCTCACGCCAGGAGCATTTGAACAGGCACCTCTTGAGTCACAGTAATGAAAGGCCATACCGATGTTCTAAATGTCGCAAACGTTTTGCAAGAACGTGAGATTAATTGGAATTCCCCGTGAGCAATCATGTTACCATGCTGACAGCGCTACTAGCGACATCCTTTCTCGTCACCAAGCCGCTCACCACTCTGATGACATTGCCCACGCGGTTCGGCGTACAATTGGTGCTGGTTTCCGGGCATGTCTATCTTGTGCAGCTGCGCGTGTGAAGTGCTCAGGGTCAGACCCGTGCGGTAGATGTTCGACTAGAGGAATTGAGTGCAATTATCCTCTGCGTTTCCAGAAAACCGCTGATGCCGGGGAATATCAACAACTCGGCCAGATTCCCGCAAATGATGAATTAGACTTTCTTACAAATCATACAAGTAACCTCTCATCATCAAATAACGAAGTCCGCGGTGAAGAAGACAACGAAAGAGCAACATTTGAGACATTGCGATATTCGACAACTGATGCCGTGGCAAACACTTCTCATCAGGGGGCTCATATTTCTATTTCTAACCACCAAGATTCAATCGCCAGCAATGGAGCTTTAACCTATAATGTACAAAGCCAAGCTCAAGATTTGAGTAACCAACCGATAATGCTCCAGGACACCCCTATTGATCCGTATGACTTTTCTATGTCGGCAAATCAAGATTTTCAAGAGGCTCAATTCTCAGACTTTCCCTTTACTTCGATTAATTGGTTATCTCCAATAGACTATAGCTGTAATGACTTGACTTTTGACAACACGAGTTTAGAGGTGTTCGCGACTCAACCGATGCTTCTATGCTCCAACCCGCTGCCTAGTACCGACAGTTCTATGCGCAGCATTAGGATTGCTAATGAAAATTCCGGCGAACCTAACGAACACCTGATTCGTTCAAACCGTAGCAGAAGCCAAGTTTCTGAGATATCTCATACCTCAGTCTCTCCAAGAGGATCCGCATCCCTCAGTAGTGTTACATTCGGATCCCGGTCAACTGCTCGCTATGTGGACGGTGCAGGTGCTCGAGATGCTCGATATGGCAAGCTTAAGAAAAGACATCCATCAGCAAAGCAATACAAGGCGCGCATAATCGATTCATTTTATCACAGCATTGATAGTGATTTATCCTTCCCGTCGTCATTGGATATGGATATCAGTGCTTCCCAATGTGATCAGCAGCATCTATTCGGAATCTCGCCTTGCATATATGAAAAGATTTTCGTTGAATTCAAAAAGCATTGTATTCACAATAGCCACCCGTTTAACGCCTCACACTTTCCAACCGTCGGTGTGTTTCATCTTGGCATAAGACTTTATTTCGAGTACTTCCAAGACGTCTATCCTATCTTACATAAGTCATCAATTCTTAATTGCCAAGACGAGAATGCTTTTGTAGTTTTCATTGCAATTTCTTCGATTGGGATTAAGTATCTTGGTACGAGCAGCGCAAACAAATGCAGTGAGGCATGGCTAGAATTTCTTTCTAGAGTTATCGAACATGTTGACTACCAGCCCATATTACCTGGGATAGAGGTTCTTTCTAATCGTTCATCTTCACAACTGACCGGCGTGGAATGTTACATACTGCAAGGTCAGATTATAGCAACACTTGGCATGTTCAACAGCTGCAGTGAGAGTTTAGTCCAAAGAGCGTTTGACTGGAGAGCTAAGCTTGTCAATCGATGCCTCAAGATGGAATTACTCCTAAAAGATAGCGAAGACTCGAGAACGACTAATTTTCCGATTCAGAAATCTTGGGCGAACTGGGTATTGATAGAAAGTAAGCGTCGTGTCGGATATTTCATTTGGGTAAGTAAATACGATGAGTGTCATTAATTACAAAGTTGATTGTTAGAGGCAGCTGCTTGATACTATCATCGCCTATCAATCCGACTATCGGCCACAACTATTACTTACAGATGCTAAGGCATCACTTCCGTGTCATGAGGACTTCTGGGCTATCATGGATCATGATAATTTGCAAGAGATGCAAACCAAATTTGGTGGTAAGATTATCTAAAATTCCAGAAGAGGAAACTGATTGTGAAAGAATGTCCATCGCTCTTGTCTGCAATCGAGGCTCTTTACAAGAATAAATTCGTGGATAGCAATCTGGGCGATTTTGGACGAACAGTATTAATTCACGGTCTTTATCGACGCACATGGGAAGTAGCAAGCTATCATGCGAACACTCTTTCAAGTTGGACTCCGTCAGCTCCTGGAACTGGATCCAATTGCCGATCTGATAGCGAAGAACCCGAAGACTGGCTCCCTGGTATTGCAACTTTTGCAAAATGGCGAAATAGTGCTTGTGATTGTCTTGACGTCCTTCATTGGGAGGCAAACAGCAAAGTAGCTCAAATGGTAGGGGTAGAGAATCCACTACTTCTTCACCTCCATCTAGCTAGACTCATTCTCCTTACTCCGGCAACTACAATTCAGGAATTCGCTACTGATTTGATACGGCATTCAAAAACGACAGAAACCCTGGCGCTGGGATCTCTAAAACCTCAGCTTCAAAAATACAGGAAAGAAATTGTACGCTGGTTTCTACAGGACCAATATAAATCCCGGCTCTCTCTAGTTCACGCAGGTGCAATTTTCTGGCATGTTCGGAGGTACAGTCATGACAGCTTCTTGCAACCCTTTGCTGTATTCCTCTCAACTTTGGTCATTTGGGCATATGCCACTTCATTTCAGGCTTTGAACCAACCAAAATCTCTAGCATCCGAATTGAATAGAAGTGCGACAAGAAATCCAAGTCGTCGTCAGCTTGTAGTCGTTGACTCAGATGATTTTCTTCATCAAGAGACAGACTCTGATATAGCAGATTCCATGATTGATTCTCCATACATCAATTTGGACCGACCATGCGACGATGAACTTATCCAGACTTTCGTTCGCCACGGTACGAAAATGACAGGCTATATGGCAGGGATTGGCAACATCAACCAAATTGGTAGCGCCGTGAAGATCTTGAGAGAAGGGGTTAAAATCCTTCTTAATAGTGGTACGAAATCTCAGTCAACAGAAGCTGAGAACAATCAACCGGAAGGCGCAATTCCTACTTGGCGAATGGCAACAAAACATGCAGTTATCCTGGAAGAGCTTGCAGAGCTCCGCAACACTACTTAGGCTGTAGCACATCTGGATCAATTATAGAAGCTTTGCTCTAAATTCTCCATTGTAACTTCTCAAGGGAATTGCTCCACACAATATAAAGAGCTGGGATCCCTTTGACGATAAGAAGTATCGCGTCATAGGCTTTAGGCGTTCTGAGGAGTTTTTACACCTGCTGCAACATCTGACAACTCTATATAAGGGACCATATATTTCACACCAGGGAAGCATTTCATACATAACCATAACTACCTAACTTTACCAGCTACCATGGAGCTTGCAAATTAATTTTTTAATAGATCAATACCCTGTAATATTTCAACGGCGACGATCAGTATATTGCAGAATGCCTAGATATTAGATATGTCATATCATTTTGACTTGTGACTGGAATATCATACAAGAATCTTCAGCGAGGAGTAAAATAAGTGTGGAGAACCATTTCTAGATGGAAGGATTTGTATGTAGTTTTTGTCCCATTTTTGCAGGTTTGTATTTTTGTAATTTTGGCGGATCCACTAATCTCATATTACATAAAAGAAGTTCTTATTTAGCTGCACACTCATATTATTCCCATGTCAGTTCTAGAGAACTCGAACGCGAGTCCAGTCGTCGTTTCCATCGAATAAATAGGGAACGTTACTGAATCTCCCGAATACGTGTGACCGTAGTTGCCCAAATCAGTGGCTTGATTGAACTCCTGAAAGTGATTTGCCGAACTCCCATCAAATCGGTATGTGTGGATATTTAAAGTGCCATTGGGAGGTAGCCCAACGGACGAAAGACTTGAAATCTTGATCTCCCATGTTCCAGTAGCAACGCGAGCACCTACCAATAGCCTGACTCGATCCTCTCCCACGACGCTGTATATGTCCCCGTTTTTATCGGCTGTGGGCTCGGTATCGACACGGTACCCAGTCATGTTCTTGTTGTAGTACTTGTAGACTTGGAATTCAGCTGCTGGATAATACCCACCTGCTGTTGGGCGATAGGCACTTGTGCCAGCATCTGGTTTCCCTAACAAGCCGGCCAGAAAATCATGAAGAGCACCAGTTGAAAGCCAATTTCCTCGAAGTCCTATAGCGTTCACTCGTTCTAGCTGTGAGATCCACCAGGCAGCACCGCTTGGGACCTGCTCGCTGAATACTGCGTACTCATTGATATTGATAACATGGTCCGTAGCCAGCTTGGCATTAGAGAGAATGGTTTTGTAGCTTGCAACTGAACTTTGCATGTCCCCACCACCGCCTTCCATGTGCCATGCGTACTGGGTTGGAATACTTCCGTTCTGGGCAACGAATGCAGCCCAGTTGGTCCACCAAGTATTGCTTGTGTCGGGTGCTGCAGCAAGCGAGGGACCAGTAGTAACAGCATCGGGAAAAGCGTCGCTGAGATATTGATTAGCCATAATATTATCAGTGCTGCGAAGGTTCTCTACCGGATCTTATAGTAGCATCTTCCCCACATCTGGATCCATTGAGATTGGGGCCTTGACCAAAAAGCACCAATATCTGGTTCATTCCAAATGTCCCAAACCATGCCTGCAGTCATGTCATTTGACTTGATGTCCGCAAAAAGTCGTCCTAAAAAGCTATCGAAACTTGCCCAATCTCCATTATCGCCGGGCATGGGGTCGGTACTACTCTGTGTAGTGTCAGCACCCCACAAGTCGTGTAGCAATATGTTAAAATTTGCGCCGTATTTGCGGCAAGTTTTGTAGTTGCTCAATGTGGATTCAAAGCGAGGCTGTTGAGTATTAGAATCATCACCCCCTTTTCATGCATCATATCCCAATATTTTTTAAATTTTTAACATACCACATATGCCGCAACACCACCAAGCCACCCTTTAGTTGGGGTTTGTGCTCCGCCGGCTCTTCCAAAGTTAAAACCAATATCAGTGTAGAAATGGTCTGGAATTTGGTCGGCAGCATCTGGAATGCCATAGATAAATCCGGAAGCCAAATGCTGAGGGTTACCAGTATTGGTGTCAAGATGGACAACAGCTGTCCCAGAAACTGTGGCTCGCTTGACCAGAACAGACCCGAAAGTTGTCTGAAGAAAAAGGAATGCAGGTAAAAGGCCCAACATATTGCCGCAACTACTAATTATATTCCAGGTGGATGAAGTCCCGTTGAAGTACGAAAAGTTTCTTGTTATAAGGAGCAGGACGGTGGTTATTATTTATATTAAAGTATCATGACTATTGTATTATTGTACTCATAGGGAAACTTGTTTGTACTTGCATCACAACACTACAAAGATCAACACTGTTACCTCTGAAGCCGCTTTTGCGGGGTGCAGAACAAGGTTGTGGGGGCGCGGGTGTGGGGTAAACCACGCATATTACTAGTGAGTCCGGGGACCCGCTCCGGTGGGGGTTATAAGCGACCCTATACAACCACGAGTGCTTCCCACATCTATTCCGATGGGGATTTCGCTCGCCTGGATTTCGGCTTCAAGAAATTCCGTCAGTCACACGCCAGGAGTCGTGAGTAGATATATACATGATTTAGTAATCAGAGTTTGAGTAATTGCTTCTCGATAGCAAACGAACTTAAAAACATTTGAAGTTTTGAACGTCTGCTGTTGAGCGAAGAGAGTATCGCAATCTCGGCTTTCAGCACAACGCTTTTCTATGCTCTCTTGTTGTGCGAAATCCGGATTATATTAAAAGTATATAAGAATAGTGTTTTCAAATAAGGTTTAATTATACCTAAGGTGTAAGCTTCTAACTTGTAAAAGGCATCTATGCATATTGGTCCTTTTGGGTAGCAAGTGAACTATTCAACTGGGCGCGCTATTGCTAATTAAAGATGCTAGAACTTAAGATTCTATATATCTAGCATGCAGCACTAAAGAGATGTAGATTCTAGTTTTTTCTCTCTTTAGTATCAATGTCTTTCTCGTAAATTTGCCTGTAACCCGCTTTACTTTGTTAAAGTTCTCACGGCTTTTGTAACGGATTATCTACTACTTTAGCATAGGCTACATACGCTACTTAGTTACTCGATCACTGAATTAAATAGTCATAGTAAATATCCATCTTAATTGGGGATCACAAAGCTCCTCCAAAGGACACACTTGGGAGCAGCCGTCGCGTCGTATTCTCGGGAAGTAAGTAACCTGTTGAAGATTTATTGTTCTCACCCACGATTATGACTTTCAAGGTCAGTGAGCCCAATAATGGGAATAGAACGTTGTAAAAGTGTACAAGGACTTGCGAGCTCTGTATTGCACCTCCGGCCTAGGGGTGGAGGGGGGCGTGGCCTAGTGTTAAATCACTACTCCTATCATGGATTCCTGATTGGGGGAAAATCGAAAATCTTTACTAAGCATATGGGCTTCATTTCAAATACAACAGAATCATTTGTGGATCACTTGATTGAGTCCAAAACTAGGATTAATGAAATCCGGGGACTGGAATGGGTCATTCTGCACTCCGGAGGGCATGAGATTTTGAAGCCTCATTAGATCATTGGTCTTCAACAAGACGTTTTGCAATTACAAGTGATGGGCGACTCATGAGTGTGCCTATAGGCATGAGGAGAGTGGATGCTATTGGCGTTCCTTTTGGAACCCAAATTTTATATGCTTTAAGTCCCGCCACTAGTAATGGATTTCACTCAGTTGTTGGAGAATACATAGGCGGTATATGAACTATCGGCTCTTGTCCTCTGGGGATTTCACTAATTTGCTGTTGGCTCTCACTTTTTCCTAATTTCTTCCTTTCCATGCACCAAAAAGACCACAACGTCGCGAAGCCAGAGTTTTCTTGCATATTTTGCTTCCAGAAAAAGATAGCCAAGCGAAGTTGTCGATTATTAATTAACAAAGACTTGCGTATTTCATAAAGTGCGAAGATGCTACCAACTTGATTTTCGTAGCTGTGTAATCAATGGAGTTTATTGAGAAGCGTTACTACCGTAACGCGAAGACGCGAGAAATTGGAAGTATGTGAGATACTTCCTCTAATAAATTGACCCTAACTTACCTTATATGTATAAGTTATGCTTAGGGTTCGAGGTAAATTAACAAAGAAATCATATGGTCCTGGAATAACTGATTGAGACGACATTTGATTGACGTCTTATATACAATTTCAGAGATGAGAAGTACGTTATTGGGACTAGGATGGATATCCCTTCTTTCAGCGACACAGTATAATACTGTATAAAATTTGTATAAAGTTCGATCTTATCATGAACAGTCACTGCAGACATGGTCGGGTCGGTGTTGACTTTTCTTGTTCGCAAAACCCGAGGGTTGGTTGTGTTAAAGACTGGATATGGATGTGGAAAATACTCGAGCAAATGTGAGACTGCAAGACAATAGAGTCTTACATTACGGACATCAAGGTTCTCAACGTGTTTTTAGAACTCTGAAATTTAAGATTTTTAAAAATTAATCTCGAAATCGAATGTCGAAACTTTTAGATGAAATATGGCGCACAGTAGTGAACATAGCCCTACAGGCAGGACTCGGCATCTCAAATATAATAAATCATAGTTAGAACGACATGATTCTCTCCTATGATCAGAAAATTTCAACGAATCAAATGCTCCTTGTAGATTATTCTAGGATACTTAGCTAGCCAAACTGTCTTTTCAGCCTGGAAACGCTTGAATCAACATTTATTGGCTTCGCGTGGGGAACAGACACACAGAAACCTGTAATCCCTGAATTTCCTACAAAATATTCCCTTCATAAGTGGTAGCGTAAATACTAACTTAAACCATCCCCATGCCGCAGAATTTAGAGAACTGTTATACTATTATTCGCTATTCACTTTGTAGCCTCTAAAACCTTAAATATCTTCCACTAACCTTCCATGTCAATTCCTCATAGTTCCTTAGAGGTGGTCCAGCTCAGGAAACAACTTGCCTCAAAAGTTTTGATAGATGAAGGAGAAAAAATGGACTTGAATACAATGCCTCATTGAGCCATTTCAGCCCTAGTCTGCTTAATGCACAGAGTTGGGCCACTTTGTCGTAGCCTGAGGCCACACCCTCATTAGCTAGTATACTTAGACCCCTCCCGTACGGAGAGCTTCCTTTCCTAGACTTACCAAACCAAGAACCTTTAGCACACGTTTACTCGAAGGAACCTCTCCTTTTGCGCATCGTGAGTACAGGTCCTTGACACACTTCGACAGGTCATGGAGCCGGAAAACTCAGTATCACCTGGCTCGTGTCTTACACTGCCTTCCTAGCACATATATCTGCGACATATTCCCTGTTTCATCCGTACAGCATTGGACGGAATATTCGAGATTCGAATTCGACAAAAGAAGCTAAAAATGGTCAAATTTCTTTGGCATGATGATATCGGCTATACGGTCACCAGCTCAGGCTGTGTTGCAGGTACTAGCGTCACGGTAATAGTTGTAGAGCATAATCTTGCCGCTATGAGTTCGCCTTCATGTCCCAAGTCTTTGGCGCTTTATCCGCCTGATATCCTTGATAATGATGCTCTTTTTCACATAGCTTGTGATGCAAGAGTAGCCATAACACATCTTCATCCAAGGGAGGACGATGCAAAGAAGCAGTCGAGCGAGCCAATCTAGCAGCGAATGCTGCTTGAAGAAACATCTAAGCACAACTTGATAGACGTGACTGATTTACTTTACGCTAACCATGGACCCAGAAACATTTCCCTTCACCAGCTAGAGCGTGTTGTGCTGTATTGGGCATTTATGAATGAAATTGAAGTCGTTATTGAGGTTTGACTTCGTATTGGGGTCACTCTCGACATTAAAGACCAATTAACCCAGACCCTATTCTTCAGAGCGTGTAGTATGGCGTATGTCAAAATGCTACGAACGTTGCTTAAATTCGAAATGAATGTCGAGAAGGTTCGTCTATCATTCCTACTATGTCACGCTGCTTTGAATGGTCATGCCGATGCAGTTTCAAACATTGTGGATCACAGGGCAATATCCAATTTCGTAAAGCATTTGCTCGGACAGCATTGCATGCATTACCAGCTAGCGGATACAAATCCCTGGTGGAAATACTATTGTGGAGTAGAGCAGATTTGAAGGCAAGGGACATATTAGGCTGAATACCATTGTATTATGCGGCTAGGACAGGAGATATAGCTACTGTTCAATTCTTGACTGACGCAGGACCAAACACCTTCTTAATGTGCGGTGATAGGCAGCCAGCTCCAAACTGTCCAGAGGAAACATATCACGGTAGCAAAATTTCTCCTTAGAAATATGCTTGAAAATGATCACAAGTCGGAGCTAGATATCTACATGTTAAATTGCTTGTTAGATTCCGCTGCGTTTAATGACGATAGCAAGATGGTAGATCATTTACAGAATTATATCAATATGCTCTAATACTAGTTTGTAACATGGCCATGGCCCAGCAAAATTTAGGGGGTTAGGACTTCAGTATTGAATCTACTCTTAAATCGTTTCAACAAATTTAAGTATAACGTCTTGACTGTACCCTATGCCGTTAAGGAACAGATAGATATGTTAGAAATTATTATAATAATCAAATTAGGTTACTAAAAATATACACTATATATTATATTTCAATTTTGTCTAAGACTTTTATCTAAAGAAACTATTTGTTTATATAAAACTCTTATACTTAGACTCACGAAAACCTTTAAACTTTTAACGCTCAATTAAAGTTTAAAGTCCTTTAAATTTTACTATATAACTATAATTTCTGTATTAAAAGTAACAAAAAATAATAACAATTTCTAACTTATGTTTAAGTTTTATAATAGCCCTTATTTCTTACAATACCTCTTCTAGAAGTGAGGAGCTTTGTGACTATCCTTTTCTGGCCCTGACCATGTCCTAAAGGCGATATTCTTCTAGAAACCCATGGCTTTGAGATCTGGATTTGTAATAACTAGTTATACAACCATACTATTCCTTCACACGACTTACTACCTTATAAATTACTTGTCAGCTTTACTAAGATTTATGTAAATATAAAATACTTAGACAAGCAATACTATCCTTCCCTCACTTTACTTCATAGCCGGCCATCCAACCGAATCATGCACTGCAATACCAGCAAAACTTGCGTGTCGCTGTGCGCCCGTTTGCACGGTTATGAGGTCGACAGCGAGCTTGCTAGCCGGTTTCCCAAAGTAGGAAAGGCGACTGTCACCAATGTCGGTCGTCTCGACGGCTAGCCAGACGGGTTTGCCCTCGGCTTCTCCCGCAGCGAGGGCCGCGCTGGCAATATCCAGGAGCTGGGCCGCGTCACTGCGGTAAGTCATAAAGGTAGCCGAATCAACGAGGGCCAAGGTCCAGCGGTCCATCTTCGCCGTGGAAGATGCCGACTGGATCTCGTTGGCCCAGAAAGGGAGGTCTGCCGCGACGGTGAGGCCGAGACGCCGGCCGAAGAAGGCAACTGTGCTCATATGGTCTTGCCAAGATGCGACATACTTAGTCTGCGTGGCGGGCGTGTCCCAGCCGTCGAGAACCCAGGGCTGTGTGATTTTTAGATTTGGTATAAAAGGCTTTCTTTTTCTATCTACCAGGTATATGATGTGTCATAGGCAAGGAAAAGCATTCTAGTCTTACCTCAATATCCATGTGCACCTCCTTGAATTTCGCATTCGCTGCCGCGCTCGCCTGGTACTGCTCGATCCAGCTCAAGTTATCATCGATGCTGGGGCTTCCCTGATCTAGGATCCACTGAGAGTTGCCGATGAGAGCGCCGACAGCAATCCCCTTAGCGCTGCACTGCGAGATGAAACTGCCAAATGCGGCGTTGGGCACATCGGCGTTGACACCAGCGTACACCTTCTTAACCCCTTTAGACACGGCAAATGTCAGGAACTTGGAGACCTTGGAGTTGTCCTGAAATAAAGTGGCATCCCAGAGCCAGGTCGCGCGGTCTGTTGCTGCTGCTGCCACCAACGACGCAGTTGACTGTGCTATAGCAAAGAGGAAGGCGTTTAGGAGCTTCATCTTGAGGTTGAGATAAGTGAAAATAGGAGATCGGTTTATTGTATGTTTATATCTGAAGAAGGTGTTCAATAACAGAGGATGATGGACGGGAGGGTGGGTAAAGAAACGTAACAAGGCGGCTCAACCATTTTGTATTGGGGCACTAATGTGCCCCACTCTATAATAGTAGCTGCTGGGCCAATAAAAGCTTAATATTCGTAAAATGATGTAGTATTTTCGTTTTTATCTCGTTCTGCTTATGTGATGGACTTCCAGAAACTCCTCGGCCAATACTTCTGAGGCGAATAATTACGTGAGACCGAGGTCAAAGACATACAAAGCAAGTGGAGTAGCTGCGCTTGCCGCCAAATTTTCTGCTAGCTTAGGTTACGTAAGACTAAAGTAGTGGGGCACACGTGGTAGGCAGACCTGATGCTGGTGAGATTTCTCTGTCACAGCTGGGTTGTTTTTCTCACAAATATATATAAATGCTGTTAAGTGTTAAGTTTAACCATTAGCAGCCTTGATATTAATAATCTATCTATTACTAGATCTGTACTTACCCGGATCTAAGAAGAAAACTAAATCTTGGTCAAGCTAAGACATATCTTGAAGCTTCTACAACGTAAAATTTGATTTTCTTATTACTTTATTAATCGTTTGTTCTATTTGAGAAGTTACATCTCTGGGAACATGTAGGATTTGATGACTACTACCATGATCAAAGAGTACCTTATTATTCTCCTCGCTCATACAGTTGAGGGCAATACTATTGACGTGTCACGGTACCGTCAGCACGTGATGTGTAGGCGGATATTACACAGCTTAAATACTAAGTTCAATCCTCAGCTTTTTCCCATACTTCCATATGTGCAGTACGTGCGTTCCGCACTCATTCTAAGCCGAGTGTTACATGACAGCACTCAGATCTTTAGAATTAAAACTTGTGCTATAGAGAAGCTTATAACAGGTTCTTTAGTAGTATCTGCCGACTAAGCTCATCAAGATTAAAGCGTGACCTTCTATATCTTTTTACGTAGGTGGGGCGTACATAAATTATGGATAAACTAGTAATCTAATCCTGAAAAGGTGATATTCTTTTCATTTTACACCATTATTGATTTTAGGGAAAACTCACTTTTATTTTAGCCAGTCCCACGCCTCACCTAGACCGAAATGCTATTGCCCCAACCCAGGATCGGGGCAATATAATCCTTAGAATTTAAAGGGTGAATATTATTCTGTTATTAATGTTTGCGGATTATTATCTTTGTACCTCAATTTGACTTGGTGATACTAAGCTTATTTTAATTATATACTGCCAGCAAAATGCCTGCTAATTAACCCTAGTTTAGATATATTTCTGGTAGGAAAAGCGACTGTTATATTTAACCATTCTTACTTATAATACATATATATATATATGCTACTGTCAACCTCTTCCTTTTACATGTTAGGAAACGGGCTTCTTATATTTTAAAAGATAATTGTTAAGTGTTATACTTTGCGCTTTGCTAGGCATAAGAGTAGCTGTTATAACTAAATAAAATACTATAGAATATAGAGTTACTAAATCTGTATTTAACTAGTAGATATTTCTATATGCATATGGTGGTGAGGTCACCATGAATTCTAGTAAGCATCCCCGAGCGTATATGGCTCAACTACTGTTAATGCCCTGCACTGTCGATTACTACATGTTAATCTAAGTTTGGTTCAATATTTTTGTTCCTATGGAGCAGTCGTTAAGTATGTTACGTAATAAGATCATTTATCCTAGCTGTTGGAACTCTCTTGATAAAAGCTGCGCATGGCTACCGATGAAGTAGCTAATGCATGCACTCATGTTGTCGGAACCAACCGGCTAATTGCCAATGTCACATTACTATTAGGTGAGTTATCATGACTGTTTTTCACACCAAAATTAGTACAAAATCCAGGATTGAGTTGTATCCGGGCTATAATTTGGCACTTTCTTTGTTAGAAAGACTGGTCACGACCTTCACATGCTTATTTGAAATCCAACATCGGGATTATGTTCTGCCCAGCTATGTTACGATCATTACAGCATGTATCAGTCCACATCCACTCAGAGTATATGACTGGTGGACAGAATATTGATCCAACGCAGGTCATCAACGAAGACTTTTTAAGCATATGATTACAGGTCTTGTTCGGTAAGCAAAAGCCGCCTGTTCTAATAAAGCATTGCGTTTACCCGGTTGGTCCAACTATTGGAATGTAACCTTGGGAGTGTGGGAAGCACCATTTTCTAGTAGACTGGCAATGTGCTGTTCAAATGTACCGAAGTGTGATAAACGCTGCAGGTTATCAAGAATTCACTGATACCTAGGGTTACGCGAATTTAGCAATTGCTAATTTTGCACCTTTATATCATGTTATCATTATCAATATCTATTAGGTTTTGACGAATCTCCGAAGCGTACCTGACTAAATTTCAATAAGCTCGGGGGGGAAGTTCTCTTTCCTGCCTAAAGATCGAGGTTCTTAGTGTAATTATTGTTGGATATCATGCATACCGGCATAAGCGGTCCGGTAATCCCTAGCAACTGTCCAGAAAATCAACAGAACACGTATGAATGGATATATGGAGCTGCGTTTCTTTAAACAGAGGAGAGGGATTTCCACAGAGAACAACTCGCTGGTTACAAGGATATTCCAGTTGAATTGCAGGTATATTTAGATCATGGAAAAGCCATATATGTTTGGTTTTACACGCGTCACAGAGGAAATTGATTGAAAGGTTTGTGCTGAATCATCATAAATTATAATAAAATTAGAACTCATGATTAGCGTCAATTTCATGATATGTTCTCTTCTCTGACGAATAAAGCCCTTTCTTTGTGCACTGTGCAATGTAAGCTTGGAAGCAGTCAGTCAAATTGAGCTAGGGTACCTGGTGGAGCTTATGCAGTATGTAATATGATCACACCGCCCGAAAATTTGCCTATTACAGTCCCTGGATCTTGTTGTGCTTTATCTGGTTTCTGCCCTAGCTACCACTACCGCCATCTAACTATATGTATTCATCCTAATGCCACCTGTGCTATGTGACCTACAGAAGAATACGTTTCAGCAACTTAGGTTAAACAATATCATGGCAAATACACAACATCTGCCTTTACCCGGCACACAGCATGGCTTACGTTTAGTTCTCACCGTCATAGATGAGCGGGCTCGAAGTGATCCCCAGAGTCCTTGGGTGTCTATCCCTGTAGATCAAGAAAATATCTCCAAAGGCTACAAAGATATCACCGCTGGCCAGCTCGCGAATGCGGTAAACTATGCGGCACATTGGCTTTCCAGAAACATCCCTCCATCTGAGCCAGAGGATGAATTCCAAGTTTTCGCATATGTTGGGCCTAAAGACTTGCGATATCCAATTTTGGCCATAGCTGCAGGAAAGCTAGGAAAAGTGGTTAGTAATTCATACTGTTGGCTCTCTCCTTTCCAACTCGGACTCTCCTCTAGTATCAAATTTGTAAGATTTTGCTTATTGAGACGATATGAAAGATGGTTTTGCCATCACCAATGACAACGCCAGAAGCACAGGTTAAACTCCTTGAAAACAAAAAGTGCAAGCTCTACATACGACCTGAAAGCTCGGCATCTCTTGTAAATGAGATCGTGAATCGTATCCCGAGTATTAAGACAGTAGTAGCACCTGAGCTAGAGGACTTTTTGCAGGATCAACAGGCAGAGCCATTCATCTATCAAAAGTCGTGGGAGATAAACAAAGATGATCCTTGGTTAGTATTTCATACTTCTGGGACGACTGGTGAGTCAAATTTCGGGTAGCTTCAACACAGCGATGTGAAAAGATACAAAATCTAAGCCCCAAATACTTATAGGGTTTCCGAAGCCCATTACATACACTCATCGAATGATGGCAACTCTAGATGTAGCAGCAAGACTTGCGGGTGAGGATGAAACCCATTTACACCATTACGCTTTCAAAAGATGGTACACACCTTTACCTATGGTCCATGTGAGTCTCAAAAAGTCTTCCTACACTTAAATCCACTGCTAAAACAGCTTTTACAGTTCGTAGGCATGCTGATGGTTCTTTCTATGAGTGTTTTCGTTCACACGGTTATTGTACTTGGGCCAGCAAAACCTCCTTCACCAGAAACACTCATTTCTATCTTGAAATTTGGGAACGTCGACGGCGCCCTGCTTGCTCCCGTTTCTATTGAGTACGTATGCTCAAAGGCTAAGTCTGGTCTCTTCGGGAAAAAACGGAAGCTTTCCTTTCTTGTGAGGTGATAAGAGCTGATAGTATTATTATTCATAAACAGTGCACTGTGTCAAAACTCTACCGGCTTGGCGGCGTTACGAAATCTTCAATATATTCACTACGTCGGCGCGCCTCTAGGGGTCACCAACGGCATGAAACTTGCTTCATATGTTCGGCTAATACCTTCTATCGGCAGTACCGAAGTTGGAGGCTATTTCTTAAAGCTTCGCGAGGATAAACAAGATTGGGACTACGTCGCTTTTAACAGCCACGCTGGAGCCGAGTTCGAGCCACGTCCCGGTGGTGAACTTCACGAGTTAGTTTTCGTCCGTAGACATGAAGATGCGGCTATGCAGCAGATATTCTTCTTGTATCCAGACCTTGATCGATTCGAGACAAACGATTTGTGGATGGAGCATCCCTCGCGCAAAGGACTATGGAAGATCGTGGGGAGAACCGATGACTACGTATATCTCGCGCATGGGGACGGCTTGTATGCTGCAACAGTGGAGAAGGAAATTGAGAAACATGGTCTTGTGCAGGTGGCTTTGGTTGGAGGTCACGGCAGACTTAACCCTATCCTCCTTATTGATGCGGTGGATGGCAGCAATCATGAAGATCTTCGACAAAGCTTATTGCCATATCTTGCAAATGCAAACTCCTTATGCCACGCTTCTGTCCATATCTCCCGGAACTAATTGTGTTTACCAAACCGGAAAAGCCACTAATGCGGACACAGAAAGGAAGCGTGGCGAGATTACCAAACTTGAAGATATACCAGGAAGAAATTGATAAGTTATATGAATGTAACTCTTGAATTGCTAGTAGCACAAATAATTTAGAATAAAGACAATCAGTCAAGATTATATACTTGTTATTGATTGCTGAGTTTAACAAGAAAACTATCATCCATTTAATACACTAAGCTAGTAGTGACTGAGTTCCTTCCCAAGACAATTAATACAAATTAACGAAAGCCAGGACTAGGCGTTTTTATTTCGCCTTGAGACATTTCAAATCAAATATACGAGTGCTGCCTGCCCGTAAAGAATAAGAATAAAACCTCCCAGCGATAAGGTCCAGTAGGTCCAGTTGTCTGAACCACATCCATATCATTCGTTTATTATCCGGCCGCATCTAACAGCCTCAACTGGTGTACCTTTAAATAGATGTTAATATTTATATCAGTCACAAAGCCTTGTATCACATGGGTATTTTAGCAGGCGAATTTCTATGTTAACGACAGAAAATCAAGGGATGGCAAGTGACACATCTTTCTCTAACAGAAGTACGTTAGGTGCCTGAAATGAGAAATTGAATGCAGTTTCTTTGATAAAGAGCTATCGAGAAGCAGCTCTATTAAGCAAAAGAACTCTAAAATCTGATCTTATACTAGTTTCTTCTTTTACTTTAATCCTAAGCCTCGAGATATTCTACCAATGTTAGCACTAGATTCAAGAGAATGTAAAGAGTGGTTTACTCATCACGCATATCGCCTAGAATATTTTCATTTCCGCCAGGCTTTTGCTTCGCAAAATCGGGCACTAAAGACTCCTTGGTGCTAGACTTTGCCGTGAAGCTGGCCTGTAAAGTGCTAATTAGCCATTACACAGTGATGTATGTCATACTAAGTCAAAACAAAACCACTCTTACACATACTGTTGAGCCAGAGGTGTTATTTGGAGTATCAGAGCTTGCTGGAGTCTTTTCCATTCCTACTCCTCCACTAGGGGCAACTGAAGCTCCTGTTGCCAAGTCTCCACTTGCTTGACTTTTGTTATCTGACATCTTGATTCTGGGAATACCTAATAGTTGAGGTTCTACCATAATTTCTTTTATATATACTTGCTACCAAATAACCGAGAATGATGACGACACTATATCCAACTGTACAAAGGCATCGCTTACACATGATGGTGATATAAGAATAATGATATTATCGAGATGATTGGCTCCACTACGAAGATCACCACAAGGCATTTCTACACTAGCATCTAGTGACGTGAACAAGTAAGATATTCATGTAGCCTTGTGAGTAAATACCCCCTACTCTACCATAGCAAGGATAGATCACATGACGTCGCATTCGCCAAAAGACGGTTTCAAAATTTTATTGCACTATATTTAGCGAGATATTAGACCAAATGATAGTTCAATCATACCTCTACCAAAGCCTGTTATCAAAATCCCCAATTACATCTTTTGACGTGCAATAAGATATCAGCCAAATAGTTGAATTTCTGTAAGATTTATATTCTTCTGTCTATAATTATTTACATTGTTTGAAGTTTTTAAAATTTGAAATTTAACAGCAGATACTAGCTCCGCGACAGGTGGTGCAATTAATATAAGTATTTCATAAGATATTTGAATTTGGTATTAAAAATACGATTTAGTATATAATCGCCTTAAAGTTGTTGCTATGATATAAATGCCTAAAGCCTCGAACCTAATTGTGGTTAAAATGTAGAAGATATTTAACACCTGAAACCTAAGCTTTAACATACTATCTATTCTACTCTCTTTGTCATTACCATTTGTAAATTTATATTCTAAGAACAGCCACTATAAAAAAAAGATCTTTGGAAGTTAGTAGCATATATTAGTAGATCTCTTGCCCCTAAATCTCTTACTACAATTATGCATATAAAAACAGACATTATATACTAAATTACTAGAGATATTGCCATTGTGTCTCTATTAATTCCACATCTTAGACTTGCCTTGTCGGCTTCCCTATAAAGTCTGTCGCAAAACTAAGATCGGGAAATATTAGGTTCTTAATTTAAATTTTGACAATATAACAAATATTATAGAATATGAAATTCTACAAGAGACTATGCTTACATGACAATATATAGAAATCTAAAATAGTCTTTATCTTATCAGGCAGCTTTTAGCAGGGCGCGTCCCACAACTTTTGGAGTCGAGGAGATTATCATCCCTTAGCACAAAATAAGATGAAGGGTTATTCTTCTAGAAAGGAAATTAAGGAGAGACTTTACTATTCGCAAAAGCGTATACCTGATCTCCTCCCCGCTTTGTCAATATCTATAAAGACAATAATTTGAAACAATTAGTTGCCTAAACAATCCTTCGTGTTCACATATCCACTTTTATCCATCCAACTTTCTGGCGTCCTTCTGATTAGTAACATCCCATAATGAAGCTCTATCTCCCCATCCTCGCTATCATTTTCATACCCTCATCTTCTAACCTCATCGGACACCGGGATTACGAGGCCGCCATGTTGAGGAGCGTCGAGCTCAATACCCGAAAACAGCTAGAGGAGCGCGCCGATACATGGTGCAAAGTCAAATACTCACACCTACTAGCACAGGAGTCTACATGCTGAATCCTGACATTAACTCCAAATGGATAAGAGACCTTCATACCACCGACAACTTCGGCGTTAAATGCTCAGAACATGTGTCTCTAATTTTGCTGTCTGGTAGGCTAACCATATTCCCCTGTACAATTGGGATTGTTCTATCGACGCAACTTATTGAAATTTGGATCCTGGAAGATGTTTACAAATGTTATCGGCTACTACGATGCTGTTATCCAATTTATTTAAAGGCCATTTGATCGAAAATAGTTCGCTTTAAAGTATAGAATACGATTGGTCCAAAACTAGCTTTGATAACACTACTAAGGCTCATTGTGTATGTAGATAATACCACGTATGGGCAATTGAATAACGAGCTTCTAGAAACCTATGTGCGACACTTTTTAACGTGATCTCATTCTATAGTGGTACATATATCGACATTGCCAAATTTTGAATGCTGATCTTCGTATGCCAATAAATGACCCACTGCGGTCACAAGTCAGGTTGATTACGAGCTGGCTTCTCCGAAAGATCTGCACCTACCAGAGCTGAGACCTACGGGTAAACTAGTCACCATTTGAAGTACAGTGCAGCAGCAAACTTTTTCATATTATACCTATCTCACCTATCTCAGTTGCTGGTAATTAGAAACCAATCCCCAGACAAGAAAAAAAGCCCGAAAGCTCTAGTTAAAGTGCTAACCCCCATGAACGGCTTTTTAGGTCGAAATGATAAAGCATGGACTCTAACGTTTACTCTTGGCACTTGGCTACAACCGAGGTGCTTAGTGTACCAGGATCTATGATAATACAATAGAGAGAAGGTAGTGTTGTATGTGACGGCGATGAATTGATAGAAATGACGCAAGAACTCTCACTCATGAACTATTATAGGACTTGTAGAATGCACTTAGGAAAATGGACCGCCGATGGTCAATTTAGACATTTAACAATATACTACGATTTGTAATTTTGCAACCAGGTTCAAGGAAACATATGCATGTTCTTTTCAATCATGAGAATCTGCATTTACATGGCGCGTTGCTATTCTAGGCCATGGGGGTAGTTTGTAGGGCTGTATACTTTGGACAGCTCTGATTCTGCTTGGTCTGCTGGTCTGATACATTCTGGTTCCTTGCCACCAAGCCAGGTTGCGCTCGGCTTTCACCACGTTTTCGGAACCACTCTTCCAAAGTGGTCCCAACCCTGTCAGCTTATTACCGAGTCAGTGCTCGATCTCGCTTAATTTAGCAAATGATGTTGGAGCATATTTGTATTGCTACCAGATGATGGGTTGACACTGCTCCACAGTGGAATTAATACACGTTCACGAAATACGGGGGTAGAACCAATGAATGATACAGAGTGCTCGCTCCACTCTATGTAGCGCATATCATATTACGGATCACACACTTTGTTGAAATTGGCTTGACATGCTGTGCCTCCCGACTAAAAATTGTGGGCAACAAGGTATGGAAGGACCCCAAGTATCTGATGTTGCCACTGGGGAGGCCTTCTTTCATTCTTACTCATCTGGGTTGCATTTGAGTGAAGCCACCTTCTGAGATCCATCAACTATCGAGGAGGTTCTTCGGAGTTGGGCGTCCTCGATGTCTTCTAACCCTGCGTCCCTGATCACTACGCTCCAGAGTAAATCGGAGCTCAGCACTTTGAACAGCTTTGTCAACTCGTCAAGTAAACTTCAGACACTGTTCTCCGCGGCTTCAGATTACACATTCTTAGCGCCCTCAAACGATGCCCTCAAGAGCTGGATTTCGACGCGAAGCACTCCTCCCAGGCTAGATGAGATAGAAGCTACATTAGCTTATCATCTCGTGAATGGGAGCTTCCCGACTGTTTCTTTCACCGATCAGTCTCAATTCGCTCCTACGTACTTGACCAACAGTAGCTACTCAAACATCACGATCAGTCCAGCTGGGCAGCGCGTCCAATTGTTACTGGGAACGGAAGGGCAGCCTCAGATATTATCGAGCAACAAAACCATATCAACGGTAGAAACGAAGGTATGTCGAAGAGTAAGACTGAGATGGCTATTAGATTAACTAATATCCATTATTTAGGATATCATATGTCTTGGAGGTTTGTTCCAAATTGTGAACACAGTACTAAGTTTACCTATAAGTTTGGTGATCTTGACTGCGCAAGCCAATCTCAGCTTTTTCATTGCCATTCTCAACAGAGCTAATGTATGTATTCCTTTGCTCTCTGACCTTTTTTTTATGTTTGTTTAATCAATATCCAATGAAGGCTAAACGCTCATTGCATTTAGTTTCTTTCCGTCAACGACGATGGTCTAATTGAGTTTGTGAACAAAGCGTCATTCACTCCAAACTTAACCTTCTTTGTCCCAAACTCAGCAACTGCACTAAGCCGCTTTACAAACATCACAACAAGCATGAATGCTGATGAGCTTACCGCACTTTTCGACTATCACATAATACCGGACTTTGTCGGATACTCGCCGAGTCTGCTCAATGGGACTGTGTTGAAGACGCTCCAAGGGAGCAGCTTAACTATCACGAGAGATGGTTCTGATATATTTGTAAACTCAGCGAAGATCACCACACCGGACTACATGGTTGTGAATGGTGTTATCCATGTTATTGATAGGTAAGATGTATTACGCTAAACGATGGATATGTGCTGTACTAACATCTGTCAACCAGCCTTCTTGATCGTTTTAATACTTCTATACCACCACAAGTCATCAACAACCCCAACCCTACGAACGCTACATCCACACATACTAATGGTGGTGTCTCTGGCGCAGTTATTGCTGTCAGTGTGGTTATTCCTGTGATAGTCATAGGAATTTTGGCATTCTTCATAGCCTGGTTTGTCAAAAGACGGCGGGCAGCATCTCATCATACAAATACGGGACCTATTGAGATGTGGGCGGAACATTCTCAGCCGCACGAAGTTAGTTCTCAACGGGAGCCGAAAGAAATGCTAGCCTTCGACAAGTCTCAAGAACTGGATTCCGGCATACCCATCAAGGAAATGTATGCACCCCACAGCCAATATAAACGGCCAGTTGAACTCGAGTGAGTGTGCTTATTTACAGTAAACACATCCACTTACTCGAAAAATACATGGCCAATCGATAATATACAAGGGATTCTAATACCAGTTACAAATTTTTCGACCCGCGATAGAAATACATCTCGGCTATTTTTTCTAAATCATCACTCTTGATAGCAACTTTACCCCAAGCGGAAATGGACCGATACAACAATAATTGGAGGTATTGTAGGGAATCAGTGTAGATGTGCTTGATGTCTAAGCAGCATACATTCTGACTGCTTTAAGACTGATTGAGCTGCATGATATCATGCTTGATTGTACCTTCGCATCTTGTCTTGGGTCATTCAAAATGTTTGACTTACAATGGGTGCTAGATAGATAGCTAAATCGACTTGTCAACTGTCCATATTTGATTTAAAAATACTGCGCATACATCTACTATATCTACTACCAGTCGTGGCGCCAAAGGCATAGTTGATCCACGAAAGAACAAAGAACAACCATTATATCAAGTATCTGTTTCGTTGTAAGATGATAGGTGATTAGTGTTGGTATAGATTAGTGATTATAGCAGGGATTGAGATCATCAAGGCAGTGATACGTGCGAAGATTTGCCACCAGGGTGTCGATATTTTGAAGCTGCGAATCTCGAACGGAGCCTTTAGTAATTTAATGCTATAATTTATGACTAAAACCGTCGCTCCTTAGCAAATTAAATCCAACAGTGTTTTTATCTTTGATGTTCTTAAAACATTTTGCATATAGCTAACATGGCAATAGTAATAAAACAATTATTTCTTGTATTAGGTTTTGAGGCTTAATTCTACCAAATACAGAATGTATGATATTTCACATGATTAGGCTCAAGACGACTATAGATTGAATATATGGTATTGAAGTTATGGATAGTGCAAAAGCAATTATGAAGGTTCGAACTAATTCGTATATAAACACTCGAGGTCTCATGGTACTAAATATGTAAAGGGTTGGAAAAGTATAATAACTTACCTAAATCGAACCGAAAAATAAAATAAATGTAACAGATAGAACCGTCTGATCTTAAAAGTTTATCTAAAATTTCTACTGCACATATTGGAATCATAATTGCTCCAAAGCTTTAAATGAACAAAGATAAATAATTTATGCTCTACTCAAACTTACTTAGAAGTAGTCATGAAAAGTTGGGCTAACTCAGTTGGGTCAACTCCCTCAACAATTCCACTATGAGAGTTCATATATGAAGAAGGGTTGCGTTTACTGAACCTGATCTCTTTATCATTGATAGACGTTGGATTGGAGAGTTAGCGAGCTGTGAAAGAATATGTTTATGGAATTAAATCTTCACATGAATCATGAGCAATTTCACATTCAAAAGATTTAGGGGAACAACAGAATTATTCTCACAAACAGAGCAGAGGCTGGAAGGTCCATGAGGTGATCATAGAGTGTGTTTCAAAACGATTTTCGCCAGGTGTACGTAATTTCTAACTGGGCCTGCTAAATTACAGATAATCTGAATCCTCAAAGTAGCGGTTTGGGCTCGCTTACTAAGGGGTTTCTCTTTCTTGATAACCTATATATCTTCATCTATCCTCGTTCCTCCCAAATACCCCATGAAACCCAAAGCCAACGGCTCCCTCGACTTCTGCTCTTCCCACCTCAGTCATCGTCCTCGCATCAAGCACGAGAAGATAACTCAAGCCCTTCGCCCCATCCAGGACAACACTAAGCAAAACACCATCATCTTCGAACTCTCCCTCTGGATTCGCTATAAATATTGCTTCACTAGGCGTATGTCCTACCTCGTTCTTCCAGTATACTGTTGTGCTTGTCATAGTGTCCATTTTTGCTAGGCCGTCAAAGAATGTAGATAATCCACGGTCCGCGACGCTGTAGACATAACGGTGCGGTCGCAAGGAATAGGCATTGTTTATGGTGGGAAGCTCGCCACCATTCATGGTAAGGATTATTTCAGCCTTGTGCGCTGTGAAGCGGCCAACAGGCTTGCTGGAAATATGCTTCGCACAGAGGCGGTACCGTGTCAGACGCGGCTGGCACGAAGGCAATCTCTTCTTGGCGAGAGTGTGTCCTGCAAGACTAGATGATTTCACGGCATCGTAATAGAATTTATGAAGGATTTCCATGCTCGAGTACTCGGTGAGTTCGGCGATGATACTCCCTTGCTCGTCTTGCCAGGCATTAATAGTGTGGAAACAAAACATGGCAGGAGACTCAAACTCCGCGACGAGGCCGCGGTTATGGTGTCTATCAACGACGAACCATTTTGTTGGGATTGATGGGTCGGTAGGCTGGATGGCGTCAAGTACGTTAAGGTGCCAAATGACGGAGAGGCCTCCTTTGCGAAGGACACTGCCCCAGACGCAGAGGATTACATAATCCGGTGTGAGCAATAGAGAGTGAATGTAGGCCGCATAGACTCCTTTGCCTTTAATAGTAGCTAAGATAGAAGTCTTTCCAGTAGATGCAGACACGCAGAATACACGGTATGTAGGCGAGCCAACGAAATCGAGATTAAAATTGTACAAATCTCCTGTGGCAGGATCGTATCTGGCACTATCAACAAATTAATATGAGTTTAGATGGGTGGATTGTTAGGGAGTAGCTTTTAGGCTGTTCGAAAGACGTTCGCCTTTCGGTATCGTGACCAAAATATGACCAAGTTCAACTTACTGTGCTGCTGACATAGGGCCTTTTAGAAAAGGATGGAGGCTTTCCTGTTTCGCGATACCAAGAGGCTCCAGTGTCTCGGGATCGAGTTGTTTGACTATTGCACCATCTGTTGTAGAATATAGGCTCTGAATACCAGACGCGTGAATAAGCTTCGAATTGTAGGTGTCTCCATTAGCAGCTGCCTGCTTGAGACTCTTGGCCTTGTTGGTGTTTGCAGTGGTTGGCCGTCCAGGCATGTTGATTGAGAACGTTACGCCGACATTCTCAGCGGCAGGATCAGGCAAAGGACGCTTCAAGGTCTCAACTGCCATGGCATAAAATGAGCTCATTACCTTCCCAAATAGGCCTACGCAAGGGTCACGCTTTTGTCCAAAGGTGAAGGAGTTCCACTTCCCTTCCTTTTCAATTTCCTTGACGATGAGATCGCAGGCTACACGAGAGTTATAGCGCACTTTTACACCAGATGGAGACGGAATCATCTCAAATCGGTGTGTTTCCTGAAAACCATCGAACCACTGTATCCAGTCAATCAGGATTTCATCTTGTCTTATCTCACCCGTGGACAACTGTTAATAAGATGTACACACATGATGAAGCTTATACGTCCCATTCGGCGTTCCGTCAATATTATGACTTCTTGGCCCCTGGCGATAGAAAATACCTGCCGCATAGTTTGGTATTTTACCTTGGACTTGCAATTCAACTGGAGTCTTCTGCTCATAAAGAGACTCAAACTACAATTCTATCAGTAGATTTCCTTGATGAGGAGGAAAATTAAATTGGCTCACTCCAGCTTCGTTTGGCCAGTCGTTGAACACGCTCACAGCGGCCTCCTTATTTCCGTTGCTCTCGTTCACTGGCAGACTTGCCTCGATTCGAGCCCTCTCCATTGTAATGTTGTGATTCTCGCCCCTTGCTGATGTGTGCTAAAACCAGTATGAAGTTTCGCTCGAAGATTTGAGGTTATTGCAGCATTGCATTGAATTCTTATACAACTAATTTTTGCAATTAATGCCACCCGCTTCTTGTACGGCGGCTTGAGCTTCACATCCGCGGATATGCCTTATACCA
>Ga0247804_10000230_pt1 | contig 25711 bp, 24 predicted proteins | sample UWRJL029104C1_FD_181142 | JGI IMG/M metagenome (GOLD analysis project Ga0247804, IMG submission 181142) | Plant litter microbial communities from Arlington Agricultural Research Station in Wisconsin, United States - UWRJ-L029-104C-1 | ecosystem: Environmental > Terrestrial > Plant litter >...
AACCCAGTGACCAGCAATGTTCAGCTCTACTGCAAAAGGCACGAAGATCAGACAACGATCTCCTCGGGATGGAATGCTGCTATTGCTTGGTTTTATCTCAAGAGGTTGGGCTCATGTTAATCTTGCAATTTCTTAATACCAAATCATATTAGGAGCATTACATTCTCAGTGCAAGTTGTGTGCCCATTACTGTGGTAATCAGTACACCACTCCAAGAAGTTGCTGCATGATTTACAGTCCAACAACACAACCGTTCACCTTGCCCTATAATGATATGGAGAAAAAAATGAACTAACGGGGGATATACTGTTTATAGAAGACCTAAAGATAATTAGAAAGTGCTGAAGAAATCCACAGCATCATCCCGGCGTAGTGGATGGGTTTCTCGCGCGTAATGATATGACATGGGATATTATGCGCTGTGTATAACGTTCCGTAATACCACCGGAATAATTCTCAAAACCCCATTTCTAGGAATCGAATATCGTACCATTACAAGAATTGGATTCACCGCTGGCGTAGTGTTCTCACTACCATCGGTTAGACGTTCTGGGCTTACACTCATCCCACCTAATGATACGCATGGACTACAACACCTCGCATTTACTTCCTCGAAAGAATCCGCAGAAATACTTAGAATCAGTGACGAAGCCTTGGCTTGATATACATTCAGAGGATGGCGATGCTCTTGCTAGAGGAATTCCACCTTACATAAATCCGCCCCTTTTTAAGCGAGGTGGTTACTTCATTATTCTGCAGCTGATATTATTGTATCCCACATCCTCGTGAGAAATGCCACTAAATCCCATCCCATCGTACGTAAAAGATTAATCTTGGAAAGTCTGGATAGTTTTTGCAAATATGCTACTCCAATTCACATGTAACCCACGGAGGTGTGCTCGGCTAGGAAAAGTACTACGATGTCGTATTAAATGCGGAAGATTGAATAGCAAAAAGGAGGCAAAAATTTGAGTTTGAATTTATTGATATCACATTTGTGCAGATTTTCATTTCTTAAGCTACGAATTCCATAAATCTTTTGTTCCACTGACGATGCAATGTGAATCGTAATTGAGTGGTATCGATGATGTGCCCGTGATATGTGCGCTGGGGAGTGGTGGAGATCGATGGAGCAGCATCATAAGTGGGAGATTTCCAACATAGGTGGTGCTTCGAGAAGTATATTCAGTAGCGATTAGGTTCTGGTGCATAGATATGGAATCGAGAAAGGAAAATTGTCTAGCGATGGTGTTATCAGATTAAGATCCGTTCAAAGGAAGCAACGAGGGCACACTATATATGATTAGTAAATTTTGTGGATTCTTCGTGGACTCTTACTTAAAACTACGAGATGATGAGCTACGATATCGTCTCCCATACCGAAGGAATGCTTGCTCCGCAACGTTTGCCTCTAGGTACTCGATATTCAAAGAATTGCGACTTATAGCTGCCCTTGGTCGAAAATAGCTTCATCGCCGGCTATTATATTCGAGTCACTAAAAAAATCAAGCTTCAACTGGATGAAACATACTCATTTGGTCTCCCGCCAAGATTTCGTCCAAGTCCTCCGCTGTGAGGACGATGACATTCGTTTCGCTGATCATACGTGATTTCTTCTATTCTACTGGTAAAGTTAGAACTAGTTCCTTGAACAGGTAACAGATCTTGTAAAACTTACTTGCAAGGAGCTTGGAGTCAACAACCTTATCGACGTTTATCTTGGGATTATCCTAAATAGTGGAATGAACAGTATCTATAGAAAAGTCAGCATACTGAGTATTATATTCAGTTGCAGTGCCATCCCACCAACCTCAAGTCCATATTTGGCAGAGATTCGAGATGTACTCGCATCACAGTTAGCATAAATCAGCGCTATGAGCATACCTATTCGTTTTATTCATCCACTTTGACGAACATGAAGGAGGCGCTTCTCGAAAGTGTCTAACGTGTGCCATAGTTAGTTTAGGTGGGCATCAAGTAATCTCTTTTGAACGAGCAACGAGATGTGTGTCTTACTCCAGCTCATCTGACACTAGCGCAGCACTCTTACACTCTTCATGGCACGCGCAGCTCGTACCACCTCATTGTCCTGAAAGTTCATCACCTTCACTTTCCCTAATAAAATAAACCCTTTGAGCGGCAGACGCTGGCTTTGTTGTTCATGCTCAGCAATGTCTGATTTGATCATGGAGGGGGGCAATTTTGGCAAAGCATGCTTAGCAGTATTGGCAAGCGTTTGTAAATGTCTCTCACAAGATCAGCTGACTAGTTAGGACAAGTGACTTGATCGCAGAGAGCCTTGTTTCTGTCTTGGTTTTTTGAAACGAGTAATTGTTATTTTTTTGTGAACATATTTAGCTTAGAAATGTTTAGCATTAGACAACTGCAGAAGATGATAATGCTTTGGACATGAAGGACAGGTACCGTTTCGGATGGTTTAGTAACGGGGTTATCGTTTCTAATCCTTCTTTGTGGCATTAAATGCTTGCCAGTGGAATAATTGCATTGCATCGGCGACTTCAAAGAAATAGAAGCCCTGAAATTTGTAAAATTGATGGTTGAGAGCACCTGTTTCAAGAGCCCTATAGAACATGGTACTAAGCTTTCATCGATATAGATCCAGCCTGAAAAGTCTTAAAGTATAAAATGCTTAACATAGAAGATCGATTTAAGCAAGAGCAGTGACCCAAAAATCCAAACTCGACAAACTCAACAAACATCGAAAGAGATACCGATCATGCCACAAGATAACCAATACCTCATGCTACAAAAGTGCTTGTTCTGTAGCCATTCTAATCCTTCATACCTTCGCAGATGTGAGAAGTGCGATGGAGCAACTATACCAACGAGAGGCAAGAACCAGCAAAAGCTCAAATGGATTACCTTCACATTTGGACCCTGTGGTATGCTATCGGAGAGAAATTCATTCTCCTTTTTCTCTTATGTAAAGGAGATTTTTACGTCGCAGAATGGAATCGCTATTCGTCTTGGCAGTGACCACAATGAGAAAAAGCTATTTACATTGGTCCGACACCCAGAAGATGGACAAGCGCTTTATTCCATTCAGTATAAGTCATCCAAGGTAACAACAACGGAGTGGGATAAGGCAAACAGTGAGGATTTAAAGCTACTAGATTGCTTCGTGGAAGAGAATCTAGCGATAGAAGATGGAAAAATCGGTAAGATGAAATCAAATTGAAGCGTTTTGATTCTTGAACTAAATGTATATAGGAACTCTGAAATTGTATCAATTTTAAATCAAAACAATTCAAACAACAAGTAAGAGACAGATAAATAGAGCAAATCATTTTTAACCAACCCAAGTATCCTTCAGATGATGTTCTACCTGATTCCCAATTTCGGTCCATCGGAAATCCCCCGCAAAAGGTTTGCATTTACAGAAACCAGGACGTAGCCAGCCTGCCTTGCTACTCGGGTGATCTACGTAGTATCGACATGCATCCCAAGCCCCCACAACTGGTGCTACTCTATCAATAATCTCTTTTTGAAACGTATCTGTGTCCATTTCTAGACCAAAATCTGCCCAGAGAGGTTCGAAAAGTTGGTCGGACAGGTCATTCCCCCCTATTAAAGAGAGCCAGCGCTCGGCCCACCAAGGGAGATATCCAGAATGTTCCCAGTCGATGATCGCTTCTATTTTGTTATCTTTGACTATGATATTGGTAAAGTTCAAATCTCCATGAGTCAGGACGTAGGGGTCCGATTTTGGAAAGTTCCTCTTCATTTCTTGGAATTTCGCTTCGATAACCATTGGATCCTTGGTTTTGTGGAGAAGGGAAATTCCAAATCGAAGGTCTTCTTCCAGATTCTCCAACCATTCGTCTGTTTTACGGCCTACTTTTCGACATGTCGGAGCCCTACGTCGGAGGCAGTTACCGATCAAACAATCGTCCATAAGACCGCCGTCGACCTTCTTGGCCACGGGTGACGTTAACTGTCTCCATTGGGTAATAGCTTCGCCGAGCTGGTTCTTCAGGTTCGATCTCTGCTCCGACGAGAGCGTATGCCAAATTTTATCCAAACCTACGCCTTGGGCTCGAGACATCAAAGTGAGAGCTATTTTATCTGTAGGTGCATTAAGCTGTCGCATTTCCTTTACAAGGGGGATATCCAAGCCTTGGTTGCGTAGAAACTCTTGAGTAATAAAATCGTTCCCGAGTGAAGTATCGTTTGGTTGGTCGCGGACTAACCATTTAGATCCAAGTTGCCATATTCCAATGTTACCACGGGTGTGAAAAATTCGAATACGTGATCCGTATGAAGCATATACTTCGTGATATACGCTCCAACCACAATTCCAACATAACTCCTCCTCCTCCCTTGGGTAGTCGAAGGGGAGCGAAAAGCATGTTTTAAGATGTTTACGTGCTTCGTAATTCTTGGCACTGGTATCAGGGTCGTTATGTGGTTCATATGTAAGGTCTTTGTAAATCTTCTCTGGATGAGTATAATCATCGCGATCAATAGCAGCTTGTGCCATGATTGAGTTGTGCTTTGATTGAACGAAACCAGCCGCATCTCGATTATTATTAAATAAATGAGAGTCTTTGTTTTTAATGAATATTACGTGATTTAGGCGAATAAAGGAATCGAAACTATCTAGTTCTCCATTAGAATGAAAGGCCTTTATTGTAGCGTACCAAACAGATTTACGCAAGCGGCATATAGAAAAAGTTTACTGACCCCAGCTGCCTTACCGTCTAACTAAAGGACTCCGGCACCCCCTGCGTAGCGAAGATCCCTTCGTATATGGAGTTGGGAATGATGATTAGAACGACGAAGTGGCGGATAACAACGATGGGAGTAGCAACTCGGAGCAGAACCAGTCATTTGATATCTCAGAAATATGTGTCATAAAATGTGTGCAAAATACAATGTCTAGTCAAGGCGATAAATTCCTTCCTCAATTTTTAAGATGCGGCAATTGTGCACCTCTCACCTATTCCAGTCGGCAGGTGTCTTCACGCTCTTTGTCTTTAAATTTTTGAGTTATACTGTATTCAAACTTAATAGACCCTTTATGCCACGCAACGACCTGGTGAAAATTGTTCTTTAATGCAAGCCTAAACAAAGACCTTTTCCGCTTGGTCAAGGTACCCTTCAAGTTCGTCGAGTAGGTATGTCTGAACGCAGAGAAATTTTTCTAGTTCCGAGTCCTTCAACTGTGAGAAGAAGTGATTGGACTGTTCAGCTATCACCAAGTCATTTTGAGGTGGTCTGAAGTGTTGGAATATGCTCCCTTAGATATCTAGGCGGTAAACAGCTCTTGTCAATTTTGCTCGCTCCACCTTAGAAACATTGGCAACGAGAGCATTTTCAGCCTACCGAAGAGCCCCAGTAGGGAAAAATCGCGAAATTATGGATAGGCGACTGCCTACAAACCCGTCAGTGAAATACGCCGCGACCGGAAAATTAGAAGTGACTTTGCAGCAACATATGATATTTCGCGTAAAGGAGGTTGTGATTGATCGAAGGAACCCAGAGATGCTTTAGAATGCGGATTACGCCGATTGAAAACCTCGAATGCAAGCGGTAGAATCATTGGGGTAATATGGCTGCGTACGACGTTTGCAAAGACGTCTTGCCGAGACTGCTAATACAGTCGAAGATAACAAGGTGATGTCTTGCACAGTGTCTCTAGTGTTTGCAGATCTTAGAGATGTCTCAAGAGAGTGAGCTGTATCTCAGGTGGAACGGAGTCAAAGATTGAGGGGCAGGTGCAGATATCAGATATAATTGCGCTCATGGTTACATATTTTCAACCAACGCAACACTCTGCCAGGTGTGCTGGCTGATGATATAAACCGAGAAAAGGAACTTAATGGTTAGACTAAAAGTCTGTATCTCGAAAATTGCAGATCTTAAGAACCTTACCTTTTCAAATGAACCGACCAGGAGCTAAGAGTCAAGGTTAGTATTCTATGATTGTCGCACGTGATACTTAATTCCAAGTGTGGATATAAGTGGAACACTACATTAAGCCATCCCTACTTGCTACAAGAAGGATTATGAAAGGCAATCGTAAAACATGCTTACGTTGTATAGACTCGTAATCTCAGGAGTGAGATGTTCTCTAGGAGAGCTAAATTCTTTGCTATTATAAGATAGATTCCCATATTCACTGTTTGGCACGCCAAGAATCTCCATATCGCATATACTCCCAGGCATGTGCGACTACTATGATCCGAGAAAGGTAAGTTGCGTTTGCAAAACTAACGAAAGCTTGGTTTGAGTCTTGACCTATATAAAGACATCCTGATATTGAACCACTTTTTCTCAGCGCTGACAATGTCTCAGAGCGCAAAATTTAGTACACAAATTGTTCCGATTGGCTGGCGTAGATCAGTAAGATCAGCTCAAGCACATGGCCTAACCTCGTCATGGATTTCTTAGTTGTTATCATGTTTAGCGGCATATGTATGCAGGTACCTAAGCTCACCAGTTTCTGGGAACAAATTGTGTAAGATTTCCTAAGTCCTCTCAGGCAGCAGGCCGCACAGAAACTTACCATACACAGTGGCTTGAGGATATGTGTAGATGTCCTTCATCCCCGAATACACCCCGAATACACCCGACTAAGTCACACTTATTAAAACACATAAGGACAGGTACGAATGTGGCGCAATAACCAGCTACTCGCTAACTAAGACGTCTTTGGCAGATTCACTTGATCAAAGCAAGAAACATCAACCAGAACTTCCGGGGCTTAGAATCCACTATCAAGTGCAGACTGCATACTGCACACTGCATCTATACTGCAGAGCTATGCAGCGGCTCGACCCGTGCCTTTTAGTACCTAGGACAAGGACTACGAATTACTTTGTACTTGGAAGGATATCTAAAAACTGTGAAACGGCACCGTTACCCCGGCACTAAGGTCTGCAAAATTGTGGAGCAAATTATTGAGGTCTTGGGCCGCTTCAAAGAGTCAGGCTTCATGTGACAAGAAAGAAACCAATATCACGAAGCATCACAAGCATCTATCGACAGCTTGGCCTCTTGGCCTTCTTGGCTGCCACGTTTTCTAAGCATTTGCACGCGAGGTGGCTGATCAGGAATGATCAGGGTTAAGCAACGGCAGACCCAAAATGCTATACAGATGGCCTACTAGACTAGCTAATGATTCCAAGAATATCTCGAGCATTCTGAATCGTAGAACTAAACAGGAAGCAGATTTATCCTAGCCTGAGATTTTCAGGTCGGACACTTGATAAATGATTTATTAGGTGTTGCGCTTATTCTTTGCATGTGCTTACTTGCTTGTTCGAGACTCTGAGATGCCATAATTCGTTGGCCAAAGTACGCAAAATCCGAACATTCTTGTGGCTACTTGTGCCATTTGGTTCCAGACTAGGGTTCAGATTGCAATGAGGTAATTCAACTAGATCCTCAAGCTCTGTACATTATGGTTATTCTCAGATGTTTGCCACACAACAAATTCAAATACCTAATATGGGAACTTGCTTCGAAGGCCTGAGAAAACCCCTCTTTCGTTTCTCAATGCAGTTAAAGGCTGATAACCCGTTTCTCATTACTTATGATCACGCCTCGTACATACAGTAGCTATGGGTACCTGCAAAGCCCCTTTCAAATTTACCAAAATTAGATCTCATTTTAGATACTCGGCATAGACTTCAAAATCCTCAATACCATTATGACCCGTCTTACATGAGACACAGCTGATGGGCCACCACCTGACCGTAGGTGCGAATCAGCCGCATGACAGAAGCCTTATTACACCTCGAGTCGCTAGGTTTCTTTGTTCACTTGTAAGGAAGTATCTCTGGTATTTGTCCCAGGAAGCTCAAGCTCGAAGCTAAAGAGACTGCAGGTGATAGCGTACTCCATGCTAATACTTTAACTAGTGAGTATTAAGCACCTCCTTGCTTGACCTACAGATATGCAACCAAGGAAATTACTAACTGATCCATGTCCCTAGTCGGTATCTGGTCCTTCCGGACGAAGATGGAAAGCAGTTGCTTGTCTTCATTCTGTTCATGGTATCAGTCCATCTGAACACCACTAGGACAACTATGAGGCTTTGACAATATCATACCTTACCAACAGTAAGCCACAGAGTAGGTTCGAAGGTCACCCTTGCACAAAATTTGGAATGTGATACATGGCTAGCACCGAAATGATTCCGATATTTACCGTCGCTCGACGTATCCAATATATCTTCCCTACTAAGCACACTCATATGGCTAGAACATAGTCATATATCCATTTAATTCCGGATTGAGCCCAAAGTACCCTGGATATGGGCTGATTTATTGTTGAAGAAGGTGTGGTAGCAACACCCTTCTCCTGATCTCTGGTCTGTTACCTCTATCCCCATTCGGTAAAAAAAACAATGCCTAGGGTAGTCCTAATTTATAAATGCTAGCCAACAGAACTTCAATTTTTGTCCTCTGCAGTGATCATTGAAAGCTCTTTGTCTTTCCTAGGAATCTTAGCAGTTACCCATCGCTGCAATGATGGCTCCCATTTTCACCTCTTCTGCCTTGCTACTCTTGCTTGCTACGAGTGTAGTAGGTCAGAGCAAAATTCCATCCGCCATCCCAGACGCCGAAGTTGCTGCCCTCGCCGCCATTGTCGAGGATGACCCGAGTACCGTACCATTCGCAAAGAAGGCTTTGAGCCCAAAGTATCCCTCAATGTTTGGGCGACCCCTACCAATACCGCCTGTCAAACAACCTAAGAAGTTGGTCACAACTATTTATTCTACACCTTCAAGCCTTTGTAAACTAGAGCTAATAACGTAATAGGGTCGTCACTAATCCGGTAACTGGAAAAGACATCTGGTACTACGAGATAGTCATTTCTCCCTTTCAACAACAAGTCTACCCCAATCTAAAGCCAGCGCAATTGGTAGGCTACGATGGGATGTCCCCAGGGCCGACCTTCCTCGTGCCCATAGGCACTGAGACTGTTGTTCGTATCATGAATAACGCTACAAGGGAGAACTCGGTGCATTTGCACGGAAGCCCTTCACGTGCCCCTTTCGACGGATGGGCCAACGATATCACTCGTTCTGGTGAAGCAAAAGACTACTACTGGCCAAACTATCAGTCAGCACGAATGTTGTGGTATCACGACCATGCAGTATCTATTGTAAGTTAAATTCTTTTGGAGTGCCATCAGGTATGCTGACATATTTTAGACTGCCGAGAATGCATACTTCGGTCAGGCTGGGACGTACATACTTACAGATCCAGCCGAAGCTGCCCTTGGTCTTCCATCTGGGTATGGCCAGTACGATATTCCTTTAGTGCTATCAGCAAAGCAGTACAATTCTGATGGCACCTTACATACTACGTTCGGTGAAGACAAGAGTGTGTGGGGTGATATACTCCACGTCAATGGTATGCCCTGGCCATTCCTCAATGTCGAGCCACGAAAATATCGCTTTCGCTTCTTGAATTCAGCGGTCTCTCGAAGTTTTGCCCTGTATTTCGCACGAACTACAGCAGTCAATACAAAGTTGCCTTTCAAGGTTATTGCATCTGATGCTGGTCTGTTGGAGAGACCTGTCCAAGTTTCAGATATTTATGTCGCGAATGCCGAGCGCTATGAGATAGTTTTTGATTTTACATCATTCGCAGGTCAGAAAATAGAGCTACGCAATCTCCCTGAGGTCAATGGGATTGGAGTTGAAGAAGAGTATGAAGACACTGACAAAGTGATGCGGTTTGTGGTCAGCGGTACTCCAGTCGTAGATACCTCCACAGTCCCAACAACGCTTCGTGCTGTCCCCTTCCCTACCGCGACCACCAATGAAGTTAATCACCACTTCCGTTTCCACCGAAGTAACAGCGAATGGCAAATTAACGGTGTTGGGTTTGAAGACGCTGAAAATAGAGTCCTCGCTAATGTTCCTAGGGGAACTGTCGAGATATGGGAATTGGAAAACTCATCTGGCGGTTGGACTCATCCAATACACGGTAAGTCTCATTCACATGTTGCATAGTATTCTTCAGGAAGAAGTAAGAACATGCATGTCCATTCGGGCTTTTATGCAGCTCCACAACCTGGAGGCTGCTCAAAGGAAATAAATCTCAAAGTTTATGGAGATCGTGATGCTAATTTTTTAAACAGTACATCTTGTTGACTTCAAAGTTCTCCAAAGGTTTAATGGCGATCGCAGTGTCTTACCCTACGAGTCAGCAGGCTTGAAAGATGTGGTATGGCTTGGACGACATGAGACCGCGATTGTAGAAGCGCACTATGCGCCATGGAATGGAGTCTACATGTTCCATTGCCATAACTTGATCCACGAGGACCAGGACATGATGGCGGCGTTTAATGTTACCAATCTACCTAACCTTGGTTACAACGAGACAACAGACTTCGGTGATCCAATGGATCCTCGTTGGAGGGCTCGTCCATATAGCCGGGCAGAGTATAGAGACAGAACAGGAGCGTTTACGGATGCCGCCATCACTCAAGCTGTACAAGCCTTAGCACTTCAGCAGCCCTACAGCGAGGTTTCTGAGGTTTCCGAAGCACTAGATGAATACTGGGCAACTCATCAGCAGAAAAGACGAGCTTATCCAGCCACCGGACCGGTTCCAAGATACCGACGCTTCAAGGTCTAATGACGATTTATTGACTGACACATATTCAAGCGGCTGCCAATGGTCCCTCCTTGCCCATACATTACCTTCGTTCACTCAAATCCGATTCTTTTCATTAAATACATATTTAGGCGCACACATTCTCCAAATGTTTTCCTGTCTAGAAAGTCTCCTTGGTCATTTAAAATTGTCGGCAGTTATCTCGGGTTTGGTGGAGATATGTGGCGTTATACTGTTTGATCAGATTCAGGATGTATATAGGAGAGCTTCAGATAGTACATAACAACAGAGGGGAAGACTTCCATTATACTCTCTTAGCAAACTGACCTAGAAGTGATCTTGATTGATACGTGGCGTAAGAGCCTTTTGCGGCTCTCCAACTTTTAGGTTCTACTGGCCTCTCTGTATGTTTCATGAAAAGTAAGAGAATGCAGTTGATTGGGCGATATTCTGGCTCAAAAATGCACTGCGCAGTAACATTATCATAACAGGGCAAAGCCGTACTGATTTTTTCCAAGGTCGAAGAGACATGTATAGACAAGCACCAACCCCACTCGAGCACGTAGTTAGCATACATAGCTTTTCTCGTATCGTATGGTGAATAACGCCCAATATGGCAAGTTCATAGCGAACACACGTCAATGAGAAAGGAAGACACTAGCCCGAGTAACACAAACTTCTCAAGTAATTAATTTTAAGCTATGTAAGAACGATTGTAAATAGCTGACCCTACAGGCTCCGAATCAAAGGGTATAAAGCACCAAGCTACATAAATCTCGTTATCTCAATCGCTGCCTTTACAATATTCCATCACGTTATTATCTTATTCACAGATCGCTCATCCTCGTGGGTTTCGTTCCTCTGTGCTTTCTTATACATCATCTCATGCCTCTACAGCTTCAGGCTCAGCCTTTACGCCGTTGCCTTCAGACTTGACGGCCTTCGGTACCTCAATACCTTTATCCTCAATCTCTACCACCTGAGAGGTGGATTGATGTTTTTCAAGGAGTGTTCGAACGACCTTAACTTCTTCGAGAATTTCCGTGTCCTTTGTGGCGACAGTAGGTGCAGGTGCTGGGATAGCCTCCACAGACACCTTGACCGACTCGACCTTCTCGATAACCGCGACCTTCGAGGCGGAGATATCAGCCTTGACTTCAGAAAGAATGTCCTTCTGGGAATCGATGCTGTTAATTGCTGTCTTGATAGAAGACTCAAGTCCAGTGAAGTCAGCCTTTTCAGCAGGAGTCGAGGTTGACTTCTGAATAGCCGATAGGGCCTTCTTTTGAGAATCAAGATCGGCAATGATGGTCTTGACAGATGTTTCCAGCAATGTCAAGTCAGTCTTCTCGGCAATAGCTGCTGGAGCTGAAACTGCAGCCTGGATTTGGGCGAGACTATCTTTGTGGGAAGTAGTTGTGGCAAGCACATCATTCACGGACTTCTCGAGTGTAGAAAGGTCTGTCTTCTCGGGAACAGGGATGGAATCGATCTTGGTAAGCATAGTGCTGAGGGATTGTTCAACGGTAGTCAAATCAACCTTTTCAGAGACCGGTGCTGGTGCAGTTGAAGCAGTCTTGATTTCAGCAAGTAAGGAGTCTTGAGATTCAATACCACTGAGGACCTTGGTGAGTGAGCTTTCCAAAGAAGAGAGATCAGTCTTTGGGAAGACGGGAGCTGGAGCAGGGGTTGTGGCGGCAGTCTTGATTTCAGTAAGCGTAGAATTTTGCGACTCAATACTGGTGATGATGTTGCTCAAAGAAGTTTCAATTTTACTCAAGTCAGGTTTCTCAGCAGCTGGTGGTGGTGCAGATACAGCGGTCTTAATTTCGCTCAGCGTATTTGTGTTTGTTGCAGTGCCAGATTTGAATTCAGAGAGTGCAGCAATAATATCATCTAGCTTGGATGCTTGCGAGGTGAGCAGAGTCGTGTCTGGAGATGCAACCTGTTCTTGAAGAGCTTTGAGAGAAGCATTGATTTGCTCAATAGCATGTTCGAGAGCAGAAATCTTGCTAGTAGCAGTGGCAGATGTGGTATTGATGGCTTCAACCAAGCTGGCGAGCCCTTCCACCTTGCTGGTAGTCTTCGTGTTACTTTCATCCACCTTTACGAGAAGCTCGTTATTGGAGGCAAGGACTTTGGTTTCAATGGAGGTGATATCGGAGGAAGCTTTCTCGAGGGAGGGTTGTAGCTGTTTGGCTAGGTGGAGCGCAACCTGTGAAACTTCCAGTCAGAATTTGATATGTAGAAATGTATGTGATCTTCTCGTGGGAGGAGGGATTCGGTTGGACTTGGATGTCGCCTGGATATTTTTGACTTACAGATTTGGTGAACTCCTCATTTGTCAGACCAGCAGTGACAGCATCATTAATCTAAAACCTAGAATCAGTACATGTCAAGTAATTGAGTTTGCGCTAAAATAGTGATGGCTTTACATACTGCTTTCTCCAACATCTCCTTATCTTGTGCCTCTTGCAGAAGGGCTTCCTCTGCGGATGGTTTAGAAGCCTGAATGGTTGCTTGGCCGCCTGAAAGACGGTTTCTAAACCGAGTGAAGAATGGAGGGGACATGATATTTGAGAAGAGCTTGGTGAAGAAGGAAGACATCCGGATACCAAATGCAGAGAGGAGGGTACGTATGACTTTGAAGTAAGGAGGAGGAAATGAGCAGACAGAAAATTCTTGACCTATGTACCTACCGACAAGCTACTGATCCACCCATCACATAATTTTATGCGTTGTGCAAGCTGCAAGCGGTAAACAAAAAGTCACGATACGGTGAAGAAAACAACAACGCCCCACTATAGCTCTTAGGACGGGACGGCGGGGTTTTCCGCTCCGGGCTATTTCAGAGAAATACCGCTTTCTCGCCGGCCTCTCCCTCGCTGCCCTTCCTACGTGTGCCAATGAGGGCATTCCTACAATTTGACCTGATGGGCCATGGTTCATGCAGTCGAAGGATGCAAACCAAGAGAGATCGCTATCTGCCCGGTGCATGCACGCTCCAACGCACAAGCTTGGCCGATTGTCAACCTAACAACCATGCCCAAAGGGTCTGTCTTGAACTGGTAGTAGGGTCGTATTTGTATTGGGCCGGATCCAACCAAGAGCAACCAAGAGCAATTTGTTGTGATTTAGGCATGAATGATGAAAGCTATGGTTTCATTAGCCATCTGGCGCAGGCCAGCACTCACTCACTCACTACCTTACTACCTTATATCTGTTGAGGACCATGCACATTCGTGGTGCATATTAATGTCGGCACTTAAGCCTTTGAGCTGCCAAAATACTTCAAACTCGAAACTGAATTCGCGGCTTATCGCAATTTATATGCGTACATTTATGTTTCTTAAGAAGAAATCCACCACAAATTCATCTCTCTAGTGCTTGCTCTCCAATACGGCCACATTCGTCATATAGTCACTTGCTCTACAAACCCTATTTCGGACCTAATCATCCGCTTCTTGAAGACTGTAGCTGCTTCAGATCTGAAAGGAAAGGGAAGAGAGTTTAGTCGAGAGACTTCGAATTATTGCATGCTACCTCTCCTGTGATGATTGTTGAAAAAAAAAGAGATTCCCGTCCACCACCGATATTCCAAGCGTCGCACGAAAGCGAACTACGAGCGCCGATCAATTTAGTTGTTGCCATATTCTGCCCGAAATAACACCAACTCTGAGCCGTTTACGGTAGAGCAGGGGTGTTGGTACCTCCACCACTTTTTGGGTATCACAATTATCATTCTTGAGCAAAAATGCCATGATAAGCACTCTAGTGAATCAAGTAAATCAAGCTAGCTAATCAACTTAGCAGATACCCGAGCGACGGTCACTCAGCTGATGCGCCACGTCCGTCCATGGCCAACTCCTGCTCCTGTGGCTGCGGAAGATGCAGCCATTCGTTAAATTTCTGAGGAGAGGGCTGTAGTCTAGATTCACGTCTGAAGAAGCTTGGGTTCAGCTTCGTCACATCCCTTGACATACAAAAGGTGCAGTGTGCGCTAGCTATACTTCTCTGGAAGCCAAGTATTCTTTCATTCATGCTTTGTATTACATAGATGGAGAACAAGTCGTACTACTCATCAGATGGCATCTACCATTTGCAAAATGGCGACCAGAAGAAGAATCGTATCCGTGGTCGGGGTAGAGAAATTCTCATAGCCTCCATGGCAATGATTCTACCAATGATTTTGTTCTCCGGACTTCTTCTCGGGCTCATATTTCATCTTCGGGTAGTTCATAATGGCTTTGTTTCAAGTAACTTAGCGTTCAAAGACGGGCATGATGATCCAGATGCAATATATGTGCGTATCAGCTCTACCACTCTGATCACAATTGCATCCTGGTCCAGTACGCTGGCACCATTGCTCGTAGGATTTGCGATCACCTTAACTTCGTACCCGGTATCGAGAGGTCTTCTTCGTGCAGGAGGGACTGAGGGCACCCAACGTTTACCAACCCCACACCAGTTGACCCTAATTTTACAAATGATTACAAATGGGTCTCCAGTATCACTATGGCATTGGATCAAGTATACAGTTGGCTGGCGGGGTCGTAGGGAGAAGCAAGGGAGCCCTATCAAAACCATAGCAACAATCTTGACTCTAGGGATAGTTCTGAGGTAGGTTTATCCTCTTGGATCATCTTACTTACTCATACTTGCGTATGTAGTACATTGGTTTTGATTACCGACACATGGCTACACTTTACTACCAAAACAGTAAACTTTGTTCAAACAAGCGCAAATTCAGAACAGCCAAACCATAGCTTCCGCCTTGTCGATCGTTGCACAGATGTCAACATTACATACTTTGGTGGCTGTTCTCTGGACCAAGCAGCCGCCGGTGCGTTCCTCATCAATGGCTCGACGTCGCTAGCAGTCCTTTCCAATGTCTCCCAAACAACCGCGGTGATTACGCACGAAAATCACGGACGACAATTCGCATATCTCGGCGTAGCACCTCAGCTCCAGCTTGCAGATATAGATTTTACAGCTAAGTCTTGGGCATTAGAAACAGAGTGCAAGCCCGTCACAAGCAAATGCATTGATGATCAGAGGATATATGGAGCTGCTACTCCTTACAAATGTCCATTTGCCTTTGAAGGGTTGCTGATGACACCAAACGCAAATGTCATGACTACGGCATACTTCACCAACTCGACCGCGTCTGACAATAGCACACATAGTGTGAGTCTAGAAAATCCATACTATTTCGCTTCCATTACCAAGGTAAACCGAAATATCGGTGTTAGCAAAGCACTAGGATCAGATCCCGAGATTTCAATAGCTGTTCATGGAGGTGTGCTCAGCGTTTTATTTTGCAACACCACGGTTTATGACCTCGAATACTCACTAGTCAACGGATCAGTGACGAGGTTCCTCACCACGCCCAGCAATTCCTCCATGGCAAACTTGTTCCAAGGAGGTCAGCAATATACCAAGGTCGGCGACCCCACATTGATTCAGGCAGCGAGCATCGCAGCGCTGGGAGATACCGCACAGAACCTCGCCGACAGTTTCGCTTTATCCTATAGCCAGACAGCGTTAGCTGTTTCGGCCGGCATATTTGTTCCTGAGGAGGTCATAGAATCACAACATCGTCAAAATATACTCGTGGCAAAAGTGCCCAAAGCACCACTTATGAGCTTAATCGCGGCAAATCTTCTGCTGGTGGTTCTTGGTATCGTGCTTACCGTGATAGCATTTATCTCCTTGCAGGGCGAGACGGGAGAGATCCAAGCCAGGCTAAGTATTGCTGCTCTTGTTGCTGCTCACTTTGAAGGAGACAGGAGCAAAAAACCAGTAGAGCATGTGGATGACATGTTTGAAGAGAGAGATGGGCTTCCCGGCCCGAGAATCGGTTTTGCAAAGACAGACGAGGACGCTTGGACTTTCACTAGCTGGCGGCCTTGGGAATTGAAGGTAGGAGTAGCGCTTTTGATACTTGAGCAGGATCGGCCGAGAACTTTACGGCGTTTGCTGATTTGCGTTGAAAGAGAGCTTATAAATGTAATTTGAAGATTTAAAGAAGCTTGAATTTGCCCACTCATACATGTTTGCTATGTTGTGACCTATTTATTATCCCAAGAAACATTTCATATTTAAAAGCCACATACTGTTCACCCATAGCAATGACCAGATCCGTCACTCGGCCACCGATTCGAATAATATATGCCACTCACATGACTCAAAATTGTCAACGGGATACCATCTTCATCCTTGCTGTTAAATTTGACATTAAACATGTGACCTGTACCCCATTAGCTTTCCTTCATCCTATACTTTCTTTGTAACCTGGAATACATTCTGGGGGGCGATAGTTAAGAGAAACCACGAGGCTTTAAAACTCACAATTCTCAAAAAAGATATTTTCTGTACTTCGATATTGATAAGACTCGCAACCAGTAGTATCTTCACATGCGGTCTGGCAAGCTAGAATTGTGGATGTGTACGATGCACCGATGTCGTGTTCTAGCAGAAGGGTGCTTGGAAGTCCCTTTATAAAGTTTTAGCATTTCTCGTAATTCCTCAAGGAGACGAGAATTACGCACCTGATAGTTGCAATCCGGTACGGCAGTCTTGCTTGGAATAATACTTGAAACAGTACTGGGAACCTTGGACGTAGTGGTAACATAACTCACAGGGGGAGTTTTGGTAGATTGTGATGTTAATGTGATGAAGGTATTTGACGAGCTCGGAACGGCGTTGAGAGGAGTAGAGTTCGGGCTACCTGGTGTAGCGAGAGAAACACCTAGGAAACCGAAGCAAAGGAAGAGGAAGATGTGCATATTTATGGTGTCGCTCTTTCGTCGTAAATTAGACAAAGTCTGGTCTGCTATGGAGTGATGGGCGGAGAGACAATGACGTTCAGAGCCGGATACTGGAAAGTAAGACACTTTTATCTGGGTTACGCTACCTGAGATGACTTATTCACCAGTCTTACGCTAGCGTGGCTTACGACTTGGCTAATTGAACTGAAGAGTGGTGTCATCATTTTGCACACATCATGAGCCTCTCCCTACCTGAACTAACTCCAGGAATTAGAGTTCACACTCCGTGTGTCCGCAGAAAAATGAAACAGGCTGTACTTCTAACGAGGCACGAACAAATTCTGGAAATCGTGGCACTGAGGAGCTTGCAGATCAGTCGAATAAGCTTTTGTTGAATTCGGCTCCTGTTCAGGCCTCGTTTAGCCGACTTCCTAACCACTCACCTGTGAGGAAGATACGCACGTAATATCGGCTTAATAAAGTCTTTGTTTCCCCTGATTACTCAAGAATAAACTTCTTCACTCGTCAATGGAGGTGGTACAGATAGATAGACCAATTACGTGGTGCCAGGTCCGCACCATAAATCCATCTCGTATCAAAACATCAAGATATATATACGTCTCGTATACGGCGGCCGCTGTGACACAGATATAACAGGTGGGCATGATAGATATAGGTTATACAGAAACGGCGAAACGTCTCCCCGAATTGTGTTCATATCATCAGTTCCCTGCCGCTGCGGCAGCTGATGCAATATGTGTCAACATAGCAAAATCATTTGCGGTACTCTCTATGCGACGTTCCCTGGAATCGATGATTCCATGCATGTGATCTCCTGAATCTGACGGAGCGTTACTACCTTCAGGCTCACGACTGACAACAAGACCAGGTTCGATGCTTCCTCTACAAAAGTACTGTATCAGTATAGTATTCTAAAACTCCCACCAACAGCTTACTCATTGTTCGTGGTGACATACTCATGCTCTCCAGGCGCCGCATTCTGGCCAGCTCCAACAGTTTCATCTAACTCTCCATCCCTAATATCCTTCCAAGAACATTTGGCATGCTTCTTTGTGCAAGCCGAGCATGCGGTAAGGTGCTTCGTACATTCAAACCTCAGTCGTCTACATCGGTCACATGGTGGATCTATAATGTCTCCTCTAGCCAACTTTTCTATTTTCGCAGCCATGAGTATACGATAATGATTTTCTGTAGCGTCATCGGAATAGGATATGGGGTAAGAGGTGCGCCGTGTATCAGACTCTCCATTAGAGCTTTCGGCTGTAGCACGATTTGCTTTCGGACGAGAAACATGTGCTATAGAGCTCCGACGACCGTTGGCCATGAACTGTTCAAGTAGCTCTTGCTGAATTTTGGATATTTCTCCATTACTTGGTTTCGGCGACTGATTGATGGCCGAAAATGGCTGAGGAGAAAATGTCCTCGCCTCTGAGGTAGTATCCGAAGCTGCTTGATCAGCCTTTCGAGCTATCACCGCTGCCTTTCTTCCCTTAAGATGATAATTTAGCTGTCGAGCCTTGCTCGCAACTGCGTCTGCCTTTTTTATTAGAATGCCGAGTCGTGACTCTAGAATGTTCAGAGTCCCGAGCTCAGCAGCTTCATCTTCGGGGCTGGCATGTGGTGGAATCATCCTCTCTGGCGCACCAGACATGATTAGTCTGTAATCATCTTCCGGTATCTCGAGCTGGCCTCCCTTGATCCACACGCGGCAAGCTTTCCCATGGCTGGTATCATTCAAGACAAAATCAGAGAGATTGGAGCGGGCGAATGTGACGATGTCGAGCCATGTAACAGGTGATTGTTCCAAAGCAAATGAGCTTTGAATCACCTTTATAGGCCCGTCGAAGATCTTCTCGAAAGACTTCAGAAGAAGTGGACCAACAAGTTTCGCGCCGAGGTTTGCCGCTAGGCTTTCTTGTCTCTGAAGAGCACCTGTAAATGTTAAGCTCGGAATCATTGACTGGAAATCTGCAAAATATAAAACATAAATCCTTGTGAGATGACCCCAACCTAGAGCCAGAAAGAAAGAAACTACTAAATGCCATCCTCATTTCACTAGAGGTTTAGGTATCTGAGTCGCTCGGACATTCTCCGCTCCATGCGTAGAGTCTGAAAAGTAAAAGAGTTGCAACAAAGCTATCTACTTCTGGCTCACGTGGTTTGGAGCATTAACTGTGAGGAGAAGAAAACACACCTTCATAGTCATCAATCAATCCAAGAACATCTCCAAAAGTCTCTGAATCACCCTCAATCAATTTGAAAGGTGCACTTTTCATCCGCACCAAATAATTGATTTTCGTCACATCTCTACTATGAGTGATCGGAGCTGGTCTCGTGACAGCATCGTCACCCATAGGAGAACGTTTGCGTTTTGCTCCTAAAATGTCCGAGGCGGGAGATGCCATCATACGGCTGTTCTAGCAGATGGGAAAAGAGTCTGATAAAAGGTGAAGCCTAACGCTTTGGAGATGATAATTGGTGTTTGAGCGGAAGCGGAGCGTGAATTTCCGCCCGGGTGCTCTTTGTAACAGTCTAATAAATACCCGGTATAGGACAATAGCGGTCGGAAGATGGCTCGATGATATTGCCAGTTGCGTACTGTTAGCAGGATGGTACTGAAGCAGAAACCGTCTTGTTGCGCATTTGCATTTTCCGGCGGTGTCAGGTTGAGCAGACGGTGGAAACACGGAATCGCTGAAATCAATCCGCCTCGAAGACTGACGAGACCCGAACAATAAAGAAGCAGAGCGGCCGTATTGCACCGTGGGAAGCGGAAGAGAGTAGTCGGTGTATCCAGGTGAGTGGTATAGGTCTTTGGAGTGATGGTGGGATTGGAAGTGTTGAGAGTGAAGATAGATAGGAAGAGGTGGGTGGTGGGAGGAGGAGGGATGATGTGGAAGCGCGGGAGTAGCTCCAGCAAACGGGATTTCCTTCCAGGCCGGGCACGGGGCGGGGTGTGGACAACTTGCATCGGGATTCGCTGGGTTGCGCGCTCCCATGCAACCCAGAATGATGATTGCACTGCCAGTTGTCACTGACCTTCCCATACAAAGAACTTTGGGTTAAAGAAAAAGGGTAGCCTTTAGGTCTGTCTCTGTTATAACGTTGAACAAAATAGATGCACACGCTAGTCTGGCTACAGGACTCGTGAATATCCTCTTCCTCGCCTTCTTTTGGGCATGGGGGAGCGAGTCGCGCTAGAGATCTCTGTCAATCGTGGCTCAAAGAAGACTGATTGAGCAACTTCACAACCTGGCAAGCACGTAGCTATACAGCAACCTCACACTTACCAAAGAATTTAAATAATAACCCAATTACTGTATCAATTTCCGAGTGATTACACCTTGTAGAAGCGGCACCCTTGTCGACTGCACCCACCACTAGCGTTTTCAACCTCGCAAGGCTACCAAGGCCAAAAAGGCAAAACCACGACATCACAAAATCACCGAAACACCACCAACCAAACAGACACCACCCTAAGATGTCTTCGCAAGAACGTGGCGGCGGACGAGGTGGCGGACGCGGAGGTGGTCGAGGCGGACGGGGCAACCATGAGGGAGGGGGACGTGGAGGAGCAGCGGGAGGTGGTGGTGAACGTCCTAAGGTATGTTTCCGCGCCATTGTTCAAGACGGCGCATTACTGACAAGCTGGGCTGTAGAAAGAGAACATCTTGGATTTGGGAAAATATATGGACAAGAAAATAAACGTTAAGTTTACCGGGGGACGAGAGGGTATGTCCGTTTCATTCCGCGAAAGATTTTCGATCCAGCAGCAGCCTTCAGGGCGGTTGAGGAGTGAGATCGTGTATATTGTCTTCGGAAGCTGGCTGGCTGGGGGTGCTTGTTCAGGGAAACATAGCTGACGGCAGAAATAGTAACGGGTACCCTGAAGGGTTACGATGCATTGATGAACCTGGTTTTAGATGACGTTGAAGAACTCCTTCAAGGTAAGCACTTCTGCCGCCTTCTTCTACATGACACTAACACGCAATCAGATGGAGAAGGAAATACCTCATCGCGAACCCTCGGCTTGGTTGTAGCGCGTGGAACACTACTGGTGCTGGTCAGCCCATGCGACGGAAGCGAGGAGATTCCAAATCCATTTTTGGCACAGCAGGAGGACGAATGAGGGATTGGTCTGATAGCAGTTGAAATGTGCGATATGTAATGGCGTGGATGCAAAGCACATAATGCAGCTCCACTCGGGCACGGTGTAAATTTACACCAACGAAAAAGTCACCAATATGCTGGCATTATCTAAAGAAAAGCCATGCGAAAGAATTCAAGCCACGTCGATTTAAGTATCACGAAGATCAATTTCAACAAATCTGAAGTGAAATTTATTTGATTTTGCTGTATACCACCGCAGCGAAATTACACGCGCAAATTTCTATTCAAAGTCCATACTCGCTGCTTTGATTAACCATTGCTGTTCCACATCTTGGGATCTCCCTCTTCCGTCTAACAACATGATATCCAAGAATTGCTCCTAGTATCTTCGCTGCCCCTTCTGTAAGTCTGCAAATGCCCCCGCAACTCGCATGTTCAGTTCCTTGTACGTAACCACATACACACTTTGTTCATCTCTGCTGGTCAATCTAACCTTCTCATCGACTCCTGCATCCAGCTTATTCATACACCTTATCATATGCCCCAGGTCCAACACAGGCTTCCCATCCGCGTCTACTTGATGGAATGTGTAATCTCTAAATAGACTCAAAATGTAGTATTTGCCATGTACAGCCCAATCACGATCATTGCTATACTCAGGCCGATCAATAACGCTGCTCAGTTTGGCAATCAGTCGGACAAGTCTGCCATTCTCAAGTTCGCGAGCTAGCTCTGAGTTCTGGGTATCTATGGCATGCTGCGCACTGTCAAAACTAGCCAGGATGTGCTTGGAGATGTTGTTCAATAAGTAGTCAATGTTCTTGGTACCAGCTTCAGCCTCAGGAGACACCAGCCAGGAAACGACATCTCGTAGTTCTTTAGTATAGCTAATACCAAATTGACTAAAAGTTTAGGTTAGTATGGAGTTTGGAAGTGGTGGTACAAAGTATCGATACGTCTCTTGTATGGAGAAATCCTGAAATTTTGTATGGGCTTTACTTACTCTACAACAGTATTACTTGCAATCATACCTGGCGTCAAGTTGTTTATCCCAAGCCCCAGAATGAGCCGCCCGAGACTTATCAAGTCATCTTGTTGCAGATCTGCGATAGACCTTTGCTCGTCATACTGAAGAACATCTAACACAGAGCAAGCACTAAGACGAATTCGATTTTTGTCCGTCAGAATTATTTTGCCCGGGTCCAGACATCTGATAGCGAGCTTGGCATCATGGACACACTTCATAGCTGAACCTATTTGCACGAGATAACTCCATAAAACATTTTCTGAGACAGCAGTAGACACGGCTCTTCCGTATCGATTTGTGGTTGGTGAGTGCTGATCGGACAGGGTCTTCGCCAACGGAAAATAGTCGGTTACAAATATTAAAGAGCTATCTCGATTGAACTCATGAGTGGTGAAAGCTTCGACAACAGAAGCTATGTTTGGATGATCAATTGTCTTCCAGGGTTGGACTTGGCGAATAGCGTTTTCATTTGTGAGTCGATAACCTATGTCATATTAGAGCTAATTATAAAATCTCAAACTGAAATAAGTACCATGAAGACGTCGTAAGCAGTACGTTTTGCCATTCTTGCTTGATGTTGCCCTGTAAACCCATCCTGGATATCCCAATGATGGGGCACTTTTTATTTGTGTATTGGTATCAATGAGGGGGAGTAAGGTATGATATTGTCCAACCGACAAAGGTAAGGTGGAATCTTCCACCGATCAGCAAAAGTATATAGGCAAACAAGGTACACATACTAGACAACGTTTGTAGGGTAGCGGCCGCTTTCCTTTGCAGCTCCTCTCGGAGTTTTTCCGGCATGAAGAAATCATGGACATGCTTTTGATATGGGAGAAGATCCTCTCGATGTGGCCCAATGGGAGCGTAAAGGTGGTAATTCGGCTACGATCATTCAGCATAGAACGTTTTCTTTCTACAAGGATACATACGAATAATGGTGGCGGCGGTTGATTGTATGCTGGCTGGAATTGCTGATAGCTAACTCCATTGGTGGAGATACTACTAGGATCTTGGAAAGCAGTGAATTGTGTATCGTTCAAGACGTGTGCAATAGGACCCATGTTAAATGGGTCAGCGTAAGTTTGGGGGTCCTGTGTGTTGCCGTTCGTTGTCTTTCACTGAGTCAGTGTGATCCAGCCGAGGCATCCTGAGTACAGTCTCTCGAAGATGACGATTTTGGATGAAGGACAATCACTTACTTCCTGTGTAAGGCCATATTCCGTCGCTCCGGGTATGAAGTCTCTGCTCTCTGCGGGATTGAATGCCAGGGGCTCTAGATCTGGTTCTGGTTGGGGATTAGGTGTCACGACACCTGACCGAGGGGTGAAGGAGGCTGCTGCTGCAACCTGGGAAGTGAACGTTGAAGCTTTGGGAACAGCTAAAGGTTGTGGTGAATTAAAGGCAGGCGCTTCCACGTTCAAACTCTTCTTACTATGTTCATCAATCCTGTTAGCCGATGTCCGCATAATCTCAGGTTCAATTGACATTATGATTGATGTCCGGTTTTCAAGATGAATGGCGGAAGCCCCTAAAGTAATAACAAGTGGAAAGAAACGGAAGGTTCCCCGGGCTGACAATTCAACTAGGCAAGAGTTTTGACCTCATTGCACTTGAAAATTATATCCATGCTCATATCTAAGATTTGGGCTAGTTTCTGCAAACCAACAAATTATGAGTGATGCACCCGTAATGTTCCTCCTCTTATCAATAAATCTTTAATTTTGGGTAACCCATAATTCTCAGTACTCATCCCATTCTTTTCCATGTTCATGAGGTAGCTGCTATGAGATCTGGGTTCAGAGCACTTGCCACAAAACAATGATTTGATAAGGTCTGTCGGGCACGCTGGGTGAAGTAAAAAGCATTACTTACAGATCAGGTTGCGTAGCAACATTCTTGTTCGGGTCATGATTAAAAGCACAGCCTTGATCTTCGTATCGACAATGGCCATATATCAGCACATTTCTACAGAGTGTGTCCTTTGCATGTTCTTGGACCGTCAGCTCCTCTTCTCTGTTATATCTCTTCTTTGCAGCCACATACCACGTCCCTTGGGTCTTGGGGAACCAGCAGGCTTTCGCGATTCCGACTGGAACCTGGGTGCTGCCATTATGTTTTGTTTAGTCTTCCGATCCTATCTGCCATGCCCCAATAACGCGTTACGGGGCCTGGTTTTCAGGTTAGCATAGTCCAACGCAGTTCAAGCTCTGAAAGAATGAAGTTGTCTTCCGCAGAAGCTCTGCCTTTTGGCCAGGCAAGGCGAGTAGAGAATAAAGGCCAAGCTCTCTGTGCCACGAGCGCAACCAATAATGGTACTCACTTGGTCGTAAGGAACATTTCTTGAGGTGGTCGATTTAGGATGGTGGTTCTGCCATAAAAGTAAGAGCAGCGGTTGTCCAAAACGCTGGAAGGTGCCGAAAGATATGATTGTATGCTCAAATATCCATGCGCGCAATGCTCTTTGTTGACTCGGTACTAGGAGAGGGATAGAAGGATAACAATGCCGTACAGCTCTTGTCGTGCTCGAGGCTGAGGGCAGAATGAATCGTGGGGGAGCGTACCCCTGCTAGTGCTGCACCTCCCAGGCCACCTCTGACATCGTCACTCGAACGTGGACCAAACTACGAAACTATCTACATCAAAGTTGCTCTTCACAAAACTCCATACTGGATTCTCTGTTTACTTTGCTGAATATTTCTCCTCGCCTGTGCCGGGAACTGAAATGCAAATATAGTATAACGCTGCTGTCTAAGGACACATTACTATAATGGCTACCCCCGAAGTGGATATTGGCCAGCTCTCTGAAGACCAACAGCTGGCCTTGCAGCAATTCACATCTGTCACGGACCAAGATCCTGCGGCTGCTATACCTATCCTTCAAAGATCACAGTGGAACGTTACAGTAGGCCACCCGAGTCTTAGTTGCTGAAAATACATATATTGACTTTGGATAGATTGCTATCGCCAAATTCTTCGATGGTGAAGGCGCAGATCCGGTCGCAGAGGCTCTAGCAGCACAGAATACACCGCCGCCACGAGCTGCACGACATGAAACCCTACACAACAGTCTTCTGCATGGCTCTCCATCTAGTCAGGCTAGGCCACAAAATGACCCTGCTCCCCGAGTAGTTCCACAACCAGAGAATCAGGTTTCTGCTAGGCCGCACTTCATCATTGGTTTA
>Ga0247804_10000232_pt1 | contig 25538 bp, 21 predicted proteins | sample UWRJL029104C1_FD_181142 | JGI IMG/M metagenome (GOLD analysis project Ga0247804, IMG submission 181142) | Plant litter microbial communities from Arlington Agricultural Research Station in Wisconsin, United States - UWRJ-L029-104C-1 | ecosystem: Environmental > Terrestrial > Plant litter >...
TGATGAGGGCGAAAGACCAGGGCAGGCGGTCGAGCAGGATGTCCACGGTCTTGGTTTCGACGGTGAGCGTGAGGCGGTCGTCGCCGCGTATGAGCTTGCCGGGGCGCTGCAGGAAAGTTTCGCGCAAGCCCGCGATGCTGGTGTTTTTCAGGGCGTCCCAGCGGCCGAGGGCGGCGCCCAGCAGGCCTTCGCCGGTCGATTGTTCCTCGGGCGTGAGCGGCACGGCGCGGGCCAGCGGCCGGGCCGGGTCGATGCCGCAAAGCAGTTTATTCAGCAGCAGCAGGTGTTCGGGGAATTCCATGCCCCCGCTCACCAGAAATTGCAGCAGGTGGGCCGCGCGTTCGGCCATTTCGGGGTTCCTGAACTGCTTCTCCTCCAGATAACTCAGGCGGTCAAACAGCATCGTGAAAAAGGGCCAGAGCAGTACCAGGCCCGCATTGGAAATATAGGCGGCTTCGGTCAGTGGCTCAGGCGGCAGTGGTTTGGGGCGCAAGGTGGTAGGGGCGGGTTTGCGGGGTGATGGAGTCGGCTTTTTAACTGGCTTTGCCAGTCGGTTAGCTGGCGCCGAAGGGGCTGGCAGTGCCACCAGCAGCGCTGCCAGTGGACTGCGCAAGACTAGCCGTTGGCGGGCAATGGTCTGCGCCAGCTGCGGCCCCGTTACGGGTTGCGGCCGGGCGGCGCTTTCAGCTTGTAGCAGCAACTGCACCAGGGCGGCGGGCTGCGTATTAGATGAGGTGCTGGCTACGGCCAGAGCAACCCGCCACAACTCAGTGAGTGCCGTCGGGCCCGTTTGCACGATACCTGCCGCTTGCAACCGCAACCAGTCGCGCACAATGTTAGCAGTTAGCTGATAAGTGACTGGAAACAGCTGGTGCAACAGCCGGAAAAACAGTTCGGAGCCGACAATTGCTGCCAGCCGGCTTTGGGCAGCGGGTTGGCCCGCATAGAGTCCAACCCGCGACAGCAGCGCCGTATGGCCCGGCTGGAGTAGCAGGGCCAGCGCCGGCGCTGGCGGTCCGCCGGGAGTCGAATCGCCGGTTTGCAGGTAGTGCTCCAGCTGCTGCCAGGCTGTTTCAGCCTGCATTGGACTGACTGGTAACAAAGCAGAAACCGCCGGGGCTGGTGATAAAATCCTGGAAGCGTCCGGCTGTTTCAGCGGCCGGGCCGGGCGCGTTAGGGCCACGAAAGCCCGGAGCAAAGCGCCAAAAAACGGGTCGGCAGCCAGGGCCGGATGCTGGCGCAGCAGACTGCCGATGCGCAGCAGCACCCCGCGCCACGACAAGCCGCTGGCCCCGGCCAGTCGGCGGGCTCCAGCCAGGGGCTGGCTACTGGCCGGGGCGCTGCTGGTGGCGAAAGCCAGGTACGCCTGCCGCAGAAACAGCCGGAACCGCTCCTGGCCCGTCGCCGATTGGCGCAGGCGACGGTCGAGGGCGGCCAGGGCGGGGCGTAGCTGCTGGCGCTGGCTGCGGCCCAGGCCGGGCGGGGGCACCAGCTCGTGTAGCAAGCTAAAATCAGCTACTTGCGCCAGATGGCGCTGCACCGCCGCTTCGTGCAGATGCGGCCGTAGCAGCTCGCGTAAGGGCCGGGGGTGGCGGGCCAGCTGGCGTAGGGTCTGGCTTAGGGTTTCGGCGGGCAGCGGGGCGGCATGCCACCACGGGGCCTGGCCGTGCCGCAGGTAGTGCAGCAGTAAATCCTGCCGGGCTAGGGGTATGTCAGGCTGTGCTGATGGTTGTGCCGGTGGAATTGAAGTGTTTGCAGGTGAGTTGAACTCCGCTGAAGGATTAAGCTTTGAGCGGTCGAGCGCTGGGTTGGCCGGTTGGCTGGCTTCACGCAATCGGGCCAGCAGCCGGATGAAGAATGGCGCTGCTGCCAAGATGGGCCATTTTTGGCCTAGCTGAGTTAGTCGGGTTAGCGTGGCCCGAAGAGGCAGGCTTTGAGCGGCCAGAAGCTGACGCACCGTTATGGTTGAGAAGGCAATATCTGGTCGGTAATGGAAAGTCAGCCAAGTTGTTTTCAGTAATTGCAGCAGGCCGGTACTGCCTGCGGGGCGAGTTGCCAGCGCGTCGAATGCGCCTGGAAAAGCACGGCGTTTGGAACGATGTCCGGGCTCTAAATGACTCAGGGTGGCAAAATCGGCTAGTCCGGCCAGCCGCTGCCACAGCGGCCCAATGGTGGCGTACTGTCTTAAAAAAGCTTTGAAATCAGCAGTCTGCGTAGTGGCAATCCAGCGCAACAAAGGCTTGAGCCAACTAATGTGTTGAGGTGCGGTTCCGCGCAGTAAGTAGGTAAATACCAACTCGCGGGCTTCGGCAGGTTGCGTGGCCCAGGTGGGGCGGAGCTGGCGGGCGGGCAGCTGGCGCCCGCCTACCGGTGATAACTGCCATAACAGACGGTCGCCGGTGATTTGGCGGAGGGCGCCCAAGGCTGCTGCCGGAGCATGTGTAAAACCACCTGCGGCTGTGCCAAAAGTACTGGTGGGTTGTTGCGGTGATAGCCGCAAGGTGTTTGCCTCGAATTGGTTACTGGTAACATCAGGCGCAAGGCCTGCCAACAGCCAGCGGAAAAACCGACTAGCCGCCAGGGCTGGTACGGCCAGCAGTTGCCGACGTAAAGCCTCGTGCAAGGCCTGAGATGGCAGGTGATAAGCGGCGGCTAATTTCCGTCCTGCGGCTGTGCCTGGTGCCGTTTGCTCCCAGTGCGGCCGTAAGTGAAATAGCAGATAAGCCTCCCGCAGCAACTGCTGCCGTTTGGTGCTGGCGGTTGTCGTCAGCAGCGCAGCCAGCGGACCCGGCGGCCGTAATTCGCTTGCACGGCCAGGCAGCAGTCGGGCCAGCTCCCCGGTGCCAGCCAGCGCGGCCAGGTGGCGCAACACGGGTTGGTCGCGATAGTGCTGCCGCAGAAAATCCAGCAGTTCCGCTCTGGCTGTTGGCGAATTAAGGGCATCCTGCAGCCAGCGCCGCAGCTGCGCCGGCGATATAGTGGCTACCCCGTGCTGCGTCGATAATCCCAGCAGGAGGTAATCAAGTAGCCGCTGCGGGATTCCAGTTGATTGCGGATTATTTGGTTCGTGATGAGTGCTTAATGCTGCGTCTGTAAAATGCCGGCTGGCATCAACGTTCCTGCTGGTTGCCAAACGGCTGGCTAGCGGCCTATTCCATTGCTCAGCCTCAGAAGCAACTGGTGAGCTTCGCCACGGCGTAACCGCCCGCCCGCTTGTCTTCGCCGCTACTCCAGAAACCGACGGCAAGGCTGGTTGCCGGGCCAGCCAGCGCCGTAGCCCCGGTACTCCAGCCAGCGGGCTTGCTTCCGTTAGCAGATAGTGGAGAATTTGTTGCTGGGTTGCTGGATGGTTTCTGATTGACAATGACTTGTCTTGTCTTACCATTTCCTCGGCCAGCGCCAATATTGGCCGGGCCTGCCCCGGCGCCAGCGTCCGCACCAGTTCCTGCCAGCTAAGGCCTGGAAAATGGTGGAGCAGCGTGCGGGCCATTGTGGCCGGGCCAGCCGCCTGTGCCAGCCGCAGCAGAGCCGGGCGGCGGCCACGCACTATTGCTAGCAGCTCTGCCAGCAAGTCGGCTTGCGAAAACGCCTGATTCCAGGTTAGTGGTAGCGACTCGTGGCGCAGGAAATACTGCAGGGCCGCGTAGCGCCCGGCGGCCGGCGTCTGGGCTGAAAAGGCTTGCGGTAGTGTGTCGGCGACGGAGGCTGTTGGATTCCGAGAAGGGGTTATATATTCGTTTTCAGGCTGATTGTTCTGACTCCAGACATTGTGCTGCCGGCGCGGCGCGTCGGCAACAAAAGCCGCCGGACCACCTTCCTGCTCCTGCCGATACAGCGTCTGAATAATGCCCGGCAGGGTAGGGGCCAGGGCCGAACCCGTCACCCTTACCGGCAGCGTCGCCACCAGCTGGCGCAGCAGCACTTCGTAGCCCAGGTTGTAGTGCGCCGCCAGTTGCCGCAGCTGCCTCTCCACGAAGCCCCGGCGGTTGAACTGCGTGTGCCAGGTGCTCAACAAGTCAGCCAACACCAACTCGTAAACAACTTGTTGCAAAGCACTATCGCTGGCGGACACCAGTGGCTGGCGGCGGTGGGCAGCCAGCGTTTCGTGCAAATAAGCCCGAATGAGCGGCGCATGCACCGGCTCCAGAAAATCAATGAGCCGTCCCAGCGTGAGCAGCGAAAGCTGCCCCGCCAGCCGCTGCCGGGGCGGCCGCAGCCCGCCCAGCTGCCGCAGCAAGTCGCGCAGCCCACCCGGATGCAGCCGCAAGGCCTCCCCAATGGCACGATTGGGCTCGAAATTGCCCGCCGTGGCCTGCCAGGGCAGTTGCCCATGCAGCAGAAAGTGCCGTAGGGCCGCCAGGGGCGCGGCCTCGACAGTGGTTTGGGCTGGAGCAGCTATTCCGGCCAGGGCACTTCGCAGGGCGGCTCGCAACAGCGCCGGCAGTTCCTGCTCGAAGCGGTGGGAAGCCACGGGTGGCAGCTCCAGCACCAGATGGGGCAGCTGCAGCAGCGTGTCGGCGGGTGCGTGGCGGGCCAGTTCCTCGTCCAGTACCCGTTGCAGCGTATGATGAAACAGCTGACTGAGCCGGTCGCCCAGCTGGCGGCCCAGGGCCGCATCGGTCGTGCTCACTTCAAAGCGCAGCTGCTGAACGACGGCGGGAGGCGCAGCCATATCCGCTTACGCCGGGTGAGGCAGCCGCGCCTCCAGAAACTGCCGGACATTCTGCTGCGCCGTTGCCAGCAGCGTCGGCGCGGGCCGGCCGGGAGCGTCGAGCAAGGGGCTGAGCGCCGCCAGTTCCCCGTACAGCGCCTCCCATTCGCGCATGGCCGGATAATCAAGCCACACGAGGTTGACCAGCAAATGCGCCGGGGCGTACTGTCGCACCAGCCCTTCCACAAAAGCCCGGTTGCCAGCCGATTGGCCGGTTTCGGCATTAGGGCCGGGCTCGAAGCGACGGGCGTAGCCCGGCAGCAGCACCGTCAGCTGGCAGTGGTAAAAATTAGCTGCGGCCCGGTCGTCAGCATCGGTAGGGGTGGGCATGTTGGGCGGTGCCAGCGGCTTGAGCACCAGGTGGTCGAGCACGCTGAAGCGCTCCAGCTGCTGGTCGAGCCGGGTGGCGTAGCTGAGCAGGCGCTGCGCGGGATTGGCGGCCACGGCCGGGTCGGGGTGGCGGGCAGGCTCGTTCACCAGTTCCAGCTCCCAGCGCTCGCCTGTGCCTGGCCCGTGCACCGTGAACACCGCTACCGTGGCTGAGCGCGGCATGAGCGTGGGGCGGCGCAACTGGTGCCGCATGGCCGCGTAAAACTCCTCAAAATCACCCACTCCGCCCCACACCAGTAGGCTGGGCTGCCCCGTGGCCGCCCCCCGTGCTGCGCCGGGCGCCCGGAACAGTGCCGACTGCTCCTCGGCAGTCGAGGCGCTAGGCGGCGCCGGGTTGCCGGGCTGCTGCTCGTCGTGGTGATGATGATGACCGTGCCGGTGCTGCTCATGGCGAAGGTATTCGCCCCGGTAGCCGTGCAGGCGCACCTGCCCTTCCAGTTCCGGCAGGGCCTGGCCCTGCGCCCACTTGCGTGGCAGCGACTCCAGGCCCGCCAGCAAAAACAGGAAAAACTCCAGTCCCGACTCGGCCCCGCTGCCCGGGCCGGGCTGCACCCGGGCCGCCGCCCGGTGGTACGTAGCCATCGATAGGTTGCTCAGCAGCTGTTCATAAGCCCGCGCCGGAGCAGCGTCGCCGGGCTGTTGGTAAAACTGCACCGAGTAGCCAAACCGCGCCAGCAGATGCGCCAGAAACGTCTGCCGGTGCGCCTGCGAGTCGTTCAGGCTGCTGTCGAGGCGACGCAGCTCGCGCTGATAGGGGTTGCTCTCATTGTCCTGATACACTTGCCAGCGCACGGCCGTCGCCGGGGCGTTTTCCCAAGCCGCGTCGGGGCTGATGTTGGTTTCGGGCAGTAGTGGGGCCACGTGCGGCACCCCGTAAAGCGGGGCGCTGTAGTAGGTGAGCGGCTGCGGCGTGGGCGAAAAAAAGTGGCCTACGTTGGCCAGCTGGGCGCAGAAATTCGCCAGCAACTGGTCGAACATCAGCAAGTAGCCCTTGAGCTGCATCACGTAGGCGCGGGTGGCGGCCGTGACGTGCGTCGGCGGCCCATCGGCCCCCACGCCGTAGAGCGCGGGTAGCAGGTGCTGCACCGAGTCGTAGTGGGCGAGGTCGGGGTGAAAGTTGCTGGCGGGGGGGGCGGGCAGGCGCAGCTGGTCGGGGCGCGGCAGGTTGTGCAGGCCGCGGGCGCCGGTGCGCATCAGCTTGTGGTAGGCCACCAGCACCTGGGCGGCATCCACCAGTTGGGGCACGCCCTGCTGGCTCACGCGCAGGCGGCTGAGGCTGGTGGTGAGGTCCAGTGTCGGTGCCTCATCGTCGGCAAATTGCAGAAAATCTGCTGTGTCGTCGGCCGCCGGATTGGGGTAGAGGCGCAGACTGCGCAGCTGGCTCAGGCCCGGCACCGCGTAAGCGCCCTTGAGCAGCTGGCTCAGGTCGATGCGCGTCAGGCGGGGCGTCAGCTGGCTGGTTACCAGCAGCCGGTTTACGGCGCGCGGACCGGCGAAAATATCCTCCGGCGCCGTGCCGGCGGCCAGCTTTTCGCTCACCGTTTCGACCAGCAGGTAGGGCGACAGCACGTAATTAAGCTGCCACAGCAATTCGGCCAGCACCTGTGCGGGCACGTAGCCGGCGGCCAGCTCCAGCTGGCCACCCACGGCCAGCGGCCGCAGCTTCAGCAGCACCACCCGCCCGAATACCTCGCCCAGGTTGCGGTGTTGGTTCAGAAACTGCAGCACTTCGGCCGGCAGGGTGTCGAAGGCCACCGGCAGCGGGGCCGTGCCGTCGTCGCCCTGGGGCAGCAGCGGCTCCAGGTGCACCTGGTAGTGGCCGGGTGCCACGGGCTGCCCGGCCGCGTCGGTCAGGGGCGTCACCCAGGCATTTTTTACCAGCGCGTGAAACTCGTCGAGAATTAGTTTGCGGTAGTCACCTGGCGTTACGGGGTGATTGGCAAATACTTCGTGCGCGGGTATGAAAGTGCTTTTGCCCGGTGCGTCGCGCCCCGGACCCAGCAGCGCCGGGATGGGTAGCGCGGCCCGGTAGCTCACGTCGGTCAGCACGAAGCACAGGGCTTCGAGCAGGGTCACTCCCGGGTCGTGGTCGTTGTAGTCGGTCCAGATGCGGCCGCTCAGCTGCTGCAGCTGCCGGATTCCCTCGGCCCGCAGCCAGGCATAGTCCTGCCCCGGCGGGAGGGTAGTGCTGTCGGGGAGGGCGGAGGGGTTCACGGCAGAAAAAAGCAGAGCAACAACAGAAAAAACGAAACGCGGCCGAAGCGGGGCCTGAAAGTTAGCACTTAGCGCCCGCTCGGCAGCGGCACCGGCTGGCGGTTGTCGAACAGGCAGGTGATGTGATACACGATGCGGGCGCCCTCGCCAAACGAGCTGGCCGTGCGCATTTGCAGGCCGTAGCTATGCACCTCGCCGACCCAGCGGAACTGGATTTTCTGAAACCAGCCCCAGAACCAGGCATTTTTGCGGTAGATGCGGCTGTTCGATTTGCCAAAGGCGCTGAGCACCGTGGCGTGGGTGAGGGCATAGCGCCCGCGCTTGGGCTGGCCGTAGGCGGCAGCCACTATCTCAAAGGCATACAGTCCATTAAGGCCCGATAAAATGTCGTGCCACTCACCATCGGCGGGCACGCCTACCTCGGCCTGCTGCACGTTGCCATAGGTGCCGCGGCGGCCCTGGCTGGCCACGAAGCCGCGCACGTCGAGCCGGTCGGTGGGGGCGGTGGTGCCCACGCCCACGTTGCCATCGGCCTGCAGGTAGAGGCGGCTGGTGCCGGGCAGCACGCTGCCGTTGGCGGTGGCCAGGGCGTCGTCGGTGTTGGGGTCGGCCGGCGCGGGCGCCTGGGCAAAGCTTAGGCCCGAGGAGTGGTCGGGGCCCGCCGCCAGCTCCACCATCCAGGCCGGGCGCTGGGCATCGAGTTGCTGCTGACTCGGGTAAAACGACGCCATGCGGTAATGCACGCCGCTGGCTGTCAGCTGCAAGCCGTAGCCGGGTGCCATCGCGAAGCCGTCGTCGCGGCGGTTCACGCCGGAGTCAATCAGGTCGGCAAACTGCTGCTCGGTCGGGACGCTGCCGCGCCGGAAGTAGTCCTTGAGCGCGGCCCGGGTTTTGGGGTGGTTGAGCATATCTTTAATTTTAAAACTCGCAGGATATCAAAAAGCCATCTTCAATACGCAGGCCGCCAATGCCAACTGGCGGCGGTGGCTCGTGCTCTTCGTGCCGCAAGGGCTGGCCGGCGGCCGAAAAGTCGTGCTGCACGGCGGGCACCAGCACCGCCCAAGGCTCCAGGTGGCCAATGTCTTCGCTGGTCGAATCGTCGGGGCGGGCCGAGTCGTAGAGCCGGTGCCGACTGCCGAAAACGGCCGTTTTGAGCACGGCAAAACCCGCCAGCTCGGCCACGTAAGGCAGCTGACTAACAAACGACCGCAGACCTGAAGTGGTGATGTGCCGGTGGAAGCCGCCCAAGTGCGGCTGCTGCGGCTGCCAGGGCGAAATGAAGTCGCTGACGTCCTTCTGCAGCTGCAAATGCTGCGGCAGCGCCGTGGACGCCACACCCGGCTGAAAGGCCACCGTGGCCCGCACCTGCACCTGCTCGTAGCGCGGATTCTGCACCACCAAATCGACTACGGCGGGCGCCAGCGGAGCCAGAAAATCGCGCATCGCCGCCAACTCGCCCGCGCCGAAGAGGGGCAGCGGGTTGCCGGGCACCAAATCGGGCCGGGGCAGCACTACCAGCATCACCCGGCCTGGCACGCGGGGTGCCGGTAGCTGGTCGGTCGTCAGGCATTTGGCGCTGTACACGTCCGGGAATTGTTCCAGCAGCAGCCGCTCGTAGTCGCCGGGCAGCAGGGCGCGGCCGCGGTGCCGGAGCCGCTCGCTCACGCGGGTGTAGTAAGTGGCCTGGTCCTCGGCTACCCGCCCGCCGAACGAGGGGCGCGGCTGCCACACGCCCGCCACGCCGGCCAGCGGCTTCAGCAGCCGGGTCAGTCGGCCGGCGGGTAGCGGCGCCTGGTAGGGGGCGGGCGGCGTGGGGCCCTCGCCCACCCGCACGGCCGGCACCAGCTGCGGGTACAGCGCCTGCAGGCGGCCGAGCAGCCGCGCGCCCTCGGGGACTGAAGCACGCAGCCACCAATAACCCTCGGGCATGCAGCGTTGCTGGCTGGGCATGCGGTCGGGCAGCGTAAAGGCCAGCTGGTGAGCGTTGGCAAAGCCGGGTACCAGCGCGGCCTGTGGCGGCTGGCCTTCGGCCGCCACGGTGCTTTGCGCAATAGGCTGCCACTCATCGTCAAATAAGTATTCCCAGCGCGGTACCGGGGGCGCTGGAGCATCGGCCTCGGTGGGCAGCGCCAGGTCGAAAATCAGGCTGACCGGCAGTCCGGTAGCTTCCGGCCCCAGGCCCAGGTAAAACGCGGCTTCGTCGGCCAGGGTGGGCAACAGCCGGTTGTCGTAGGGCTCGGGCCGGTACTCGGCAAACGGATGCAGGTGAAAGAAGACGGACGTCTCCGCCGTAGTTGCGCGGCTCGTGCTCGGGTGCAGCGTTTCCTCGGCATGGTAGCCCACGCTCAGGCCGCCCAGCAGCGGCACGAAAGGCGGCTGGGGTAGCGGCCGCAGCTGCTTGGGATGCTGAGCGTTGTACTGCACGGTTTCGGCCAGGGCGGCCGGGTAGCGGTCGGCGCCGAAGCCGGCGGCGGGGGCGCTCAGCTCCACGCGCAGCCGGGCGCCCTGGCCGTCGGGAGCCGCGCTCAATTGGCCGGGGCTGGCCAGCGTCAGCACGGTTTGGGCGGCTATTGGCCCGGTGGCCGCCGGGGCGCTGAACAGCCGCTGGGCGGACCGCTGCTCGGCGGCCGGCAACCATTTGTAATTGCTCAGGTAGCTGATTTTTACCTTGAAAACGTTGTTGCCGAAATCCTCACCGTAACCTGTATAATAGGCCGGAAAGCCATCCGGCGGCAGGTTTTGCCAGCTCAAAGCCAATGTTAGCTGCGTCACGTTTTTGCCGAGCAGCTCGGGCACGTCAATCATCAGATACGAGCCCGGCCGCGCCTGCGCCCCCAGCGGATAAAACGGCTTGCTGGCATCGAGTGGACCCAACTGGTTGCTCAGCAGGAGCTGCCGCACCGGCCGCACCGCCACCTGCAGCCGCAAACTCAGCGGCCGCAGCTCCGCAAACAGCGAGTAGGCGTACACCACCGCCTGCGGGTTGAGTTGCATTTGCAACACGGGCAGCACGGTCTCGAAGCGGCCGCCGTGGGCGGCGCGGGCATAACCCGTCACGGCCGGGGCGGCGCGCTCCAGCAGCAAGGTCCAGTCGAGCGTGCCGTCGGCCTGGTTCAGAGTCACGCTCTGCACGGCCAGCGGCAGCCAGCCCGCCGGCCCCGTAATGCGCGCCGTGAAAGCCTCGTACAGCAGCGCGTCGCTGTCGCGTCGGGCCTGGGCCGCCATCGCATACAGGCGACTCCGGAAGACGGTCATCTCACTTGCCCCTAGGGTCAAACGCAGGGTGATGAGCCGCCGCCCCTCGGCTAGCCGCAGCACCGGCGCCGCTACTGCGAAGCCCACCGGCGCATCCGCCAGCGCCAAATCCGCAAAGCCGCGCGGGGCGCCGGGACCGGCAAATTCCAGCCAGTTGGCTCCGGCCGGGCTGGCCGGCGCGCCCACTGCCGAGGCCCGCACGGTCGTCACCAAGCCGGGCGTATTCGCTTTGGCGGTGGTGGAGCGGCGGGCGCGGTCCACCAGCAGCGTGGCCAGGGCGGCCACCCGCCAGCTGCCCACCGTGGCATCGGCGGTGGTGGCAAACAGCACGCGCTGACCGGCCTCATCCTTCCCGCCATCCACGAGCGTGCCGGCGGGTACCGGGTAGCTGGTCTGGCCCTTCGCCAGGGCAAATGCCAGGTAGGCGTGGTCGGGCACGCTGGCGCGCTGCGCCACGCGCAGCACCTGCTGGTAATAGTAGTCGAGGTGGCGGCGCGGAATGTCGTTCAGCTCCTGCTGGGCGTAGCCGAACAGCTTCAGAAAAGCCACCAGCAGCCCTATTTCGGGGCGGTGGTCGGGGTTCACGCGCAGGTCGCGCACCAGCGAGCGATGCGCCACCTGCGCCATCGAGGCCTGCGCCCGGTGCAGCTGCCAGAGCAGGTCAATCAGCTCCTCGGTATTGTCTTCCACCCGCTGCCCCGGCCGGTAAATGCTGGCCAAATCGGCCGGGTCGTCGGCCGCCGGCAGCTCATTCTCAAACCATCGCAGAAAGTCTTCAGTCAGTTGCGGAGCGCTGTCAATCAGGTTTTCCGCCAGTAGCCACTGCTCGGTACGGGCGGCGCGGCGCAGTAGTGGGGCCATCGTCGTGCGGGCGCTTATCAGGGCGCTGGCGAAGCCGGTCTGGCGGTTGCTGCTGCTATGTTGGGCGTGCCAGCCGCTGAGGGTGGTGGCCTGTTGCCGGAGCAGCCTCAACAGCCGCTGGCGCCCGTGCTGCTGCTGCCGGGCCGAGGCGGCCGGGTCGCGCAGCGGCGCCAGCTGGGCCGTGAGCTCGCGGGCGTGCTGGTCCACGGGCTGGGCGGCAATCTCGGCCAGCAGCAGCAGGCTGCGGTGCTCGGCCAGGGCCCAGCCGGTGGTCGCCGGCGCATCGGGGTTGACGTAAAACCGCACCATTTCCGAAAACCGCGCCACGTAGGCCAGCAGCTCGTCCAGCGAGCGGGTATCGAGCTGCAAGCCGCTGGGCAGCAGCTCGTCGGGTAAACGTTCGGCCTGCGACGTGCCCGCGTTGCGAAACGCGCTACCGGCAGCAAGCGGGGCGGAGGGCGTCATGGCGGGCGGCGGTTAAGGTTGCTGCGTGGTGCCACGCAGGTAAAAGGGGAATACCAGGTTGTTCTGGCTGTTGAGCGCGCTTACGGTATAGGCAATTTCCAGCAGCAGCACGCCATCGGCGGCGCGCTGGGTGCCGGGTGTCACCACCACGTTCGTCACGCGGGGCTCCCAGCGCGTGATGGCCCGCTTCACCACGTTCTGCAGCCGCGTGAGCACCGACAATGTCATGTCCTCAAACACGAATTGCCGCAGTGGGCAGCCGTAATCAGGGTTCATAATTCGCTCGCCCGGCTCAGTATGCAGCAGAATATAAAGGCTTTGTCGAATATCTTCCTCATCGCGCACCAGCGCCAGCGCCTTAGTGCCCGCATCAAATTGCGGGGGAAAGCTCCAGCCCTGACCCAGAAAGGAAGTATTGTAAATATTAGCCATAATTTATGCGTTAAAAATTGGGTAATCACCCACCAATCATCACGTTAAAGGCACCCAGCACAATGCTGCCACCGTGGGCGGTAGCATCGCCCATGCGGGCAGCCGGCTTGCCCCCGATGGTCACCGTGGCCGACCCTTGCACAATGGAGTCGGGCGGCCCCACGCACACAGCCATATCGCCTACCACCGCCGCCGGCAACCCGCCGATGAGCACCGTGGGCACGCCCGGCCCCACCACCGGCCCGCCGACGTGTGGTATCGGGGCGGGCAAGGCGGGCGTTTGCATGGGGCATTGATGGAAGTCGGTGAGGCGGGCAGCGGGGGGCATGGAGAAGAAAATTGAAGTGGTTGATTTGTAAGTTATAATCGAATTTTCAGGCTTAATTTATCATTACCATCGTGCCTTTCACCGTAGTTTGCGCAGCGCTTGACAGTTCGGCCTGGCTGTTGCCCTTGAGGGTAATTGCAGAATCGGCCGAGGCCGAGATATTCAGGCCCTGTGCCTTGAGGTCGAGGGCCGCTTTCAGATTCACGTTGCCGCCCGACGACTCGATGGTAATATCCTGGGCTGCCTTGATGGTGAGGCTCGACTTGCTTTCCAGCGTCAAGCCGCTGTCCGACATCGTGATGGTGTTGTTCTGCTGGTCGGTCAGCGTCAGTCCTTTGGCATCATCGCTGATGACGAGCTTGTTATTGCCCGGTGTAGTTAGCGTGATGACCTTCTTCTCCTCATCAAACTCCAGCTTGAGCTTGCTCGACGTCACCAGGGCCTTCTTACTATTCTTCTCGTCAGGCGTATAGGCCGGGGCGCGGCCCTTGCTGTACATCGAGCCCAGGATAACCGGGTACCGCGCATCATCGGCGAAAAAGCCCAGCACCACCTCGTCGCCCACCTCGGGAAAAGCGTACCAGCCCAGGCCCGACGAGGCGTAGGGCGAGGCCAGCCGCACCCACATTTCGGCCTCGTTGAGCTCGGCCACCGTCACCTGCACGCGGAAACTGCCGTCGGGGTCGGGCTGCGTGGCCTTCACCACCGCGCTATACAGGCCGCGCACGCCCGAGGCCACGCCATCGGCGCCGGCGGGCGGCACCACATCGGCAAACCGCTCGGCAAACCATTGCTCGTCAGTGCCCAGCATGGCCTGCGTCATCCATTTGCCATCGGCAATGCTGTGCCGCACGCCCGACACGTAGCCGTTGCCGTTGAAGCGCGTGCCCAGGCCGTCGAGGCCCACCATCGTGCCCGGCAGCACCAGGCTGGTGCCGGCCATGTCCACCGTGCCCTGCACCTTGGCCAGCGTGCGTTTGGCCAGGTAGGCATCGGCCAGGGCCTGCAGGGTGGCCTCGTCCACGTTGGCCGCCGTGCGAATAACGTAGCTGCTCTGCCCTACGGCTGTGGCCAATTGTTTATTAGTGAGGTTGCCGGGCGTCGTCAGGCCGGGGTCGGTGGCCGTCACGCTCACGTCGGCCTGCTGTTCGGCCGACCACGAGTGGGCCGTCACGGCGGCCACCTGGGTGCGGGCATTCACCTGCAGGTCAAAGGAAAAGACGTTGTTGCCGTACTGTAAGCTCGCCACGTTGCTGCCGCTGGTCGCCAGCTTCAGGGTCGAAAACGTGCCGCCGTCGCTCACCACCACCTGGCCGTTGGCCTCGGCCTGCGTCACCACGAAGTCCCAGTCGCTGCGGTTGTACTGCACCAGGTTGGCCTGCGTGCCGCTGGTGCTCGCAATGGCCGGGCTCAGGCCGCCGTAAGTGCCCAGCACCTCCGTCAGCGAGTCGCTCACAGTCTGAGCGCTGAAGGGCAGCACCACCCGGCTGCCGCTCATCTTCACCGCTTCGTCCTTGCAGATGACGCGCAGCCGCGGCGCCTGACCTTCGTAAGCCACCAGGTTCACGCTCACTACCAGTCCCTTGAAAATACTGTTCGTAACGTCGTCGTAACCCGCCTTGATTTCAATAAGCACCCCGGGAATAAGCGTTGCCGCATCCGTCGCCGGGTATTCGCCGGTAGTCGGGTCGCCGTCAAGCAATTCCAGGTGCGCCTCGCCGATGCGGTTGATACCCTTCGTCACCTCCATCGACAGCAGCTGGTACACTCCACCCCCGAGCTCGAGGTCCTGGCCATCGGCCGAAATGCTGAAGCTTAATTGCCCGTCAGGCAGCGCGGTAGGAGAGTCGGGCATGGCTTAGTTCGTTATCACCCCATGGGCGGAAAAATCAGCACCGTCCCCGGAGTCAGCACGGTGAAGTTGGTTAATTGATTGTATTTAACCACGTTCATGTAGCCGCTGGCGCTGCCGTACACATCCTTACAGAGGCTCGACAGCGTGTCGCCGGCCTTCACCGTGCGGCGCTGCTCCACGGTTTTGTTGGCGGCCTGCACGGCTTTCTGGTCGGCCTCCGCCGCCGTATCGGCGCTGATGAAAGCCAGGTCCACCTTGGCCCGCAGCGGCGCCCCATCGGCCCGAAACATCGTAACGCTCACATTGAAAGATGTCAGTCGCCCCTTAAAATCCACCCTGCCCCAACTCACCTGCACGAAGTTTGGGCTCTTGCTCTTGCTTTTATAAGCCAGCGTCAGCGCCCGCAGGCGCTCCATCTCATCGCCTACCTGAATGGCCCGCCCATCAATAGTGCGGGTTCCGTCCAGCAACAGGCTGAAATTGAGCGTGCCCTGATTCTTATGGTTGAAGCGCGGAGCCTCGGCTACCGCCCCTTGCGGACTAGTGGTATCGTATTCGTTTTTGTTGCTGAGCGTCAGTGTTTCCGGGTTCAGAAACACGTAGTATGGGTCGCCTACCGCTGCCGAAAATCCCGCATCGGAATAGCCCTGCAACAGCATTTTCTCTAGCGGCATAAGTTGCAGAAAAGAAGAGGGATAGTAGAAATGAGAGGGTGATTGTCAGAGCGTCAGCGCTCGCGGCGCTGCTTCAGCGTATCCAGCACCTGCCGTACGCAAGCCTGCGTCACCTCGCGCTGGAGCTGCCGTAGCTCGGCACCGCTCAGGCCATTGGTAACAACCGCCGGACTGGCTTGACCACCAGGCTCATCCTGCACGGTAACTTTGATAACCAGCTCACGAATTTCGATAGGCATAAGCCAATTGTTCAGGTAACGCGCAGGAAAGCCGAGTAAGCCAGCTCCAGGTTTTCAATGGCCAGGCTGCTGTCCATTGATTTGAAGTCGCTCATGCTCCATTTCACCGGCCAAGCTTCCATGAATACCCAGCTTGCCAGCGGCGTGCCTTTTTCATTGAGCAAATCCAGCTTCACGTCGATGGTTTGAATCGGCTTCGTGAAATCGGCCAGGAACAGGGTGGCGGTACACCAGTTGGCCAGCGGCGAATCGACGCTCACAAAGCCCCGCTTCAGCACCAGGTTGGAATACCGGGCCACGCTGGGCAGCTTGTGCTTGTACATGTTCTGGCCGCCCTCGCGCACTTCTTCTACTTCCAGCTCCACCGTCAGCCCGCTCACTTCCTGGAACGCGTTGTCGCGCAGGGAGGAGGAGCCGTCAAACTGGAGCTGGAAGTAAAAGCCTGTTGGCGGGTAAAAGTCCGGAGACATACCGTCGCTCAGGGATTAAGCGTTGGCAACGACGAGGGTTTCGTAGGCCAGTTCGATGGTTTCGATGGCGGCTTCGTTGCCGTCGGCCTTCAGGTCGGTGCCTTGGATTTTGGTGGGCCAGGCGTTGTTGAGCGTCCAGGTCATGGTAGGGGCGCCGCTCTCGTCGAGCAGCTTGATAACCACCGTCTGGCGCTGAATAGTATTCAGCTTGATAGTCGAATACCAGTCCCAGAACTTATTGTCCTTGACAAAGATGCCCTTCTTCAAGGTCACGTTACCCACCTTTTTCAGGCCGGGCATCTTGATGGGCGAAAACTCCTTACTGTTGCCGTGACGATACTCGATAACTTGGGTTTCGGTATCGAGGCCGCTTACTTCGTGGAAGTAGTTCCCCACGCCACCGCCGAGGCCATCGACCTGGAAGTAAAACTTGGGAAGGGGCCAGATATTTTGGCTTTGGGCACTGCCGTCGTCTGCCATGATTGCAAGAAAATGAAGGTGAGGTAATTAATGGTTAATTATTAATGGTTAGCGGTTAATGATTATATGGGGCCGAGATTGTCAGGAGTGTTTGTCCTGCTCATTGACCATTAATCGTTAACCGTTAATCATTAAAGCTAGGATTTCTGCATCTGCTGCTGGAAGGTGAGGACGATGAACTCGGCCGGGCGCACCAGCGCCACCAGCACGGTCACGTTGAGGTAGCCGTTGAGGACGTCGTCGGCCGTCATGGTGCTGCCCAGGCCTACCGACACGTTGTAGGCATCGGCGGGGGCGGAGCCGGCCAGCGCGCCCTGCTTCCAGAGGTTGAACAGGAAGCTGTCAATCATGCTCTTGACGGTGCTCCAGGTGTTGGCATCGTTGGGCTCGAACACGTAGGCGCGGGCCGCCAGCTTGATGGATTGCTCAATCATAATCATCGTGCGGCGCACGTTGATGTACTTCCAGTCCTGGCTGTTACCGTCGAGGGTGCGGGCGCCCCACACCAGCACGCCCAGCCCTTTGAAGGAGCGAATGGCGTTGATGGACTTGCCGCTCACGGCGTCGATGTTCAGGCCGTCCTGGTTTTTGTCGCTCAGTGACAGCGTCGGCGACACTACCGCGTTGAGGCTCACGTTGGCCGGGGCTTTCCACACGCCGCGGCTGTTGTCCACCGAGGTGTAAACGCCGGCCATGGCCGAGGCCACCGGCAGCGTGTTCACGTAGCGAGCCACCGATTTGATAACCAGCGAATAGCTGGGGTACAGCGCCAGCAGCGAGTTGTTGATGGCGGTGCGCTTGGCATCGAGGGCTTCGGCGGCGGTCAGCAGCGGGTTGCCGGGCACCACGGTCGCGTTGTCGAGCAGCGTAATGGCCTGGTCGAAGATGTTTTCGGTGTCGTCGGCCGTGGCCGCGCCCAGCTTGGGCACTTTGGCCTCTACCACCGTCACACTGGCGCCGGCAGCTTGCGCCGGGTTCAGCGAATCGCGCAGCAGGCCGAGCGAAGCGGCATCCAGGTTGAGGAAAGTGATGTCGGATTCGGCAGTAACCGAGCTATTTACCCAGGGGAAATAGGCGGTGCCGTACTTAAGGGCGTTCTGCCCCACGTTGTCGCGGAATACGCTGATGGGGTTGGGCGTGGTGGCCAGGCCCGACGACTTGGTCATGGCCCCGCGGTACACGTCGAGGATGGCCACGCGGCTCTGCAGGTTCTCGCAGTGGGCCAGCATCTGCTGCACCACTTTGTAGTAGTCGGCCTGGTTGAGGCGCAGGGCATCGGGGCAGAGCAGCATGGTCGGGTCCTGCTCGTAGACCAGCGACTCGATGGCATTCAGGAAGTCATCGGCCGTAGCCGTGGCGTCGTAGTCGCCCACCGACACGATGTAGCAGGTGGAGCCGCCGTTCAGATAGAACAGCCGCACCGCGTTGTAGAGGTAAAACGGCGACTCGTCGCCCTCCGGCGCCAGCTCGAAGCTGGTGCGGGCCGCGTCGGGGAACGTGACGGCCATCGGCAGCACGGCCAGCGTGGTGTCGTTGGGCTGGTCGTCGTTGGGCGTGGGGGAGTCTTCAGGGCCGTCAGGGTAAACACCTGATTGAAACCGCGGCCAAAGTAATCTTCGAACTCCTTGAGCGACTCCACGCGGGTGGGCACCTTGGTCAGGTCCTTGCCGCCGGTGGTAGCGCGCCGGGTGTAGCCCACGAAGGCCGGAATGGCCGTGGCCACTTCCACGACGGAATTGGGAAAGGCGTTTTTCTCGATGGTGTAAACACCGGGAGTTTGGTATTGCATGAAAAAAGGGTAAGTGAGGTGAAAAAAACAGACTGGTCAAACGCTGCAAGGCCGCGCCGCCAACTTTACAGATACACGATGATGTCGGAGATAATCCTTCCGTCTTCGTGGCGTAAGTCGCGCGGGGTGGCGTTGGGTAGGGCCGATTGCACTACCTGTGAACGGTTTTGGCCGTCCGGCGCCAAATGTATGGACAAAAGTTGATAGGGCGGCATAGATTGCCTTTGAGCTAGCAATAATTTTTTTTCAGACTGCAAAACCAGTCCTTTGTCGGGCGCTACCGGCCCTTCAGCCGCCATATTCAGCGGTGGCGCCCCCTCGGCCGGGGCCGCCACGGCCGCAAAGGCTCCACCGTCGCCGCCCGCAATGCGCAGGCCCGGCGGCAAGGCCCGGTGCCGGGCCAGAAAATGGTAGCGCCAGTAGGTGGCCCGCGCCGCAAACTCCAGTACGTAGGCCGTGCCCGGTGGCGGCGCGCCCTGCGCCCCCAGCTCCAGCAGCCCCCAGGGCCGGGCGAAAGCGAGCGAGTCATCGACAAAGAAATCAAGCACCTGCCGCGCCTTGCCGGTTCCGATTTCGAGGCGGTAGCGGCCGCTGCCCCAGGCGCGCAGGTCGAGGTTCAGGCTGGTGGCGTTGGCCGGCACCGTGGCCGGCACGCCGGGCGGCAGCTGGCCGTCAGGCTTCGGGCTTAGCGTCGCAAAGCCATCGGCCTCGGCGGCGGGTAGCATGGCGGCGCGGCGGTACAGGCGCAGCCGCACGGGGCGCGCCTTGGGCGCCGCCGCCAGCGGCAGCGCAAAGGCGCCGGGCCGCAGCGGCAGCTGGTCGGCGGGGCCGACGGTGGTGGCCTGCTGCAGCCGGGGCGCCGTGGGCTCGGCCAGTGGCGGTTGGAGGCAGTACACCTGCCCCGGCAGCGTACCCTGAGCGGTGCTCAGCGGCAGGTCGCTGTAGTTAGCAAAGTAGGGGTCGCGCAGCGTGAGGCCAAACTGCAACGGGAACAGCCCGGGCGGCGGCAGCAGCGGACCAGTAGCCGCGCCCGGCGCCGCGTAGAGCAGCATAAAGCCATTGACCTGAGGCTTGTACATCACGCCCAGCCGGCGCATTCGCTCGGCGGTGGCGGGCGTGGGCTGGGCCGCCAGCTCCCCCAGGCGCCCATCGGCGAAGTAGGGGTGACGCATCGTCACGCTACACAAAACCTGATATGCGGCAGCCGGCATGAGAAACTGATTTGCAGAGGGGAGGGTGAGGAATTCGGAGGCGGGCCGGATGGTACATTGAAGTACAGGAGGCCTTTCTGCGGGCTAATATCTGAAATTCATGACAAAAATTACTAGTTGACCCCCAGGCCCGACACGGCAGGGGTGCGGCCCTGCACGAGGCCGTCCTGAATGGTGACGAGTTTGACTTTATACACGACGCTGGGCAACTGCTTGCTGCCCAGCATGCCCCACACATGGCTCCACTCCTGGTAGGTAGCGGCTTCCAGCTCCACCACCAGCCGGTCGAAGCTGCGGTCGAGCCGGGGCGAGCTTTGGGGGGTGAACACGCTGTGGCCCTGGAAAAAAGCCAGCGCCAAACCCAGAAATTTCAGGGCTTCGGAGTATTCCTTGAAATTGGCGGCCACCAGCACGTGCAGGTTCAGCTTGATGGAGGGGCTGAGGCGGGCGTGGTCGCTGCCGTTGCCGCTACGCTCGGGCACCAAGTTGCGCACGGTGGTTTCGGGCGTCAGGTTGAGCAGGGTCAGGCTCACCTTGTCGGCAATGGTGGCGGGGGTGCCGTCGGGGTTGACGTGCGCGGCCAGCACCGCCCGTGGCTCCGAGTCGGGCACCACGGTGGCAAGGTAGTCACTCAACTCATTGGTGAGGAAGGAGAGAGCCTGGTAAATCAAAATGCCAGCGAGTTTCGGGGTAGCGAACGGCAATGCCTAAGCCGCTCAACGGCTCAAGTGGCCGGCAAGGTAAGGGGAAAGTTGGGATTTGGCGCGCTGCTTCACTGGCCCAGAGGCCATCGGCAGGCAAGAGCATTCATCCGCGCTGTCCAAAGGTCAGCAGATTATTGTCAGGGTCGAGTAAAGAAAATTCCTTTTGTCCCCAAGGTTTTAGCTGCAGTGCCCCATTGGGATGGATGCGCACCTTGTTGTCTGTAATTGACTGATAAAGTGAGTGAATGTTATCAGTTCGGACATAAACCTGCCCGTAGTTTTGGTTAGGGTCAAGTTCTTTGTGTTCGAAAAAGTGAATTTCTACGCCATCCTTCTCCAGCATCAGGTAGGCATCATGCTCAACAGTACCTACCACCTGAAAGCCTAGTTGGGCTATGTAAAAACCTTTTGTTGCGTCTTTGCTACGCATGGGCAGTTTAGGGATGAGGTGAGTCAGCATATTGTTCGTCGTTGTTTAATTGGCAGTCGGTTGTTGAGCAAAGCTACTTGCCTCCCGGCCAAGTGTATTGACAAGTCAATGTCTCGCCGGAAAACCCGGACGGGGCATGGACGTTTTTTCTGTTAACGTATAGCCAGCCGAGACTTTCATTTCACTCGTCAGGTAGCCTTTCCCGTTGTTTTTCCCATGAAGCATTATCTCCTGCTACTGGCGCTGCCCGTGGTCGCCTGCCACTCTGACCAGCCCGCCACAACCAGCCCGCCGACTGCCCAAACCGCGTCTGCCGACCAGTCGCCGGCCTCGGCCTTTAGCGCGCCCACCGGCTCCCTGCGCTCGGGCGATACCATGCAGCCCACCGACCACGATACGCTGCATGTGCCCGGTGGAGGTGTGCTGTACCTGAAGCCCAGCACGGCAGCGGCCTTCAACCAAGCCCCCGCCGAACTGACCTGGGAAGCCGACCAGCCCCTGACGACCACCGGCCGGGTGCGCCGCGTGGGCAACGACCTGCTGCTACAGCCCGAGCGCGGCCCCGTAGTGAAGTTCGCTAACCGGCGCACCGACAGCAGCAGCTCATCGATGGAAATTAGCCAGCAGGCTAATTCACAGTACCGGGGGCAGTTGGCAAAAGCGCGCCTTTGGGTGGTGCAGACCGATTCGGCCGCCCGGCGCATTACCACGCTGGTAGACCAGCGCACCGGCCGCCGCACCACCGTAACAGGCCAGCCGGCCGTGTCGCCCGATGGCCAGTACCTGCTCAGCACCCGCAGCGACCAGGGCAACGACGGCAGCGACGAAAGCGCCGTGGGCACGCAGCTTTATCAGCTCACCCCCGCCGGGCCGCGCCTGCTCTGGACGCGCCTAACCCGGCACTGGGGCAGCGACGAGGCCCGCTGGACCGGGCCGCGCACCGTGCTGCTCAGGCAGGATTACGAGGCCGCCAGCCAGGAGTCGGAAGCGCCTTCGGAAACCTACGTGCAGGTAGAGCTGCCTCGCTAATGGACTTTTGTGATGGGTGCTGCTATTGAACTGCCGTTGCTACAACGCGAGCCAGCAGCTTGAGGGATGGTATTTGCCTCCGCTGCCGGCTGCCGAACTGCGGGCTTTTGATTGCGTGCTGCCAACGAAGCCTGCGCTTAGCGCGGCATCGGCAGCCGCACGTAGCTCACCGGCGCGTCGTCCGGCAACTCGCCCTGGGCGTTGACGCGGCGTATTTTCAGGATGGTGATGCCGGGGTGGGCCCAGCGCGCCTCCTCGGCTTGCCGGGCCGTGGGCTCGCGCTGCCACTGCAGGTGCGGGCCGTCGTTTTCTCTGCGCACCAACGACACGGCGTTGGGCTGGTCAGCACCAGGAAGCGACCGTTGGCCGCCACGGCCACGCCTGCACCTGGAACGACGAGATGAGCCCGCCCCGGCCAGCTGAAGGTGGTAACTATCGGGCGGTTACTTGTCCTTGTAAATGTCGAACTGCGCCAGCGGCACCCGACCAAAATCCTTTGCCGTAGTGGCCGTGGTGGTGCCGTGCTCGGGGTCGAGGGAGTGGAACCGCTCGCTGCCGTCGCGGTGCAGCAGCCAGCTGCGGGTGGCCACGTCGTAGCGAAAGGTTACGTAGCGCGTCCAGCGCTGGGCGCTGCCGCCGTAGTGTTCCACCGTGAAGTAGCCTTTTTTGATGGCCAGACCCGTGAACGGGTCGCCCATCATGCCGCCGCAGTCCACGCAGTACACGGCGTTGTCGGTGCGGGCGGCCAGGGTGAAAGTGCCGTTCGCGCCGCCCACGAACAGCAGCAGCGGCCGCTTGGTAGGGTGGTCGATGACGTCGGAGGTTTTTTGCTCGTCGGCCTTGTGTAGCACCACCAGCCAGTCGGGTAGCGCATCGCGGTTGAGGTCGCCGCGCTCGGCTTCGAGCACCGCGTAGCCGGCGGGCAAGGCGCGGCGAATGGCGGCGGGCAGGGGAGGAGCAGCGGGCGGTGAGGGCGGCACCAAGCCAGCCAGCAGCAACCCCAGCAGCGGAAGAATAGGTGACGTAACCATCATAGAACATGCTTGCTAAAATCCTGGCTCGGGCATCAGTCCGCGCACAAATGTTTCGAAATCCGAAGCCAGCCAGGTGATTTTGTAGTCGTCTTCCTGGTCGATGTGCACCACGGCCGGCTCGCCCTGCGGGCCGCAGGCGCGGTAGTCGAGCATCACCAGGTCGTGCCCGGCCGAGGGGCAGTCGGCCACCACCACGCCAATGGCCGGATATTCCCACTGGTCAATCATAAACTGGCTGCCCAGCCCGCCGCACAGCGAATACAGCTTTTCGTAGCCGATGCCGCTGATGCTGGTGATGGCAATGTGGTCGTCGGCCCAGCTGGTAGCCTCGGTGGTCGGAAAGCAGGTATTCACCGGGATGCCGCCGTTGCGCACCCGCATCAGGGCCACGTAGAAGGCGGGCAGGCGGTAGCCCAGGTCGGCTTCGACGCGGGCAATCAGCTCGTGGCCGGGGACGGGCTCGGTGTGGTTTTCGGTGGCGTAGGCGCTGTCTTCCCAGAAATGCTGGGCATCAAAATCGGCGGGTAATAGCATGGGTGGTGATGGAGAGCTTCGGCTCAACCATACGCAGGCACCGCCTGGGTGTTGGGCGCCGCTCGGGTTCGCCGCCGCAGTTTCGGCTGGGGGCAGGCGGCAACCTTCTGCGGAGCCCGGCGGCAACCTTCTGCGGAGCCCGGCGGTAAGGTCTTTGCTGACCTGCTGGCTTCACTCATCCGCTCATTTTTTCATTCTATGCCTGCCACCACTCCCCCCGCCCAGAACGAGCAAGAGCTGCTGGAGCGCTACGCCGCCCTGGCATTCGACAAGCAGAATGATGTGTACGAAGTAATTGGCGACAATTCCTGGAACGTCGATATGATGGCCGGCACCATTTCTTTCGGCCCCCCGCTGGTGTTTCCCATGCAGTTGCTGGGCTCGTTCTCGCATTCCTCCGAAACCTGGCTGTGGGCCTGGGCCAACGAGCAGTCGGGCCTGCCCGAACCGCTGTTAAGCCAGGCCCGGCAGCTGCGCGCTTACGGCGAGCAATACGACATCGACCTGCTTACAGTCAGCCAATTCGATGCCACGCAAACGGACCTGCACGCCATCGGCAGCATTGCCGTCGGCATGTTTGGGGCCAGCGGCTACTACCTGGCCAACTACGGCCAGGGCACGCTGGTGCTGACCATGCAAAGCGAGCAGATTGACCAGGTCGCCAAAAATGACTTCGCCCGCATCCCGACCGCTTTTCCCCAGGTCATCAGCGTGTTTGAGCTGCACCACCGCCCGGCCTTCATGCACTACCTCACCCAGAAAGGCTACGCCGTAGCCGAAACCACCGATGCCGTAACGGCTACCGTGGGCGCCGGCACGCTCACCGCCACCTTCGATGACCTCGGCCGCCTGACCAACCTGCGCGGCACTGGCGGCCACTAAGACGGCGCGGCGAAGGAAATAAGCGATGGCAAGCGCTAAAACCGTCAGGGCTGCGTTGAGGGTATCCGGTTTGCCAAAACTACTCAACTGCACTAACTTACTATACTGCTCATGCGTCACTTTCTTGCTTTGCTAGTGGGCATTACGCTCGTCGGGACTGCGGGCGGCTGCCAGCCGGCCGCGCCCACCACCCCGCGTCAGGTGCGCAGCGTGGGCTACGGCCACGTCACCGTTTATCCCGATTATGCTGAGTTGACGGTGGATGCTGCCTTCACGCGGCCCCGGCTGCGCGATGCCGTGACGGAGGTGCAGCGCGTCACCGACCAGGTATTGCGCCTGTCGAAACGCTACGCGCCGGGACGCGACGATGTGCGCGTGAGCAGCACCTCGTCAAATAAGGAATTCGACTACGTGAAAGGTAAGCAGGTGTTTACCGGCTTCAATTCCACGCAGTCGGTCACGGTGCGCATCAACGATTTGCGCCAGCTCTCGCCCTACCTGGAGGAACTGCTGGCCACGCCCATCAGCCGCATCAAGGACCTGAGCTACGGCCACAGCCGGGCCGACAGCCTGCGCCGCGAGGCCGACGTGCTGGCCCTGGCCGATGCCGTGAAAACCGCCGACAAGATGTGCGCCGCCCTGCACGTGCGGCGCGGCGCGGTGCTCGAAGTCAGCGACTCCTCGAGCCCCGAAAGCAGCAATACCAACGGCTACCGCCCTTCGGCCGACATTGAGCTGTACAGCAAGAGTTTCGGTGGCCGAGGGTTCACCGTGAGCCCCGAGCTGCTGCGCTTCGACAGCATGTGCAGCTTGTCGTCGGTTATCGAGTAGCTATCCACTGCCGGAGCCTTTCAAGCAGCTCTTCCTTGGACATGAAGCGCTGCAGAAAATCCTCCAGCGGGCCGTGGTTGGTGATGGGGCAGAAGAATTCCTCGTGGTCGGTGCCGAATACCGTGGGGTTGTCCGGCTGCGGGTCGGACAGGCAGACGTAGTACGTATCGGGAAAGCCGTAGCTGAACGCGAGGCAGATAAAATCAGGCGTTTTATCCGCCGTAACGGCGTACACGGCGCTCAAATCCACCTCCGCCGGGTCGGTGAAATAGTCGTTCCACTCCGCGTAGTCGGGGGTGCCGCTGCGGAAGGGCGTGAACAGGTCGTTGCGAAAAAAGACCTGCCCGTGCGGCGCTTCGGTGAGGCGGTAGAGCTGGTCGGCCACACGCTGACAAAAAGCCGCCGGGTCAGATTCTAACAGCGCCTGATTGGCTTGCATCAGCTCGCTTAGGCCTGCAACGGGCTCGGTTTCGGCGGCCGTGGCCCAGGGCGTATCGGTGGGGCGTGGGTAGAGCACCGTATCGAACGTCACGGCCTGCAAATCGGCTTGCAGCGACTGGCCCGTCACCTGGTCGGTGCGGCCGCCGAGCTGCCGGATGCGGGCAAGAATAGTCGGTTTCATAGGAAGGTGGTATTTGCAGCCGGGCTAAATAGTTAACAATTAGGTCTTCAATAAAGCGGAAACGGCCTTTTTCAGACTTCCCACCGCCTGCCACGCGC
>Ga0247804_10000234_pt1 | contig 25486 bp, 22 predicted proteins | sample UWRJL029104C1_FD_181142 | JGI IMG/M metagenome (GOLD analysis project Ga0247804, IMG submission 181142) | Plant litter microbial communities from Arlington Agricultural Research Station in Wisconsin, United States - UWRJ-L029-104C-1 | ecosystem: Environmental > Terrestrial > Plant litter >...
CGGAGTTCGTAGCGGGCCAGTAGCTTACACCAGCTTGTCGGGCGTAATGGGCAGCTCGCGGATGCGCCGGCCAGTGGCGTGATACACCGCATTGGCCACGGCGGCGGCAAAGCCGATAAGGCCGATTTCGCCCAGGCCCTTGGCGCCGATGGGGTCGATGATATAATCGGGCTCGTTGATGAATTCGACATCGACGGCGGGCAGGTCGGCGTTGACGGGCAGGTGGTAGTCGGCCAAATCGCGGGTCACGAAGCGGCCGTAGCGGTGGTCGAGGCGGGCGTCTTCCATCAGCGCCATGCCAATTCCCCAGGCTACCGAGCCCAGCACCTGGCTGCGGGCGGTTTGCTGGTTCATCACCCGGCCGGCATCTACTACGGCCACCACGCGGCTCACGCGCACCTCGCCGGTGAGGGCGTGCACCTGCACTTCCACGAAATTGGCGCAGAATGATTTGCCGGAATAGGCTTTGGCTTCGGGGCCGGGCTTGGCTTCGCGGGTGAGCTCCAGTTGGGGCAGTTGGTGGCGCCGCAATACTTCGCCCGCCGGCAAGTCGGCCGCATTAGGAAGTTGCTGGCGCAGCTTTTCCAGCGCCATTTTCAGCGCCGTGCACACCTCATGCACCGCTGAGCCCACCGAGGTAGTGGTGTGCGACCCGGCCTGCAGCGGCGCCGGCGGCAGCGCCGCGTCGCCCAGCTCGAAGCGGATGGCGGCGGGCGCAAGGCCGCTGGCATCGGCCGCAATCTGCATCATGATGGTGGCGGTGCCGGGGCCGGCGTCGGCAGTGCCGCTTTGCACCAGCAGGGTGCCGTCGGGGCGCAGCACGGCGCGGGCGGTGGCGGCGTTGCGCTCCGATTTGTAGATGCCGGTGGCCATGCCCCAGCCCACCTGCCAGTCGCCGTTGCGCAGCGTATTGGGCGCCAGCGGGCGGTTTTTCCAGCCGAATAGCTCGGCCCCGCGCTCGTAGCAGCGGCGCAGGTGCTTGCTGCTCCAGGGCTGGTTTTTCTCGGGGTCGTGGTCGGCATAATTCTTCAGGCGCAACGCCAGCGGGTCCATCTTCAGGGCCACGGCCAGCTCGTCCATCGCCGATTCGAGGGCGAAGGAGCCGGTGGTTTCGCCGGGGCCGCGGGTCCAGCAGGGCGTGCTAAGGTCGAGGGCCACGGTGCGGTACGTGGCGTCGAGGTTGGGCACCGCGTACGACGTTTTGGTAGGGTGCAGAATGCGCTCCACAAACTGCTCGTGCTGCGAGGTGAGCCCGTGCGCCTCGTGCGTAATGCCCACCAGCGTACCATCGGCGGCGGCCCCGATGCCGATTTTCTGAATCGACTGCGGCCGGTAGCCCACCATATTGAATTCCTGCTCGCGCCGGGCCATCACCTTCACCGGCCGCCCCACCTTTTTCGCCCCCATAATGGCCGCCATCTCCGGCGGCCAGATGCGCGAGGCACCTCCAAACGCCCCGCCCACGAAGGGCGAATGCACCCGCACCTTCTCGGCCGGCAGCTGCCACATCCGCATCAAGTCTTCCTGCGCCAGCTTGGGCCCCTGGGTTTTGTTGTACACCGTCAGCACATCGCCCTCCCACAGCGCAATGGCGGCGTGGGTTTCCATCGGGTTATGCACGTGAATGGGGGTGCGGTATTCCTGCTCCACCCGCACCGGCGCCGTGCGCCAGGCCCGGGGCTGGCCGCGGTGATAGTCCTTTTCCTTAGTGGGTTCGCGGCCGGCACTCAGCTTTTTTTCAAGGTCGGTTTGATGAGCCAGCACTTCATATTCGACCCGCACCAAACTCGCCGCGTGCCGGGCCTGCGCCAGCGTTTCGGCAATGGCCAGCGCCACCGGCTGGTTGCTGAAATACACCTGCTCATCGAAAAATACCCGCAGCTCCTGCCCTTCCACGCGGGGATTTTTACTGGTTTCAGCGCTTTGGTAGCCAGGCACTTTCGGCGCATTCAGGTGCGACACAATAGCCAGCACCCCCGGTGCCCGCTCGGCGGCAGCCGTATCCAGCCGCCGAATGCGCCCCCGGGCTACAGTGCTGGTCACCAGCACCCCGTGGGTGCAATCCGGCACCGGATGCTCGGCCGCGTAGCGGGCCTGCCCGGTCACTTTCAGGCGACCATCGACGCGGCGCAGGGGCTGCCCGACGTGGGGCAAAACAGGCTGGGACATGAGCAGATTAAAACGAGTGTAACGGCTTTACGCACCTACCAACCGCGACGTTTCTACTGCCCGGCTCCGTCGCCTCTGCCCTTCAACAGCATTGCGCCTTGCTGGCAGCGCCCTGACCTGGTCCGGCAATCAATCAACTCCCCCTAAAAACCGCTGGACGCCTGCCCGACGCATCAACTCACTGTTTCTTCGCGCCGGACGCTGTTTTGCCAGTTACGCCTGCGCCCGCGGCCACACCTGCGCCGCCTGTTTGAATTTCATAGAAAGCCGTTTGATTCCTGTTTTCCATCGGAATACGGCCCGCCGACCTTTGTACGACGTAACCGCTCCCGCGTCGTCCTTCCCGTCTTTGCTATGAAATTCTTCCCCTCTTTTTCAGTGGCACTAGCTGCCTTACTTCTTCTTTTCCCGACGCCCATGCCCGCCCAATCCGTCCAGTCGCTCACGCCGCGCCAGCAATCCATCGTCACCATCGCGGGCCTCACCGCTAAGGGTGATTTGCCTCATTTACAGCAGGCCCTGTCCACCGGCCTCGACGCCGGCCTGACCATCAACGAAGCCAAGGAAGTGCTGGTGCACCTCTACGCCTACTGCGGCTTCCCGCGCAGCCTCAACGGCCTCAACACCCTCCTAAAAGTGCGCGCCGAGCGCCAGGCTCAGGGCAAAAAAGACCTCATCGGCCGCGAGGCCTCCCCCATCACCAGCACCGCCCCGAAGTACGAGCGCGGCCAGAAAGTCCTCGAAACCCTCACCGGCCGGCCCGACCCCAACCCCAAAACCGGCGCCAACGCCTTCAGCCCCGAAATCGACCGCTTCCTCAAAGAGCACCTCTTTGCCGACATCTTCGAGCGTGACGTGCTCACGTACCAAGAGCGCGAGCTGGCCACCATCGCCGCCCTGGTGAGCCTGGGCGGCGTCGAGCCCATGCTACAATCGCACCTCGGCATCGGGCTGCACATTGGCCTGACCGAGCCGCAGCTCCGGCAGCTGCTGGCGCTGGAGGAAACCAGCATCGGCCGGAAGGAAGCCGAAGCGGGCCGGGCCGTGCTGGGCAAAGTGCTGGCAGAAAGAAAAAACTAGCTCACTTATTACCGACTCTTCCCTATTATGAAAATCCTCGTCCTGACTACCGTCGCCGCTGCCGCAATACTCCTCGGCTTCAGCAACTACGCCCAAACCGCCGCGCAAGCGCCTGCAAAACCCACCCAAAACCCCTTCCCCAAAGGCGAGCGCGCCCCGGCAGCCAACTTCACCGGCACCGTGTACTTGTATTCATTGATAAAAGACGAACCGGCCTTCAACTGCACCGGCGGCAGCGTCACGTTCGAGCCGGGCGCCCGCTCGAACTGGCACCGCCACCCCGCCGGCCAGATTCTGCTGATTACCGAGGGCCTGGGCTACTACCAGGAAAAAGGCCAGCCCGTGCGGCTGCTGCGCCAGGGCGAAGTGGTGAAGGCCCAACCGGGCGTGGAGCACTGGCACGGCGCCTCGCCACAGCAGGGCATGACGCACATTGCCCTCAGCGTCAATACCGAAAAAGGCATCGTTACCTGGCTGCGGCCCGTGACCGACCAGGAATACAACAGCTACAAATAGGCTGTTCCGTCGGCTGGGCTCTCGGATAATCAGCCTTGTTCCAGAGGCATTTGCGCATGAATTCGCTTAACTTTCGAACGCTCTCGACCGTTAAGGGTTATTACACTAAGCGCCGGCAGTCGCAGGCGCTGCATAACCCGATGGCCGAACTCCTCCCCACGCTCCCGCGCACCGCTACCCCGCCGTTTACTCCCGCCCTCAACCACGAAATCAACGTGGTGACGATGGAGGAAGCCCGCTGCGGCATGGCCCGCTTCGACCGGCGCGACCATTTCAAGGTGATGCTGGTGATTGAGGGCTCCAACGAACTGCACTACGCCACCCGCAGCTACGCCATCGACCGGCCCGCGCTGGTATTCACCAACCGCCTGATACCGTATTCCTGGGAGGCCGTGGAGGGCACCGGCGAACAGCAGGGCTACATCTGCGGCTTCACCGAGCCGTTTCTGCACTCGGCCATGCGCGGCGTCAGCCTCAAGGATTCGGTGCTCTACAAAGTGGATGGCAACCCCGTGTATTACCTCGATGCCGAACAGCTGAGCTACCTCACCGAGGGCTTCGCCCGCATGCGCCGCGACCTCGGTACCGACTACCCGCACAAGTACGATTTGCTACGCAATCAGCTGTCCATCATTATCCACGAAGCTACGCGCATGACGCCCGTCAGCGCCCTGCCGGCCGTACCTACCAACGCGGCTGAGCGCATCACCAACCTGTTTTTGCGGCTGCTGGAACACCAGTTTCCGATAACCCAGCAACTGCACGAGCCCATCCTCAAAAACGCCCAGGACTACGCCGACCGCTTGGCCGTACACGTCAACCACCTCAACCGCTCGGTGAAGGAAGTGACCGGCAAAACCACCACCGCCCACCTCGCCGAGCGGCTCATCAGCGAGGCCAAAGTGCTGCTGCACCACACCGACTGGAGCGTGGGCGACATCGCCGACAGCCTGGGCTTCGAGTACGCCACGTACTTCAACAGCTTTTTCAAGAAGCACACGGGGCTGGCGCCGCTGGCGTTTCGGCAGGCGGGTTGAGCTACGCGGTCGGGACGCAATATTGGGCGTCTCATCGTTGAACGACATGTTATGGATTTCCTATCGGCGCGACAGACGAGACGCCCAGTATTGCGCCTCTACTTCACCACGTCGTAGCGCAGCCACACGAGGCCATCAGGTAGCTGCTCCACGTGCTTCAGCCGCAGCGCGGCTGGTGGACCGGGCTGCTCGCCCTGCTCAAACACGGCCGCCGAGCTGGCCGCCCCGTCGATGACGGGGAAATGCAGCAAGCTCAACTCATCCACCAAACCGGCTTTCAGCAGGGAGCCGTTGATGTGGCCGCCGCCTTCGAGCAGGATGGTTTTGATGGGAAACAGCCGGCCGAGCTTGTCGAGCACCAGCTTAAAATCCAGCTCCTTTGCCCCGCCGAAAATATACGATACCCCCACCCGGCGCAGGTAGGCCAGGTACTCGTCGCCGACCTGCTCGCTGACGACGCTGATGATGTGGTCGTCGTCGATGGAGGCCGATTCCCAGCCCAGCTTGCCGTGGGCGTCGATGGCAATGGCAAAGGACGCGGCGGCTTTATCGGCCACGAAATCGTGGCGGTCGGGCACGGTAGCGCCGGGCCGGAGGTCGGGCGCGAGGCCGTCGGTGAAGTCCTTCTCAAACGTCACGCGGCCGCAGAGCCAGGCCTGCGAATCGAAGTTGGCAGCGGTGGTTTCGTAGGGTTTGGTATTGGGCTGGCGGCCCCAGCGCTCGACGATGATGCGGCCGTCGAGCGAGGCCGCCATGTGGCAGATGACGTGTGGTTTCATAAAGTGCAAAAGCAGTTTTTAAGTGGTTGAGCGCCGCCCGGCTGCGGGATTTTCGGTACGCGCCGACCTGCGCCGCCGTTGCCAGCGCGGCGGGGATGTTTGAATTTTATAAGTATCGGTTTGAATCGTTGTTTCCCGGCTGAGGTGCCTGGGGGACCTTTGCAGCGCAAAACCTGCTCCGGCCGGCCGCCAACCCAACGGCGAACGATACCACCGGGCAGCACAGCCGTAGAAGCAGCCGCTGCCAACGACGCTTCTGCCGATAGTACTCATTGTTCATTGACCCTGAAATTCATGCAAACCACCACCCTGAACAACGGCGTCGAAATGCCCCTGCTGGGCTTCGGCGTGTACCAGATTCCCGATGCCGCCGAGTGCGAGGCCAGCGTGCTGGCCGCCCTGCGCGCCGGCTACCGCCTGATTGACACCGCCGCCGCCTATGGCAACGAAGAGGCTGTGGGCAACGCTATTAAGAAAAGCGGCGTGCCGCGCGGAGAGCTGTTTATTACCACCAAGCTCTGGGTGGCCGATGCCAGCTACGAGCGCGCCCGGCCCGCCTTCGAGGCGTCGCTGCGGAAATTGCAGCTCGACTACCTTGATTTGTACCTCATTCACCAGCCGTTCGGCGACGTGTACGGGGCCTGGCGGGCGATGGAAGAGCTGTACCGGGAAGGCCGCGTGAAAGCCATCGGCGTCAGCAACTTTCCGCCCGACCGGGTGATGGATTTCATCGTGCACCACGAGGTGGCGCCGGCCGTGAATCAGATTGAAACTCACCCCTTCCACCAGCAGGTGGAAACGCAACAGTTTCTGGCCGAAAACAAGGTGCAGATTGAGTCGTGGGGGCCGTTTGCCGAGGGGCGCAACAATATGTTCAGCAACGAGCTACTGGTGTCGATGGCTGCCAAATACCAGCGCACCGTAGCCCAGATTATCCTACGCTGGCTGACGCAGCGCGGCGTGGTGGTGATTCCAAAATCGGTGCGACCGGAGCGCATCGCGGAGAACTTCCGCGTGTTCGATTTCGAGCTCAGCGCCGACGATATGGCGGCCATCCAAACCCTGGACACCGGCGCCAGCGTGTTCTTCGACCACCGCGACCCGAAAATCGTGAAGTGGCTGGGCGAGCTGGGCCGCAGCCCGCGCCAATAGGCTCATGGAGAAAATCATTCCAAAAGCTGTGGAGAAAGAAATCCTGCAGCTTTCCCAGGAGAAATTCCGCTGGAAAACCAGCGGCCAGCTTGATGCCGTGGCCGATTTATTCGACGATGAGCTGGTATTCGTGCATCTCAACGGGCATATTTCCTCGAAGGCCGAATGGATTCAGGAGTTGAAGACCCGGCGGTTTGTCTACAACGAAATAGACCTGCAGCAAGCCTCGGCAAAAGTGTATGGCACGACGGCGGTTTTGGTCGGCAAAGCCACGTTTAAAGTCACGATGCACGGAAGCAGGGGCACTTATCAGCTGGTGTACACGGAAGTGTATACCCGGAAAAACGGCAAGTGGAAGCTGGTCAACCTGCACACTTGCGCAGCTTAAACAAACCAAATCACTATGAAAACACGACAATTAGGCCGCAGCGGCCTCGAAGTATCGGCCCTCGGGCTGGGCTGCATGGGCATGAGCTTCGGCCTCGGCCCGGCCGCCGACCAGCAGGAAATGATACGCCTGATTCGGGCCGCCGTGGAGCGCGGCGTCACCTTCTTCGACACGGCCGAAGTGTACGGCCCCTTCACCAACGAATTGCTGGTGGGCGAGGCGCTGGAGCCGCTGCGCGAGCAGGTGGTCATTGCCACCAAATTCGGCTTCGACATTGACCAGCAAACCGGGCAGAACCTGGGCGGCCTCAACAGCCGCCCCGAGCAGATTAAGGCCGTAGCCGAAGCCGCGCTCAAACGCCTGCGCACCGACCGCATCGACCTCTTTTACCAGCACCGCGTAGACCCCAACGTGCCCATCGAGGACGTGGCCGGCGCCGTGAAGGACCTCATTGCCGAGGGCAAAGTGAAGCACTTCGGCCTCTCGGAAGCAGGCGTGCAAGTCATCCGCCGGGCCCACGCGGTGCAGCCCGTCACGGCGTTGCAGAGTGAGTATTCGCTGTGGTGGCGCGAGCCGGAGCAGGAAATCCTGCCGACGCTCGAAGAGCTGGGTATTGGCTTCGTGCCCTTTAGCCCGCTGGGCAAGGGCTTCCTGACCGGCAAAATCGACGAAAACACCGAGTTCGACAAGTCGGATTTCCGCAACACCGTGCCGCGTTTCTCGCCCGAAGCCCGCAAGGCCAACCAGGCACTGGTGGAGTTGCTGGGCCGCATTGCCCAGGATAAAAACGCCACCCCGGCCCAGATTGCCCTGGCCTGGCTGCTGGCCCAGAAGCCCTGGCTGGCACCCATCCCCGGCACTACCAAACTGCACCGCCTGGAAGAAAACCTGGCCGCCGTCGACCTCGACCTCACGGCCGACGACCTGGCGCAGATTGAGCAGGCCGCAGCCCGGATTGACGTGCAGGGCGACCGCTACTCCGAGGCGGCTCAAAAGATGATTAACCGCTAGTAAATCAGGGCTGGCGGCGTGCAGAGAACGGCAGCCAGCCCTGATTTTTGCTTTCTACGAATGAAAAGTGTACTGATAATCGGAGCCAGCGGTACCATCGCCGGGCAGGTAATTGCCCTGCTGGCCGACCAGCCTGAGCTCCAGCTTACCTTGTTTTTACGCAGCGCCCGCCGCCTGCGTAGTCAGCCCGCCAAGGCCCGCGTGGTGGAAGGCGATGCGCTGAAATACGAACAGCTCAAAGCCGCTGTGGCCGGGCAGGACATCGTGTACGTGAACTTGGCTGGCGACCTGGAGCGCATGGCCCAGAACGTCGTGCGCGCCATGCACGAAGCCGGCGTGAAACGAGTCATTTTCATCAGCTCCATCGGCATTTACGATACGCCGCTCAGGGCTGTGCTGAAGCCCTACCGGGCCGCAGCCGACGTGTTTGAAACTTCCGGGTTGGACTACACTATTTTGCGGCCCACCTGGTTTACCACGGCCAATGAAGTGGACTTTGAGCTCACCCCAAAAGGCACCCCGGAGCGTGGCTCCGTGATTTCGCAGAAAAGCCTGGCCACGTTTATTAAGCAGCTTATTGAGGCGCCGGAAAAGTACGTACAGGAAAACCTGGGCATCAATAAACCGGCGTAAGGAAGCTGTTTGTAGCAACCTGAACGTCGGGCGAAATAGCCTTTGTGGCGTTTAAATGGCCTTTTCCAGCCTACTACATTACATCGCTTACTTGCTGCCGCCCTACTTTTAGGCAGCCGGCGGGGCGTATGATTTGGCCGGGTAAAGCGTATTTATTCTCTGCTGATGAAGTCTTCCGCCACCTGGTCCCGCCGGGATTTTCTCCTCACCGCCGCCGGCGCGAGTGCCGCCGTGCTGCTCAATCCGCTATCCGCCTGGGCTATTGATGAGGCGGACCCGCGCGTGGCGGCGCTCGTTGCCAGCACGATGGGCATCGATACCCACAACCACGTCGATGTACCGCTGATTAAAGCCGAGCTGCCGGGCCCAGCCCTGGACCTGAGTGGCGAGCTGAAAAAGTCCGGCCTCGCAGCCATCTGCCTGACGTTCGCCGTCGATTATCAGGAGCTGAAAAATCCCGGCGATGCCTACGAGCGGTTCCTGAACGGGCTGACGGCCCTGGACCAGCAACTGAAACACAACCACCTGAAACGCACCCTGAACCTGGCCGACCTGCAGGCCGCCCACCAAAAGCGCCAGCCCACCGTCATCCAATCGGTGGAAGGCGGCCATTTCCTGGAAGGCAAGCTGGAGCGCCTGCAAGTGGCCTACGACCGCGGCCTGCGCCACCTCGGCCTGCTGCACGACCACGACGCCGCCGTGCCGCTCGGCGACGTGTTCACCAACCCCGCGCAGTGGGGCGGGCTGACCACCTTCGGCGCCGAAGTCATTCGCGAGTGCAACCGCCTGGGTATCCTCGTGGACCTGGCCCACGCCAACGGGGAAACGGTGACGGCGGCGCTGAAAGTGACGACGAAGCCCGTGCTCGTCTCGCACACCGGCCTCGACACGCAACTGGGCAACAACCCGAACTTCGCCCGCATGATGAAGCCCCGGCTCATCAGCAAGGAACAGGCGAAGCTCATCGCCGACGCGGGCGGCGTAATTGGCGTGTGGACCCACCTGACCGAGTCGCCGCTGGCGTATGCGCAGCATGTGCGGGCCCTGGTCGAGGTCGTTGGCATCGACCACGTTTGCATCGGCACCGACACCAAGCTGACACCCGCATACCGCCCCGGTGGCGGTGCCGAAAAGAGCATCCGGGTAGGCGAGCGCACCAATCTGGCATGGCAGGACCAGCAGGTCGGCTTCTACTACGCCGTGGTCGATGCGCTGCTGAAAACGGGCTTTACGGCCGAGGAAATTGGCAAATTTGGCGGGGGCAACTTCTGCCGCGTGTTCGCTGCGGCCACGGCCGGGCATCGGTAGCCCAAACCCGCCAGCCCTGGATTACCTTGCGCAAGCCCAGCCGTGGGCTTGCGCTTTTCTTTTGGCCCCATTCCCATGCAAAACCTGTTCTTCGAGTTCGTCTTCCTGGTCCTGATTATCCTGGCGCTGGTGATGCTGGCCCAGAAGCTCCGCGTGGCCTACCCCATCGTGCTGGTGCTGGGCGGGCTGGCGCTCAGCTTCACCAAGCTGTTCTCTAACATCAAGATTGACCCGGAAATCGTGTTCCTGGTGTTTCTGCCGCCGCTGCTCTACGAGGCCGCCTGGCAGGTGTCGTGGAAAGAATTCTGGCGCTGGCGACGGGTGATTGCCAGCTTTGCCTTTCCCATCGTCATCATCACGTCGTGCATCGTGGCGGTGGTGTCGCACGCGCTGATTCCGGGTTTCACGCTGGCGCTGGGCTTTCTGCTGGGCGGCATCGTGTCGCCGCCCGATGCCATTTCGGCCACCACCATCATGCAGCAGGTGAAAGTGCCCCGCGTGATGGTCAGCATCATCGAGGGCGAGAGCTTACTCAACGATGCTTCATCGCTGATTGTCTTCCGGTTTGCACTGGCGGCGGTGCTCACCGGGCAATTTTCGCTGGGGCAGGCCACGAGCAGCTTTTTCCTGGTTATCGTACTGGGCACCGCCATTGGCCTGGGGCTGGGCATGGTGTTCTACGCCATTCACCGCTGGCTGCCCACCACGCCCAGCATCGACACGGTGCTGACGCTGCTCACGCCCTACTGCCTGTACTACGCGGCCGAGCACTACCATTACTCCGGCGTGCTGGCGGTGGTGAGCGGCGGGCTGCTGCTCTCCAGCAAGCGTCACGCGATGCTTTCGTATCGCAGTCGCATTGAGAATATTGACGTGTGGTCGGTGCTGAGCTTCGTGATGAACGGGCTGGTGTTCCTGCTCATCGGGCTGGAGCTGCCCACCATCACGCAGGAGCTGGGCAACGTCGGGCTGGGCCGCGCCATCGGCTACGGGCTGCTCATTTCGCTCACGCTGGTGGTGGCGCGGCTGCTGTGCTCGTTTGGCGCCGTGGTATTTACGAAGGTGGCCAGCCGCTTCATCACCGTGGCCGATGCCAATCCGGGCTGGCGCGGGCCGTTTTTGCTGGGCTGGGCGGGCATGCGCGGGGTAGTGTCTTTGGCAGCGGCGCTGTCCATTCCGCTGCTCACGCCGCAGGGCCAGCCATTTCCTTATCGCAACCTCATTCTATTCATCACCTTCATTGTCATCCTGGTAACCCTGGTTTTTCAGGGCCTGACGCTACCCTGGCTGATTCGCAAAGTCAATCCCGAAGAGCGGCACCAAACCATTTCGGAGGAAAAGCAGGAGCTGATTCTGCAGAAAAAACTAGCCCTGCAGGCCCTGCGCTACGTGGACGAAAAAGCCGCCCAGGACGCCGCCCCGAACGACTATCTGCAAAACCTGCGGACGCGCCTGCAGCTCGACACCGCGTTTCTCACCCACGAGCTGGAAAGCCCGACCGACATCGCCGACAACACGCTGCACCACTTCCACCAGCACTACCTGGAGCTGCTCGACCGGCAGCGCACGCTACTGCACGAGATGAACCACAAGATGGAGTTCAACGAGGAAGTCATCCGCAAGTACCTCACGATTCTGGATTTGGAGGAATACAAGCTGCGCGAAAAGCAGTTGAAGACGGCGGAATAAGCGTAGCGCAGGATACCCACCCGGTTTTTTACCAGCAAAAAGCAATTCGCCGCCGCAGCTGTTTAGCCCGGTGCAGCGGCACGAAGCGGCTGCCCTTATCCTTCAACATTCTCTTCAGATGAACATTGGAATCATCGGCGCCGGCCACATCGGCAGCGCCCTGGCCGTGCGGCTCGTCAGCCTCGGCCACTCGGTCCGCATTGCCAACTCGCGCGGCCCCGAAACGCTAAAAGACGTAGCCCGGAAAACCGGCGCCACGCCCGCCACCGCCCACGAAGCGGCCCGCCACGGCGAACTCATCGTGGTAACCATCCCGCTGAAAAACATCCCCGACCTGCCCAAAGACTTGTTTGACAGCGTGCCAGCCAGCGTGCCGGTAATCGACACCAGCAACTACTATCCCCTCCTCCGCGACGGCCACATTCCTGAGCTGGAAACCGGCGACCTCACCGAAAGCGAATGGGTGCAGCAGCACCTGGGCCGGCCCGTGGTGAAGGTGTTCAACAACATCTACGCCTCGCACCTCGAAAAATCGGGGCAGCCCGCCGGCACGCCCGGCCGCATTTCGTTACCCGTGGCCGGCGACGATACCGCCGCCAAGCAGACGGTAATGAAGCTGGTGGATGAGCTAGGCTTCGACGCCGTGGATGACGGCAGCCTGCGCGAGTCGTGGCGGCAGCAGCCCGGCACGCCGTCCTACGGCGCCGATATGCCGGCCGACAAGCTGCGGGAGCACCTGGCCAGCCTGGGCACCGTGCGCACGCCGGAGCAGCAGGCGCAGTTTGCTGCCAACCACGCCGCCCAGGAGCGCGGCATGATGCAGCAAGGGCAGGCCTAGTCAATCATCTAATATAAATGAACGTCCGGTGAAAGGCAGCAGTGAAGCATCACTGCTGCCTTTCACCGGACGTTCTGCTTTACCCCCCAGTCATTATACTTGCCGCTATTTGATTTGTGTACCTTTGCTCGATGCAACACCCCGAAACCGTCGACCAGTTTTTCCAGGGCCAGGGCAACCCGCAGCTGAGACTTGGCCCCCAGCACGTTTCGATAGCCACGACGGGCCGCTTCAACGTCTACGACCGGGAGCAGTTCTGCAACCGGCAGATGAGCTACAGCCGACGCGACTTCTTCAAGATTTCGCTTATGACGGGCGCCGGGCGCATCAACTACGCCAGTCGGGGCGTGCTCATCGACCGGCCGGCGCTGGTGTTTTCCAATCCGCAGGTGCCGTTTTCGTGGGAGCCGCTGTCGGAGGCGCAGGGCGGCTACTTCTGCTTGTTCACCGAAGACTTTCTGAGCGGCAGCGAGCGGGCGGGCAGCCTGCACGAGTCGCCGCTGTTCAAGGTGGGCACCGACCCGGTGGCGTTCGTGAACGAGGAACAGTTCGAAACCTTTGCTCAGCTCTACCGCAAGATGTTGCAGGAGTTGGAATCCGGCTACGCTTACAAGCAGGATTTGCTGCGCACCTACCTGCACCTGCTCATCCACGAGGCGCTGAAGATGCAGCCGCAGACCACCTACTACCAGCACCCGAACGCGGCCACGCGCATCGTATCGCTGTTTCAGGAGCTGCTGGAACAGCAGTTTCCCATCGATGCGCCCGACCACGGCATGAAGCTGCGCACGCCCGGCGACTTCGCCCGGCACCTCTCCGTTCATGTCAACCACCTCAACAAAGCCGTGCGCGAGCTGACCGGCAAAACCACCGGCACCCACATTGCCGAACGCATCGTGGCCGAGGCCAGGGCGCTGCTCCGGCATACCGACTGGAGCACCGCCGAAATTGCTTATGGCCTGGGCTTCGAGTACCCGACGTACTTCAACAACCTTTTCAAGAAGCACACCGGTCTGACACCCTCGGCCCTGCGCGCTCAGTTGGCCGAAAGCATGGGCGGCTGATTGATTTCATTACTAAATGGATTGATTCGTGTTGTGCGGCCGGCGCAAAGCCGGGGGACCTTTGTACTGCTTCCTCAAGGAAGCCCGCACTATCCCCCACCTGCCGGTTGGGCTACCTAACCAGCGACAGCGAATCAACCCATGACCGATAAAAAAGTATGGCTCATCACCGGCGCCGGCCGGGGCCTGGGCGTCGATATTGCCAAAGCGGCGCTGGCCGCCGGCTATGCCGTGGTAGCCACCGGTCGCAACCCCGGGAAGGTAACGCAAGCCCTGGGCAAAGCCGACAATCTACTGATAGTAAAGCTCGACATCACCCAGCCAGCCGAGGCGAGCGCCGCCGTGGCAGCGGCCATCGAGCGGTTTGGCCGCCTGGATGTGCTGGTGAACAACGCAGCTAATTTTTACGCGGGCTTCTTCGAAGAGCTGAGCCCGGAGCAGATGGAAAAGCAGCTGGCTACCAGCCTCATCGGCCCCATGAATGTAACGAGGGCCGTACTGCCGGTGATGCGCCGGCAGCAGGCCGGGCAGGTCATTACTATTTCGTCCACGGCCGGGCTGGTGGGCTTCGAATTCGGCGCCGCCTACGCCGCGTCGAAGTTTGGCCTGGAGGGTTGGATGCAGTCGCTGCAGGCTGAAGTTGCGCCATTTGGCATCGATACTATCGTAGTCAACCCGGGCTTTTTCCGCACCGAATTGCTCACCGAAGAATCCACCGATTTTGCCGAGCCCGCCATTGCCGACTACGACGAGCGCCGGGCGGCGCAGCTGCAGTTCTGGAAAGGCTACAACGGCCAGCAGTCCGGCGACCCGGCCAGGCTGGCCCAGGCCCTGCTCACCATTTCCAGCCAGCAGAAGCCGCCCCGCCGCTTCCTGGCCGGCGCCGATGCCATCGGCACCGCCGAGCAGGTAGCCGCTACGCTCCAGCAGGAGCTCAATGCCCATCGGGAGCTGTCGTCGTCGCTGGCTTACGATGAGCAGGCTGGCAACCCTGATAGTTAGAATTTTATCCACTCTGCCGTCACCAGCCTTCCGAGAAGCACCGCAGCCGTCCGCTGTCGGCTTTTCGGAAGGCTGTTTGATTAGTGGTAGAATCTGTTTGAAAACTATAAAAAGTAGTGTGTACAAAATCAGACCTTTGGCTACGGCCGCCGTTTAAGACCTAAGCTGTCGTGGCTTGGATTCACCGGTCCGGACCGAATGCCAGGTAGCCGCATTCCGCCGGTAGCTCATTTTCCGGATGCTGGCGGCAGCTCCCGCCTTTTCTCTTTGTAAACCTGCTTGTTCCCTATGGCGTCCGACCTTTTCCCAACTCCTGAAAATACCAGTGGGCCGCAGCCCGACAGCAACGCGCGCCGCTCCTTCATGAAGCAGGCCGGCGGCATTCTGGGTCTGGCGCTGGCGCCGCCGCTGGTGGCGCAGGCCGAACGCCTGACGGCCTACTCCCGCACCATCGAAGGCGCTACCGACCTCACACTCCGCATCAACGGCCAGACGCGCACCGTGCGCGCCGAGCCCCGCGTGACCCTGCTCGATGCCCTGCGCGAGCGCCTCGACCTGACCGGCACCAAGAAAGGCTGCGACCACGGCCAGTGCGGCGCCTGCACCGTGCTCATCGACGGCCAGCGCGTCAACTCCTGCCTCACGCTGGCCGTGATGAGCCAGGGCAAGGAAATCACCACCATCGAGGGCCTGGCCAAGGGCGACGAGCTGCACCCTATGCAAGCCGCTTTCCTGAAGCACGATGGCTTCCAGTGCGGCTACTGCACGCCCGGCCAGATAATGAGCGGCGTAGCCTGCGTCAGCGAAGGCCACGCCAAAACCGACGACCAATGCCGCGAGTGGATGAGCGGTAACCTCTGCCGCTGTGGCGCCTACGCCAACATTCTGGCCGCCGTGCGCGAAGTGGCGGGGTAGCGCGGACTTTGTAGTCCGCGTAACGAGCGCAGCGAGTATCGACGTCTGCGTTAGGAAAACAATTATCACTCAGCACGAATGCAATGACCGATACTCGCTGCGCTCGTGCGCGGACTACAAAGTCCGCGCTACCGACTATGAACAACTTCAGCTACACCCAGGCCGCTTCGGCCAAAGAAGCCACCGGCATTTCAAGAGAGAAGCCGGCCGCCGCCTACATTGCCGGCGGCACCACCTTGCTGGATATGATGAAGGCCAACCTACTGGAACCACCCCAGCTGGTAGACCTCAATCAACTGCCTTTCAAAGGCATTGAGCAAACCTCCGACGGCCTGCGCATCGGCGCGATGGAGCGTATGAGCACCGTGGGTGAGCACCCGCTGGTGGTACAGCAGTTTCCGGCGGTGTCGCAGGCGCTGCTGCTGGCGGCCTCGCCGCAGCTGCGCAACATGGCCAGCATCGGCGGCAATATTCTGCAGCGCACCCGCTGCGGCTACTTCCGCGACGCGGCTTTTCCGTGCAACAAGCGCGTGCCCGGCTCGGGCTGCCCGGCCATTGCGGGCGACCACCACAACCTGGCCATCCTGGGCGTGAGCGACAGCTGCATTGCCACCGCCTACCCCGGCGACCTCTCGGTGGCCCTGGCTGCCTTCGACGCCGTGCTGACCCTGGAAAACCAGAAGGGCAAGCAGCGCCGCATACCCATCACGGAGTTTTACCTACTGCCGGGCAAAACGCCCCAGCGCGAAACCGTGCTTGAGTCCGGCGAACTGATTGTGGCCGTGACCATTCCCGGCGCCGCCCACGCCCGGCGCTCGACCTACCTGAAGGTGCGCGAGCGCAGCAGCTACGCCTACGCGCTGGCCTCAGCGGCCGTAGGGCTGGACGTGCAAAACGGCACCATCCGGGCGGCGCGGGTGGCGCTGGGCGGCGTGGGCGCCCAGCCCTGGCGCTCCCGCGAAGCCGAGAAGGTCCTGACTGGCGCGACGGCCACAGAGGCTACATTTCGGACAGCCGCCGCGGCGGCGCTGCAGGGCGCGCAGCCGCTGGAACACAACCGCTTCAAGGTGGAGCTGGCGCAGAATACGCTGGTACGGGCTTTACTAACTGTTAGCTAACAGCTTTTAGCTAATAGCCGCCACACGCCTCCTTCATCATTCTAATTGAGCTGCTGGCTAACAGCTAGCAGCTAACAGCTAATAAGATGGATATCGAACCAACTTTCGCCGAAACCAACCCTACGGCCACCGTCGTCGGCCAGCCCATGAGCCGCGTCGATGGCTGGGCCAAGGTGACGGGCCACGCCACCTACTCGGCCGAATACAACGGGCTGCCCGGTCTGGTGCATGCGGTGCTCAAAACCAGCGACGTGGCGCACGGCCGCGTGCAAAGCATCGACGCCGGCGCCGCGCAGCGGGCGCCGGGCGTGCTGGCCATTTTCACGCACCAGAACCTGCCGAAGCTGGCCAAAACGCCCAACTCCCCCGACGACCGGAAGGCCTTCGTCTCCTCGCCGATGGGCTTTTTCCCGATGGAATCGGACCAGATTTTTTACGCTGGCCAGCCGGTGGCCGTGGTGGTGGCCGACACGCTGGAGCGCGCCCAGTACGCGGCCAGCCTGCTGAAAGTGAGCACTGCGCCGGAGGCTACCGTCTCCTCCTATCTCGACCCGAAGGCCCGGCTTTACACCCCCAAAACGGTGAAGGGCATGCCCGGCGTAACCAAGCGCGGCGACGCGCAAGCGGCCTTCGCCGGCGCCCCGGTGCAGCTCACGGCCATCTATACCCACGCCACCATCCACCACAATCCGATGGAGCCGGGCGCCACTACGGCCCACTGGGAAGGCCCCAACCGCCTCACGGTGTACGATGCCACGCAGGGCGTTTCGGAAACCCAAAAGACGCTGGCGGCCATGCTGGGGCTGGCCACCGAGCAGGTGCGGGTGGTCTGCAAATTCATTGGCGGCGGCTTCGGCTGCAAGGCCTGGGTGTGGCCGCATACGGCCCTGGCCGCGCTGGTAGCCAAGGCGGTGGGCCGGCCGGTGAAGCTGGTGCTCACGCGCCCGCAGCAGTTTACCAGCATGGGCCACCGCGAAGAGCAGGCTCAGACGCTGCGCCTCGGGGCCACGCGGGAGGGCAGGCTGCTGGCGCTTATTCACGACAAGTCGTCCACGACCTCGCCCTGGGACGACTACGCCGAGACGAACACGCGCATTACCAACATGCTCTACGCCCTGCCGGCGTTCGAAGGCACCTACCACCTGGCCCACGCCAACGTGATGACCTCGACTGCGACCCGCGCCCCCGGCGACATGCCTGGCGCCTTCGCCCTTGAAAGTTCGATGGATGATTTGGCCCATCAGTTGGGTATCGACCCCATCCAAATCCGGCTGCTGAACTACGCCGAAAAAGACCCCACCAATGGCCACCCCTGGAGCAGCAAAAGCCTGAAGCAGTGCTACCAGCGCGGCGCCGAGCTGTTCGGATGGAGCCAGCGCAACCCCCAAAACGGCCAGACCCGCGCCGGCAAAACCCTGGTGGGCTGGGGCATGGCCACGGCCAGCTACCCGGTGCACAACTCGCAGGGCAACGCCCGGGTGCGCCTCTACGCCGACGGCCACGCCGTGGTGCAAGCGGGGGCCACCGACCTCGGCACCGGCACCTACACCGTGATGACGCAGGTGGCCGCCGACTCGCTGGGTTTGCCGCCCGAAAACATCCGCTTCGAGCTGGGCGACACGGATTTGCCGAGCACGCAGTGGTCGGGCGGCTCCACGGCGGCGGGCCGGGTGTCGTCGTCGGTGTATCTGGCGGCGCAGGATGTGTGGCAGCGGCTCATCAAGGTGGCGGTGCAGGATAGCAGGTCGCCGCTGTTCCGCGCCAAACCGGCTGATGTAGTGATGGAAAAAGGTCGCCTGCAGCTCAAAGGCGACCCCGGCAAGGGCGAGGCGTTCGGCGAAATCATGAAGCGCGCCGGCATGGGCGACGTGGAGGGCAGCGCCCTGGGCCGCTACGGTAGCGGCTATGAGTCGGCGCAGGCCACCGCCCTGGCCGACCCCAACAAAAAAGACCACGCCAGCGAGCACTCCATGCACGCCTTCGGGGCACACTTCTGCGAAGTGCACGTCGACCCCGAGCTGGGCACCGTGCGCGTTACCAAATGGGTGAGCGTCATCGCCGGTGGCCGCATCCTCAACCCCAAAACAGCCCGCTCGCAGGTGATGGGCGGCAGCATCTTCGGCATCGGCGCGGCGCTGATGGAAACCACCGAGCGCGACCCCCACCTAGCCCGCTATACCAACGCCGACCTGGCCGGCTACCACGTCCCCGTGAATGCCGACATCCCCGACATGACCGTGGAATTCATTGACGAGCACGACCCCTACGTGAATGCCATGGGCGTGAAGGGAATCGGCGAAATCTCCATCGTGGGCACCAGCGCCGCCGTGGCCAACGCCGTGTTTCACGCCACCGGCCGCCGCCTGCGCTCCCTGCCGATGACACCCGACAAGGTGCTGGCGGCCATGCGCGAGCCGGTGTAGAGCCACCGGTCAGACGCCCTGGGCGTCTGACCGGTTGACGCTGGAACGATGGGAAGCATAACTCTACCCTGAGAAGCCCTGCCGACAACTGGTCGGACGCCCAGGGCGTCTGACCGGACCGAAAAAGCCGGTTTCATCAGAATCAATAACAACCCGCCGCTTTTACGTAAGAGGAAAACCCTACCTCATTCCTGACCTATGGCAACCAACCACGACCCGGACCTGCCGGCCTCCCACGACGAACACCGGCGCAACTTCCTCAAGCAGTCGTCGCTGCTCACCGCCCTGGCCCTGGTGCCCGGCCCGGTAGTCGAAGCCGCCGCTGCCAAGCTGGATGAGCGCGTGGCCGAGGCCATCGAGAAAATCCCGCTGAGCCTGAAAATCAATGGCAAGAAGCACAAGCTGAAAGTAGAGCCCCGTACCACCCTGCTCGACCTCCTGCGCGAAGACCTGCACCTCACCGGCACCAAAAAAGGCTGCGACTACGGCCAGTGCGGCGCCTGCACCGTCCACGTCGACGGCCTGCGGGTGAACAGCTGCCTGAGCTTCGCCGTCATGTACGACGGCCAGGAAATCACCACCATCGAGGGACTCGCCAGCGGCGACGACCTGCACCCCATGCAGGAAGCCTTCGTGAAGCACGACGGCTTTCAGTGCGGCTACTGCACGCCCGGCCAGATAATGAGCGCCGTGGCCTGCGTGCGCGAAGGCCACGCCGGCTCGGAGGCCGAAATCCGGGAGTACATGAGCGGCAACATCTGCCGCTGCGGGGCCTACGCCAACATCGTGGCCGCCATTCAGGACGTTAAATCGGGAGGCAAGAAGGTTTAATCAATAATGAAGAATTAATAATTAATGCCTGATGCAGCGGGAGCATTGTATCGACTCAGAAATCAGACGCATCGAAGTCTAATCAGGTCGTTCAAATCGGACATTAATTCTTCATTATTAATTATTAATTAGCAATCATATGAACCAGTTCCAGTACGTACGCCCCACCAAGGCTCAGGCGGCCATTGAGGCCGTGGCCAAAGACCCGAACGCTCGGTTCATTGCCGGCGGCACCAACCTCGTCGATTTGATGAAGCGCGGCATCACGGCCCCGCAAAAGCTGGTCGACATCAACCGCCTCCCGCTAAAGCAAATCGAGCGCCAGGGCAGCAGCCTGCGCCTCGGCGCGCTGGCTTTGAACTCGGTGGTGGCCACCGACCAGCAGGTGCGCGAGCGCCACCCGCTGCTGGCCCTGGCCCTCAACGCCGGGGCCTCACCGCAGCTGCGCAACATGGCCACCGTGGGCGGCAACATGCTCCAGCGCACCCGCTGCACCTACTTCTACGACCTCTCGATGCCCTGCAACAAGCGCCAGCCCGGCACCGGCTGCGGCGCCCTCGAAGGCATCAACCGCATGCACGCCATCTTCGGCCACTCGGAGCAGTGCATCGCCGTGCATCCCTCCGACATGAGCGTGGCCTTGGTCGCCCTCGACGCCACCGTGCAGGTGAGTGGCCCCCGCGGCAGCCGCAGCATCCCCTTCGCCGACTTCCACCGCCTCCCCGGCACCACCCCCGAGCGCGACACCAACCTGGAGCCCGGCGAACTGATTACCGCCGTGGACGTGCCCGACAGCCCGTTCACGAAGCACGTCCACTACCAAAAGGTGCGCGAGCGCGCCAGCTACGCCTTCGCCCTGGTATCGGCCGCGGTGGCGCTGGATATTGGAAATGGCACCATCAAAGCCGCCCGGCTGGCCCTGGGCGGCGTGGCCCATAAGCCCTGGCGCCTCACCACCGCCGAGCAGTCGCTGGTAGGCCAGCCCGCCACCGAGGAAACCTTCCGCCGGGCGGCGGCGGTGGCGATGCAGGGGGCGAAGGCATTTAAGCACAACGAATACAAGCTGCGGCTGGCGCCGAATGCCCTCATTCAGGCGCTGAAAACGGCGGCGGCATAGAACGGTCCGGTCTGACGCCCTAGGCGTCTGACCGGTTGCCGCCAGAAAGATGCTGCTCCAAAATTCCTTGCCGCCCAACCGGTCAGACGCCTAGGGCGTCAGACCGGAACCACGCCCTTCCCTATGAAACCCAACGATAAACAAATCGGCTCCTCCCTCAACCGCGTCGATGGCCGCCTGAAAGTAACCGGCGCGGCCAAGTACTCAGCCGAGTACGAGCTACCGAACCTAACCTACGGCGTATTGGTGGGTAGCACCATCACCAAGGGCCGCCTCACCAGCCTCGACACCAAAGCCGCCCAGAATGCCCCCGGCGTGCTGGCCGTCATCAGCCACCTCAACTCGCCCAAGGTGCCCGGCTTCCAGCCCACCGGCAAGGAACCCTCGCAGCCCCAGACCGGCGGCGAGCCGCTGAAAGTCTTTTTTGACGATAAAATCCGCTTCAACGACCAGCCCATCGCCCTGGTGGTGGCCGACACGCTGCAGCGCGCCCGCCACGCGGCGCGGCTGGTGCAGGCCCAGTACGCCCGCGAAACCCACCAGACCAACATGGTAGCGGGGGCCAAGGACGCCTTCCTGCCCTCGTCAGCGAAGAAAAACCCGAAGTCGCCGATGGCCGACTACCAGCGCGGCCAGCCCGACGCCTACCAAACCGCGGCGCTGAAAATCGAGCAGGAGTACGTCATCCCCACCGAGCACCACCACCCGATGGAAATGCAGTCCATCACGGCCCACTGGGAGGCGCCCGACCGCCTTACGCTCTACGACAAAACCCAGGGCACCATCGGCACCCGCCGCGACTTCGCCAAGGAGTGGAACCTGCCCGAGGAGAACGTGAAAGTCATCGCCACCTACGTGGGCGGGGCCTTCGGCAACGCCCTGCATAGCTGGCCCCACGAGTCGGCGGCCATCATCGGGGCCAAGGTCACGGGCCGCCCGGTGAAGCTGATGCTCACCCGCGAGCAGATGTTTACCATGGTGGGCTACCGGCCCTACACCTGGCAGAAAATCGGCATGAGCGCCACCGCCGACGGCCGCATCACCGCCATTACCCACGAGAGCATCGGCCAGACCTCCAGCTACCAGGAGTTCACCGAATCGACCCTGCAGCAGACGCGCATGATGTACCAGTCGCCGAACCTGACGACGCGCTACCGCCTCGCGGCCCTCGACGTGAGCACGCCCATCTGGATGCGCGGCCCCGGCGAAGCCACCGGCTCCTTCGCCCTCGAATCGGCGATGGACGAAATGGCCCACCTGCTCAAGCTCGACCCCATGGAATTCCGCCTGCGCAACTACACTGAGCAGGACCCTGAGAAAAACCGCCCCTGGAGCACCAAGTTCCTCAAGGAGTGCTACGCCAAAGGCGCCGAGCTGGTGGGCTGGAATAAGCGCCAATTGCAGCCCGGCACCCTGCGCGAGGGCGACTGGCTGCTGGGCTACGGCATGGGCGTGGGCACCTTCGGGGCCAACCGCGGCGCGGCCCACGTCAGCGCCCGCCTGCGCCCCGACGGCACCGTGCTGCTGCAATGCGCCACCACCGACATCGGCCCCGGCACCGGCACGGCCATGACCCAGATTGCCGCCGACACCCTCGGCCTGCCGCCCGAGCGCATCCGCTTCGAGCTGGGCCAGTCGGGCTTCCCGCAGGCTGGCTCGCAGGGTGGCTCCTCCACCGTCAACACCGTGGGCCAGGCCGTGCAGGATGCCTGCCTGGCCCTGAAAGACCGGCTGCGCGAGCTGGCCGCCCCCGGCACCCCCGCCTTCGCCACCGCCAAAAAGGAAGACGTCACCCTCACCGACGGCCACCTCACCCTCCCCGGCAACGCCGCCCGCGTGCCCTTCGCCACCCTGCTCCAGCAGCCCGACGCGGCCCTGGTCAACGTGGAATCCAAAGCCAGCGGCGCCGACAAAGACAAGTTCTCGATGTACTCCTTCTCCGTCCACTTCGCCGAGGTGGCCGTGCACGCCCTCACCGGCGAGGTGCGGGTGCGCAAGCTCGTGAGCTGCGCCGACGCGGGCACCATCATCAACCTCAAAACCGCCGCCAACCAGATGAAGGGCGGCGCCGTGGGCGGCATCGGCATGGCCCTGATGGAGCACGCCGTCATCGACGACCGCTACGGCCGCTACGTCACCAAGGACTTCGCCGACTACCACGTGCCCGTGCAGGCCGACGCCCCCGCCGTCGAGGTCTTCTTCGTCAACCAGCCCGATTACCACGTCAACCAGCTCGGCACAAAAGGCATCGGCGAAATCGCCACCATCGGCGTGGCCCCCGCCATCGCCAATGCCGTGTTCAACGCCACCGGCAAGCGCGTGCGGGAATTGCCGATTACGCCGGATAAGTTGGTGTAATTCCTGCAAGCGCCTCCAATTCTTTGGACTTCGCTACTTTCGGGACACAACTCTGAAAACAGTTTCCGAATGAAGCACCTGCTTGTATTTCTTCTGCTATTACCGTTCTGCTCGCAGGCACAAAAAAAACAAATCGTACCAGAAGACGAAGAACCTATTATTTGCTGGCAGGAAGGCATAAAACTCCGCTGGGGACATTTTCAATCAAAGTTCCACCCATGGGGAGAGGCTTACACTAAGTCCACAAAGTATGGCGCTTGTGTTTCGGCAGAAATCGCAGTAGACCCTTACAAAGACAGCAGGGGCAAGAATAATTTTAACGTAAAATGCTTTTTCAAAAAGCAGGAATCATGGGTTCGCGACTCAACTTTTGTCTTACAATTCGCTCTACTGGCCCACGAGCGATTGCATTTTGACATCTGTGAGTTATTTGGCAGGAAAATACGACAGGTTATTGCTCGGGAATATGCTCTTGGCCATAATGTATTCGGTAGTGAGCTAGGCGAAGAAATCAAGTGCTTGTTGATGGAAAACGAGGACCTTGACGCTTTGTATGACCAGGAAACAAGTCACGGTACGATAGCAAAGGAGCAACAACGCTGGGCAGCTCTGATAAAGCGAGAGCTTGCTTCCCTCGAAGCTTATAAATCAACAGCTGCCAACTGTAAATAAAGTATTCTTTATCCCGAACTGGCACAAACAAAAAGCGAGGTCGCCCGAAGCCCACCAAGAGCTTCGAGCGACCTCGCTCCTTGTAGCATCCCCCAGCGGCCTACGCCTCGGGCGGCGTCACCGGCCCCTCCTTCCCGCCGCGCCGCACCACCTTGCTCACGGCTTTGAACCGAGAAATAAACGAAAGGCTGGTATACTTTTTCGGAAAATTCAGGAATAAGTTTACCAGGTGCGTAAACTTATTCCTAAATTGCCCGAAAAAGTATACTCACTTTCCCGATGCGCCACTTCATCTCCACCGATACGCCCATTGGCGCCGTGCGCCTTTATTTCGGCCTTACCCAGCAGCAATTGTCCATGTTTCTGGATGTGGGCAAAGCATTCATCTGCCACATCGAGGCGGGCCGCCGCGACCTTAGCCTAGCCCTGAAGCTGCGGCTGATGCCCCTGCGGCGGCACCTACCACCAGCGGCCACCATCCGGCGGCCCGATGATGAGCCCCTGCCCGCCACGGCCCCGCCCCCGGATGCCGGGCTGCTGGATTTTCGCCGCCGGGAGTGCCTGGCCAAAGCCGCCGCCCTGCGCCTCGAATTGATTCCCCTCACGGCCCGGGCCGTGTATGCCAGCCGCTGGCAGCAGGTGCTGCCCGCCGTGCTGGCCGACCACGCCGCCCTCACCGACCCCGCCGAAAAAGAGTGGACCGACGCTCTCCGCCCCTGGCTGGAAACCCTGCCCCGCCGCTTCCGGCCCCAGGACACGGCCCGCCACCACCTCATGCGTCTGCAGGCCGAAGCCCTGGAAACGGAAGCCGCCGCGCTGGCGGAGCTGTTGGCTCCTGCCGCCCCTACCAGCTAATGCGGGTGAGGGCGGCAGGAGCCAGCAGCTTAAATCCTGGAGCACGACGCCGGGAAAAACAAACACAACTGTAGTTAAATCGGGCTACTATATTTGGGCTGCTCTACTTCCTCAAACCGCCGCCATGCGCCCAATGAGCCGCCTGAAAATCATTACGCCCCTCCTGCTACTGGCAGTCGGCCCCACCGCCTTCGCCCAAACCTGCGACTGCCCCAAAAACCTCACCCAGCTCCAGCAGCAAGTCGAAACGAACCAGGCTTCCTACCAGCACCAGGTGGTCGAAATGAACCGCACGGCCGCCTACTCCCACTTCAAAAACCACCTCAACCAGCAAGCCGCCCAGGCTCATACCCCGCAACAATGCCTCGGCCTGATTGCCGTGTACCTGGGCTTCTTCCGCGACGAGCACGCCTTCCTCGCCTACGCCCCGCAGTACGCGCCCCCGCCCAATCCCAAAGCCCGCCCGCGCCGCCCCGCCTCCCTCCAACCCCACGACGGCCGCTGGTACTTCCAGGACGGCAGCTTCAGCGT
>Ga0247804_10000235_pt1 | contig 25485 bp, 21 predicted proteins | sample UWRJL029104C1_FD_181142 | JGI IMG/M metagenome (GOLD analysis project Ga0247804, IMG submission 181142) | Plant litter microbial communities from Arlington Agricultural Research Station in Wisconsin, United States - UWRJ-L029-104C-1 | ecosystem: Environmental > Terrestrial > Plant litter >...
CATATCAAACAAGGCGATCACCCAACTTTCTAAAAAGGGTGTGGTTGCGTTTTATCCAGAAGGTACCACGAACACCGGTAAAAGAACTGGCTATCCTTCCAAGAACCCCTCGGGATACACTTTTGATGTAGGTGAGGGCAGAGTTGAGAATGTTAAGGTTGAAAATTTAGTCGGTTATCTAGCTAATAATCCCAAGTTAGCCTCAAAAGTTCTCGGTGTTAAAGGTGCCTTTAACCTCAGAGTAAAAGTCTGGGCAGGTAAACATATTACAAAAAGTTTTTATAATAAATTTGGGTTGAAACAAGACGGTGGAATCGCAGATGGCAAGAATACAAAAGCCTCCGCTAAAGAGAGATTAACTAACTCAATGTCCAAGCTAAAGGCGAGGATACCAGGTGTAGCCAAGCTCGACTCGGTCGTCGATGGGGTAAAAACGAAAGTTGACGGTCACCTAGGAAAAGCTAAGAAAGCAGGAGTGGGGTACATGTTATCGGTTGCGGGCTGTATCTCGCTTAAGGCGCCGGGGTATGTTGCTGGTGGTGTTGCGGCGGTGCAACTCGCACAAATACTCCCTGTCGCCAACGATGTAATTCTCTCGCCTGGATCAAAAATTAAAGCATCGGGTGTCCTCGATCCTTCCATGGCCGCAACACCCGAAGATGTTGATACAGCAGGGACGTTACTAACAAATAGAACTCCACGCTCAAGTGATGGTGAATTAGGTTCTGCGCTTGATTCGCCAGCTCTTCAAGCTGCGGCGGGTATTAATACTAATAAGGTAGAAATTGAGCCGGACTATACGCCTGGGTTTAGTTATCTTACGAATCCTCTGGTTGTTGCCGCGAGGCAGGCCGACAAATTAGCTGAACCAGCGTGTAATGTTATTTTGAGTCCTGCGGCTATGTATAGTGCGCTCGCCGTTGATGCAGCCGTCACCGTCGCAGCTTCGGCAACGGTTATTGGTGGACTCGTAAAGATTGCTGGTTCTATTGTGATCAGTCAGGTAGCAAGTACGATCGTAAAAGAGGTTGCAGGTGACGCAGCAAAACAAGCGGTGACAGATATCGCCAAGAGTGACAAGATTCCTACTGCTGCGGGATATGATCTCGGTACTGTACTGGGTGTATCTGGTGCTGCATGGTTCTCAGCCGGGTCTATGTCGCGACTCATGCCAACCTTAACTGAAGATCAAATTCCTGCATTTGCCGCACTACAACAAGAAAACGAAGCCTTTAAACGTGAGATGGATATTGCCTCACTTAGTCCGTTCGATACCTCCAGTAGGTATACCTTCCTCGGAAGTATCGCTTATAACGCAAGTATGTTTGGTATGCAAAGCAGAGTGTCTGTTTCGAATCCACTCTCACTTTTCTCGACTGCGTTCCGTTTTCCATTCGCCAGTCTATTACCAACAACAAAAGCGACTACTAATTTTACTCAAGCGTATTGTGGATATGCCGAAGAATTCGGACTTACTTCTGAGGGTGTCGGTGGCAAAAATGCGACGCCAGCGATCAACATGTCCGGACTTCCTTGTACGGGTATAACTGACGAGCAAGCAGCAATGAGTACCGAAGAGGCAATCGACCTGATTGTTAATGAGGGTTGGTTAGACGAGACGAAAGATTTCCCAGACGACGCAACAGTTAACGACCTCCTTTCGAGTGGGTATATTAAGTCTGAAACACCAATGGCTGACTTTATTGAATCATGTGGCCACCCAGAAACGGGTGACTATCTCTACAACGCCGCAGGTTGTACGGTTGATTCAACATCTAAAAGTACAAGCGATGTCACAAGTCAATTAAGTGGCGGTGGGTGTTACGAAGTAGAAGATGGTGATGATGTTTGTGTCAGCGACTCAGATGAATTCGAAGACACAACAACCGAAGGAGTGAGCAACGCTCGGGCATTATCTGCAATCTCTGTGATGCTTCTCGATTTCCAATCACTCCAATCTATTAACGGTGAAGACGATAACGATGTTGATACAACGACAGAGGATGAAGATGAAGAAGTGACATACGAAGACAATACAGCGACTCAAACTCCTGTCGCTGCTATTGCTGATTATAGTGCTATTTTAACCGCTAACATTACTGAGACACCATTTACTATTACAAATACCTTAATGCCAGCGGTTGTTACAAAAGTAAGTACCACTTCTTATCAGTACATCAAAGGTAAGGCGTTATTAGTATGATTAGTTTAAAGAAAGTTACTCAAAATATATTCGTTTATATTATTATGCTCGTCATGGTAGTGAGTAGTGTCCAGTTAGTTGCACCCTCTACTTCTGCAGCACGTAACTGTAATAGTGATTTTATAAGTTCAAATACTATTGCGTATTACAATCCATGTGCAGGTAACGCTTGTTCTACTGTTCCACAGACTGGTGATAAAATTGCCGCTTCTGTTCGCGGTGAAGATAACGCTGAAAAGATTTATAACTACTGGATCGACGCTGGATTGAGCCCTGAACAAGCGGCGGGTATCACCGGCAGCATGAAGTACGAAGGTGGCTTTAGCCCTTTTAGACAAGAGGCTAATAAGACGTGGCCAGACGGGAAATACGGTATTGCCGGTTTTGGTACTGACGGTCAGCGCGCAGCGGTAGTTGCTGCCATCAAAGCGGTTGTCGCAAGCGAAACAATCTTTAATCAGTATTATATTGCTGATTACGGAGGCGGAACAACCGTGAGCACTGATTACATTCCTTCGGGCGTTCCAAAAACAGTTAATGACAAGTTTCTTATTGCCGAACTTGATTACTTATTAAGTTACGTCACCGCACTTGCACCAAGTGCTTCTAACCCAGAGCGAAATACACAGTTAACGACCGATTATAAACTCGCTGCAGAGCCTGGAGTAAAACTATTAGATTACATCAAGACGCTTAAAACCGAGTCCGACGTCGCCAAAGTGTGGACGTATCTCTACGAATATCCTAGTGGTAACATTCAAAACGAAACAGAACTCCGTGTTACAGCTGCAACCTCAATCCTTGCGGAATATAAAGATAATTCGACAGATCCATGTAGTATTGCCGCTGGTGGATTAACTTTTGATCAATCAAAAGCATTTATGAAAACATATCATGAGACAAAAAGATCATATTTTACTTCCACATTAAAAAAGACTTACTGGGCTGCTCCTGGCCATATTAATCAATGTACGGCTTTTATTATGTATGTGACGAATAAATACATGACACCGCTCAGCAACACGGGTAATGGTATTGATACAGTAAACAGGGTATTAGCCTCTGCTCCGAGTTTTTATAAAATGGTTTCAAATGATCAGATAAAACCTTTTACAGTTTATAGTTTACGTAATAGTGGTGCTGGACATACAGGAATGATACTTGGAGTATTAGCAGATGGAAGTATTATCACTGGAGAAGCAAATACTTATAACAGAAATACCGGTGGTCTCCTCGAAAAACAGGTATATGGTTCGAAAGCTGATACGGTAAATGGACTTGCCGTTACAGAGCATTGGCAAAATATCGAAGCATTAGAGAAGTCGTGGCGAACGATGGGCTATCCAAGCGTTACCTATGCCGCACCTCAAAATCCTAATGAAGTTATTAAGAAGCTAGATCTGTAATGAATAATTCTCGACGAAATAAGTTTATAGTCATTCTTATACTGGTTGTTTTATGTTTTATTGTCCTTCCTGTTATTTTTTATCTCGTAAACAACATACATACTTCACAAGGTACAGGCGATAAGGTTATTATTATCGATAATCGAAATTCTTATAGCAGCGCTGTGCGTTCTGAAACTTTTAATGCGATTGAATCAGCGAGCTATGCGACACTTGTTTTAAATATCTCAACTCAACCAGAAAATACCTACCACGGAGTTATTCGTGATAATTCTTTTAAAGTAGCAGATAATACTGTTTCTTTCATTATTGATGTACCGACAACAAAAACATCTTGGTATATTGCACAAACAGTTGATAACGACAAGCAGCCGCTCTCTGATGTTCTCGTGCGTTGTGTTGTCAAAGAGGAGTCAATATACCCAATTCTCGAGTCGTGTGTCGATTCGAGCAGTGAACCGGTCGAAAAGGGAAGTGTCCCAGAAAAAATTAGTAGTATCGTAGAACAGTTACCGCTCGCGGGTCCTTCGTATTACATCACGACAACTAATTCTAAAGTAACAGAGGGTGGCACCGCCTTACTTGTTACGTATTACACTGTTAATGGCCAACAGAATGCACTAAACGCATTACAGTCACTCGGATTTAATCCGGCTGAATATGAAATTATTTACCAAAACGGTATTCTTTAAAGTTTAATATGTGTGTATTCACGGCTCGTCGAGAGCGTATGGGTACTTGTAATCACTAGCTGATATTCTCTCGTGGTATCACTGAGTGCTTTTTGACGTAGCTCATCGAGTTCAGAGAATACATCATCGAGTAGAACGAGTGGTTTTAATCCAGTTAATCGTTCAATAATATCAACTTCAAGAAATTTTAAAGCAAGAACAATGGTTCGAGCTTCGCCGCGCGAGGCAACAGTGAGAGCAGGGAGGTGGTTGAATTCAAATATCACATCGTGTCGGTGTGGGCCAACGGAAGTATTACCAAGCATTCGATCGCGATCAATCCTTGCATCGAGCTCGGCAAGGAGTCGCTGTTTAATATCTCCCATAAAGGTGTGTGAGTAGTGAACTGATACTTCATCGTGTGATTGCGCGATGTCGTGATAGGCTTCGTTTAATCGACTATTAATTTGTTCAATAAATGCGATGCGTTGTTCGATAATATATGCTCCGTGTTCAGCTAGTGCAATATCCCAAGCGAATAATTCGTCATTCGGCGTATTAAAGCGTTTCAGGAGATTATTCCGCTGCCTGAGTACTCGTTCATATTTACGAAGTGTCACACCGTAGGCGGGGTTTAATTGGGTAATAAAACGATCTATGAACTGGCGACGGCGAGAAGGTGAGCCGTGAAGGAGACGAAGATCCTCTGGTTCAAATAGAACGACGGGGTATTTGTTTTTCGGCATCATGCGATACATCGTCTTGCTGTCGATCACGAATTGTTTTTTACCTGATGTCTTCGACGGATCGAATTTAATCGTTCTTTTTTCTTGGTTATTAAAAAGAATATCTATTTTCCACCATGGACTATCTGTTTTTAATACTTCTGAATCACTTCCTTTAAACGAAGTACCTTGAAGCGCAATATATAGAGATTCTAAAAGTGTTGTTTTACCACTCCCGTTTGATCCAGTAATAACAGTCACACCGCTCGATAGTTCTACTTCGTAGCGTTCGTGTGATCTAATATTTTGGATAGCCAGACGAGTAACGGTCGCCATATCTAGCTCTTAAGCGGCATAATCACGTGGTAATAATTAGTGTCTTTTTTAGTTGATTTGAGAATACACGGTGAAAGTTTCCCACTGAATCCAAATTCGATCGTGTCGTCATCGAGAACAGACAGTGCCTCTGAAAGGTAACGAGAATTAAGGGTAATATCACCATCACCACTCACTTCAGCACTAAGCTCTGAAGTATTTTCTCCCATTTCTGAGGCAATAGAGTGGAGTGAAACAATCTTCTTTTCTGGATCAACAGTAACAATGACACTTCCGCCTGATTCGCGGGCAAATAAACCAGATATTTTTGTCACCCGGATAAACTCTTGTTTTTTTACTGTTGCGACAATATCAGATGTCTTTGGAATGAGTTGGCGATAATCAGGGAAATTACCATCAACAAGGCGACTAATAATCTCAGCTTCGTTAATACGGAAACGAACCTGTGTTTCGTCAAAAAGGATATCAACCGTATCGGCGTCATCAACAATAGTACGGAGCACTTCTTGAAGTGTTTGGACGGGGATAATCGCTGAGACTTCACTCGATGTTTCAACCAAACGACGTTCAGAGAGGCGATACCCGTCTGTTGCAGCGAGATAAAGTTGTCCTTCGTGTGAATGCCAATACACACCGGTTAATACTGGGCGGGTTGAGTCCGAGCTAGCAGTAATAATTGTTTGCGAAACTGCTTGTTTAAAATCTTCGATATTAATAGTGTAGCTAATAGATGAATCTTCATTAATAGTTGGAAGTTCAGGGAAATCGTCAGCAATGACTCCATTAATAATAGAAGAATAGTTACCAGATTTAAGATGGATGTTATTATTCACTACCTTCAGCTCAATAGATTCTTTCGGAAGACTACTGACAAACTCAGAAATGAGGCGAGCGGGGACAGTGATTGCTCCTGGCTTTACAATCTTTGCACCAATATATTGTGTTGTGGCAATCTCTAAGTTTGTTGCAGCAACTAATAATCGATTACCGTCTGTTCGAAGTAAGATATTACCCAGAATAGGAAGTTGTGTTTTTGTACTAGCGACTCGTCCTACGGCTGACAAAGCTCGAGCGAAATTTTCTTGTGTGACTGAAAGCTCCATGTTGTTATTCCTTTCTTAATCTTCTTTAGTTCTCTTAGTAATAGGCTCTGTGGAAAATGGGTATAACTGGTTAATTAACAGATTGAAATAACTAAAAAATAGAGTGGATAGTTGTGTATAAAAGACGGGGATAAAACGGGGTAAAGCAAGTGAGTTGTGGACAGGTGATGGGTTGTTTTGGAAAGAGAGGGTAGGGACTGTGTATAAAAGACCACTCTTTATACCCTGAGCTTTTCGCAGGCTGTACACATTTTTTACCCAGGTAGGGGATAGGGTTTTAGGCATATAATTTCTCCCGTATTGAAGCAACTTGTTCACGAATAACAAAATCTAACTTAATCGCTTTTTCAATCTTCTCAACTGAGTGAATAGCGGTGGTGTGATCCTTGCGACCTAATTCGCCAGCGATCTTAGGGAAACTCAAGTGTAACTCACTACGCAAAAGATACATGGCAATTTGACGAGGAGTGACAATGTGTTTGTCTCGCTTATCTCCGCAAATTTCCTCAACCTTGATTTGGAAGTGTTTTGCGGTACGATCAATAATTTGTTTACTGGTAATGTGTTGTGGTCGAGAATTACGGACATTACCAAGTAATCCTTCTGCCGTAGAAATATCAGGACTAATACCACGCATTTCAGCGTAGGCAAGGAGTTGATTTAAAGCACCCTCGAGTTCACGAACGTTTGTCTTGATGTTGGTTGCAAGGTATTCGACAGTTTCTTGATTAAGATTCACCCCAGAAAGAGATGCTTTAGCTGAAAGGATCGCACAACGTGTTTCAAAATCAGGCATTTGAACATCGATAGACATTCCCATTTCAAATCGACTCCGGAGACGTTCGGTGAGGGTTGGGATACTTCGAGGCGGTTTATCACTACTGATGATAATTTGCTTATTATTCTGGTGAAGAAAATTAAAAGTATGGAAGAATTCTTCTTGGGTCTTTTCTTTACCAGCGATAAACTGCATATCATCAATAATTAACACATCAACGTTACGATATTTATCAGAGAACCCTTTTTTCTTAAATCGAATGTAATCAAGGAACTCGTTAACGAATGTTTCCGAACTGACATAAAGAACGGTACTTTCGGGAGTGTTCTTGAGGATTTCATTTCCTATAGCTTGCATAAGGTGGGTCTTACCTAATCCAACACCACCATAAAGGAAGATAGGGTTATATTTTACGCCGGGGTTTGCGGCAACTGCTTGGCTCGCAGTATACGCAAGGTCGTTACTTGAACCGACAATAAAGTTATCAAATGTATAACGGGGATTAAGGTTCCCGCGGCTCGCATGTGTTGAAACGGGCGTTCGATGAATAGATAACGGCTGAGATGAAGCACCTTGAGTAGGAGAAAGAAGACTTTCTGGAGTGGTTTCTCTATTGATACGAGTCTTTTTACCGGCGACGATAATTGTGTAGACAATCTTTTTTGAATGAACACCGTTATTCTCGAGTACTTTTTTTATCTGATCATTAAACTTAACTTCAAATTGTTTCTTTGCAAAGATATTAGGAACAGCAATCACCACCTCATCATCAGTGTGGCTGACGAGCTCGGTGTTTTTGTACCACGTCGTGAACGTAGCATGAGAAACCGACAATTCGATTTCACCCAAAACGCTTTGCCACAATGCGTGCATAACTACCATTTCACTCCCTGTGATTACTGAACTTTAACTACAATTCACTATACGGTACCCACAGGGTTTTCCACAACCTTAAATGAAATGAGCAATTCTGAGGGTCTAATAGAGGTCTGAGTTATACACAGTTACAAACGACCCCTGTTAATCTGTGGATAACGGGGACAAATAGGGGGATAAGTTATATATACTAAGTAATTATTTTTAGTGAAAATCAAGTATTAATAGACCATACAGTTGATTTATAGGGGTCGATGCGGTAAAATGGTCAGGATATGCCAAAACGAACCCACCAACCACATACACGTCACCGTGCTCGAGTACACGGTTTCCGTGCCCGGATTTCTTCTAAATCTGGACGCGCTGTATTAAAGCGACGCCGCCTTAAGGGCCGAGCTAAACTTAGTGTATAGAGAAATCGCCGCAATATACCGCGGCGATTTTTTATTTCTCTCAATAGTTAGACTATAATAACGAATATGATTTCTAGCTTGTTCCGTTTCCACGGACACAACAGCCTTAGGTATGTATATACAAACGGCAAAGCAGTGCGCTCACAAGCACTGACTATTAAGTGGGTAAAAAATACTCACCGGTCTCATTCGAGAATTTCTGTCGTGGTGAGTAAAAAGGTTATTAAAAGCGCAATTGGACGAAATCGTATTCGTCGTCGGCTTTATGAATACATGCGGGTTAATATTCCGCGAATTGACGGAGTGTATGACATTGTACTCATTACAACATCCCCTGAGCTTAAAAGTATCCCATCCGCAGATTTAGTTCAGCAGCTCGACCAGTTGTTTTCAAAGGCAGATCTGTTTAAACAGGCGTAAAACTGCTATAATATCTTGCAGTAGAAACGTGAGACAACTAGGAACACAATGAATATCTTTGAACTTTTTATCGTTCAACCAATCTTTAACCTGCTAATCGGACTATATAGTCTGATTCCTGGTGGTGACTTTGGTATTGCACTGATCATCTTTACTATCTTGATTCGTTTTGCGATGTGGCCACTGATTGTGCGTCAACTTCACCAAGTGAAGGCAATGCGTAAACTGCAACCTGAACTTGCTCGAATTAAGAAAGCTTCAAAGGGTAATCGCCAACTTGAGAGCATGCAAATGCTCGAACTATATAAGAAACACGACGTCAAACCGTTCCGTTCGATCTTGATGTTGCTTATTCAATTACCTATATTTATTGCGTTGTATCAGGTGATTCAAATATTCACCCTTCACCGTGATCAGGTAGCGAAATTTACCTATGACTTCCTCGAGAATATTGGCCCAATCAAGGCAATTATTGAACAACCCGATCAATTTAACGAAAAACTACTCGGAGTGGTTGATCTGACGGCACACGCAGTCACGCTTAATCCACTTAGTATTAATATATTCCTCGTTCTCTTGGCGATCATTGCTGCAACAACGCAATATATTATCTCAAAGCAAACTTCACCGCAGACTGGTGAAACAAAGCGTTTCCGTGACGTTATGGCTGAAGCCGCAGACGGTAAGCAACCTGATCAGGCTGAAATTAACGCCGTCATGATGAGTAAGATGATTAAGATTTTACCATTCTTTATGCTGTTTATTATGCTGGGTCTGCCCGGTGCACTCGCTCTCTACTACGTGACATCAAACGTTTTTGCTGCAGTTCAACAACACTATCTCTTGAAGCGTGATGCGAACGAAATGGATTCAATTGCTGACGAAGGTATTAAAAAAGAAGGAAAAAAGGCAACCGCTAAGGCTCGAGAAAAACAAGCCCGCGAAGGTAACGTTATTCGCATCAGTGCGAAAGATACTCCTGTAACAAAGAAGGAGAAGTAACGATGAACCGCGAACAATCGATCGAGTTCTCTCAGAAATATCTCGCAGACCTTCTGTCATTCTTTGGGGTAAATGTCGACATTGTTGCAACTGTTGAAGAGGATGTGATTGAATTAGCCGTCCCTTCAACTGAACTCAACAGTTTGCTTATTGGACGCAACGCTGAAACGCTCAGAAGCCTTCAGTACCTTGTTTCAACAGTTCTGCGCAACAAAGATGCGACGCTCACTCGAGTAAATATCGACATCGCTGATTACAAGAAACAGCGTGCCGAACGTGTTGCGAAAGAAGCACGTGTCTGGATCGAAGAAGTCCGCAAGACGGGTAGCTCGCACGTTGCAAGCCTCAACCCCGCCGATCGCCGCATTGTCCACCAAGTCGCCACGGAATATTCAGATATTCGGACTTTCTCAGAGGGTGAAGGTCACGAACGTCGCATTACGATTGCTCAGATCAGTTCTTAGTTTTTAATACTTTCATGTAGATAGCATGGGTTTGTTCGGCCATTTTTTTCCATGAATACTTTTTGATTTGTTTGAAGCCGTTTTTAATGAGTGTTGTTTGGAGTTTTTCGTCAGTTAATACTTTGTCGATGGTACGAGCGATATCGTCGGTATTTTTAGGATCAAAATAGAGAGCTGCGTCGCCGTAAATTTCAGGGAGGCAGGTTGCACTACTACTGACTACTGGGAGACCGTGTCCCATAGCTTCGAGCCCTGGGAGACCAAACCCTTCCATGAGTGAAGGGAATACATACACACTGGCGTGAGCGTACAGCCAATTAAGCTGAGCATCAGGGGTAAAGTCGGTAAAGAATATATTTTTATACTTCTTTTTTATAAAATAGGCTTCGTTAATAAGGGCTGATTCATTTTTTCGTCCCACAAGAACTAATCCAAGGTCGGGATACTTCTTTATAAGTTTTTGATGTGCGTCACCGAGCCGCTTGATATTCTTGTAATCAGGCTGCTGACCAACGTACAAAATGTATTTTTTAAACCCAACAGAATAGGCGTGTGACGAAGTGTTAGTGATATCACTCGCTTCGTAAATAACCGATACTTTTTCTTCGGGGATATCAACAAAGTTAAGGAGATCTTTTTTAGTGTAATCACTAATGGCGATAATATGATCGTTCCCGCGAGCGACTCTTTTAAACACAAATTTACCAACAAGCTGTTTTGCGTGATATATGAACCAATTCTTGTCTGAATTCCAAGTATGAATCAGACTGAGGTCGTGAAAGGTGGTGATTTTCTTGCCTTTATAAAGGACGGGTTGTTGAGGCATACAGAAATGAACGAGATCAGGTGAAATATCCTTTAATAATCCATGAAACCCAAGCTGTTCGGCAAATGAATAATTATCAAACTCTGCAACGACGATTGAGAAGTTACTGTTTTTCGGTTTCCAATACTCTCTATCTTTTTCACGCACGAGGATAGAGTAATGGTTAGTGTGATCTATGTCTTGGAGATATGTTAATAAGCGTTCGACGTAGCGACCGGTACTCGAGTTAATAATACGAGCATCGATGGCTATGTGCATGTTATTTGCTCTTCTCTTTTTTTACCGAAGAAGGGGTGTGGTGATATTCTTCAACAAAATATAATGGACGCTTTTTTGTTTCGTTAAAAATCTTACCAATATACTCACCAATAATACCGAGAGAGAGTAGTTGTATACCCCCTAGAAACAAGATGACTGCCATGGTTGAAGGATATCCACCGAGGTCAGTTCCGAATGCGAGTGTTCGAACAACAAGAAATACGAGATAAATGAACGTTGCGATAGATACAACGATTCCCAAAATTGTTGAAATTCTTAGTGGCGCGGTAGTAAATGATGTAATACCGTCGATCGCAAGATTTACGAGTTTAAAATAATTCCACTTGGTGGTGCCGGCGGCTCGTTCGTCGCGATCGTAGAGGATTTCTTTTTTATTAAATCCGATCCAACTAAACATACCTTTAGTGTATCGCTCGGATTCACGGAATTGCTTTAGTGCTTCAATGGCACGGCGATCAAGTAAGCGGAAATCGCCCGTATCTTTTTGAATAGGTACGTCACTCACTTTTTGAAGAATGCGATAAAATGCTTTTGAACTCGCTTTTTTCAGCCATGATTCACCATGACGAGACGCACGTTTTGCGTACACATCATCATACCCTTGTTCCCAAAATTCAATCATTTGAGGAATAAGTTCCGGTGGATCTTGGAGATCAGCATCAATGATGACCGTTGCGTCGCCGGTGACGTGGTCAAAACCAGCGATCATCGCAATCTCTTTACCGAAGTTGCGTGAGAGGTTGATATATGACACGCGTTCATCTATTTCGGCATACTCTTTAATGATAGAAAGTGTCTTGTCGCGACTGCCATCGTTCACAAATAAGAACTCAAAGTCATATGTTTTGTTGGTCTGGGCAAGCGCGGTAAGGCGGGCAAAGAGCTTCTTTAATACAGCTTCTTCATTGTAGGCGGGAATCAAAATACTGATTTTTTTCATTACCATAAGTATACCATCAACAGGGGTTATTACCTATCAATGAGTGTCATTAGCTGGGCGATACTTGTTGCTGTCGCTACTCCTACAGCAGCGAGTTCTTGGGTTTTATATGCGGCAGATTCTTGTTCGGATCCGAGAATTGCACCAGCGTGTCCGAGTTGTATACCGGCGGGTGCGTGGTGACCGGCAATATAAGCAAAGACAGGTTTTGTAACGTGCTTTTTGATGAAATCAGCCGCTTCGATCTCTTCTCGGCCACCAATTTCACCAATTACAACGATTTGAGTCACTTCTATATCATCTTGAAAGAGCTGGAGACATTCGGTATAGCCAATTCCGTGAATCATGTCACCGCCAATACCGATGACATATTTTTGCCCAATACCTTTTTTGCTGAGCCCAGCCATTGTTTCATACGTGAGCGTTCCTGATCTGCTGACGATCGCGGTTGTTCCTGGAAGTGACATATTCGCGGGTATTATCCCTAGTTTATTAACGAGAGGCAGAAGTGCGCCGGGTGAGTTTGGCCCCAGAAGGGTACTTTTAGAATGAGTTAATAATCGACGAATAGCGAGCATGTCATGAACGGGAATTCCTTCGGTAATACAGATGATGAGGGGGATTCCGGCATCGATTGCTTCGATGATTGCACCCTTGGCGTGTGGGGCGGGCACAAAGATGATAGTTGTATCTATAGGTTGTGTGAGTTGGATATCTTTAATAGTGTCGTAAACGAGAATACCTTCAACCTGTTGACCAGCTTTTCCTGGGGTCGTACCGGCAATAATATGAGTACCCGCAGCGAGCATTGCTTTTGTCTGAAAACTACCGTGCGCCCCAGTAATTCCCTGGACGATAATATTTTTGCCAGTAAAGATATTATTCATGGACAACCTTATTGGCTGCTGCCAGACAATCTTCTATTGTTGCCATGATTGAGATGTTATTTGCGGTAAGAATTGTTTCGGCTGCTTCGTAATTCGTTCCTGCTAAACGAATAAACAATGGAGGGAGATCGGTGATTTGTTGTTTTGCGGCGACAATCGCGTAGGCGACTTCATCGGCCCGCGTAATGCCAGCAAAGATATTAATAACAATTGCTTTTAAATTACCGTATTGAACGATTCGATTAAAGGCCTTAAGAAGCGTTTCGGTATTTGCGCCACCGCCGATATCGAGGAAGTTAGCAGGGACAAGGCCAGCTTCATATGCGGCGTCGACGGTTGCCATGGCAAGTCCTGCACCGTTCGCGATCGTGGCAATCGTCCCTTGTGGATCAATCGTAACAAAGTTTGCTTCGACCGCTGTTTCTTCAAAGTGCCAGTCATGACGAAAGTGAGCCGCGTCATCAAGGGTCATCTTGCAATCGCCGGCGATCAGCTTATCGTTCGACGTAAGAATAAGGGGGTTTATCTCGATAAGGGTTGCGTCGTTTTCGATCATACACGCTTTGAGGTGTTGCACGAGATCTTGTAGTGCGAATGTTTGTTCGGGAAGTACATAATAATCAGCTAGTGATTGTCCGATGACATCAGAAGTGTGAGCGTCGATATCCCAGGATACGAAATCGTTGTGCTCCTCAACCTCAATACCACCTTTGATATGGGCGATGAGTTGGAGGTTGGCGGTTTGTCGATTAATAACAATCGAAAGATACAATTCTTGTTTAATGGTAAGTTTTTCTTCTACAAGCAATGTTTTTGGTGTAAAGCCTTTAATGTCGAGTGATAATAAACTTTTCGTCGCTGAGGTAAGTTCGTCGGGTGAGTTCACGACTACGATACCTCCCAATTTACCGCGTCCACCGGTGGGAACCTGAGACTTGAGAACGACAGGAAACGGGAGTGTGGTCGAAGAATCGACAACAAGGGAAGAGGCGGGAATGGCGATCCCAGCGCGTTGTAATAGGGCTTTCGCCTCGTACTCTAATAACTTCATTCCTATTTATTATACAAAGACTCCCGCCAGAGCCCTAGCCCTGATATAATAACAACACTACTATGCAGTCAAAATTCTACAAGAAATATCGATACTCACTGATCCTGCTCCGCGAACTTGTTATTACTGAATTTAAGTTGCGCTATCAAGGTTCGACACTTGGATACCTTTGGTCACTGTTAAAACCGCTGTTTACCTTCGTTATCCTCTATTTGGTGTTCGTCTTTTTCCTCCGAATCGGAAGTGATATTCCCCATTGGCCAGTGGCGCTTTTGTTGGGAATTGTCTTGTGGAACTTCTTTGCTGAAGTAACAAACAACGGGTTGGGCGCAATTGTTGGACGGGGTGATGTCATTCGAAAGATTAATTTCCCGAAGTATGTGATTGTGATCGCCAGTAGTATTTCTGCCTTTATTAACCTCTTACTTAACCTTGTAGTGATCGCCGTCTTTATGGCAATCAGCGGGGTAGGTTTGAGCCTCAGTGCGCTGCTTTCGCCGATCTTTATCCTTGAAATTTTCGCATTTGCGATTGGACTCGCTTTTATCTTGAGTGCTCTGTACGTTCGTCTGCGAGACCTTAACTATATCTGGGAAATCATTATGCAGGCGCTATTCTACGCATCGGCGGTGATTTATCCGATCTCGATTGTTATCAGTCAGAGTTCGGCTATCGCAAAACTAATCCTTATGAACCCAGTGAGCCAAGCGATTCAAGACACTCGTCACGTGCTTATCAACTCTAATAACCCAACACTTTACACCATCACCGAAAATTATCTCTGGTACGGTATTCCACTCGCGATCGTTATTGTAACGGTGATTGTCGGTATCTGGATATTTAAGAAGCGATCACCTTACTTTGCGGAGAATGTATAATGGCTGAATCTGAAATTGCAATTAGTGTAAAAAACGTTTCGAAGAACTTTATGTTGCCTCGCGACAAATCGAACTCAATTAAGAGTAGCGTCGTGAATGTATTTCGAAATAAAGATCACGGTGTTGACGTACAACATGCCTTAAAAGACATCTCTTTTGATATCAAGAAGGGTGAATTCTTCGGCATCGTTGGTCGTAACGGAAGTGGAAAAAGTACACTCCTTAAGATTTTGGCAGAAATCTATCAACCAACCAGTGGTGAAGTGGTCACCAAGGGTCGTCTCGTTCCTTTTATCGAACTCGGTGTTGGGTTCAACCCTGAACTGACTGGTCGTGAAAACGTCTATCTCAACGGAGCACTGCTCGGGTTTTCAAAGCGCGAAATCGATGCTCGTTATGACGAAATCGTGGCGTTTGCGGAACTTGAAGACTTTATGGATCAAAAACTAAAGAACTATTCATCTGGTATGCAGGTTCGTTTAGCCTTCTCTGTTGCAACTCGTGCAGAGGCTGATATCCTCCTCGTTGACGAAGTGTTGGCGGTTGGTGATGCTGAATTCCAGCGAAAATGTTTCCAGTATTTTCGAAAACTCAAAAAGGATAAGCGAACCGTTGTCTTTGTGAGTCACGACATGGGTGCCGTGAAAGAATATTGCGATCGCGCCATTCTTATTGAAAAAAGTGAAATTATTAAGAGCGGTAAGGTAAGTGACGTTGCGTCAGCGTACACAAAGTTGTTTATACCTAAAGACGAACGACAAGGTGACAAGGGAATTAATACTAAGCGTTGGGGTGATGGCAGTATCAAGTATAGTAAAGTGTCACTTTCAAATAAGAAACTTACCTTTAACGATACTGAAATAGTTATTACGGCAGAATATAAAGCGAAAGACACGATTACCAATCCTGTATTCGGGTTCTCTGTAAAGAATGGTGGCGGCACAACATTGTTTGGTACAAATACAAAACTCGCAGGTACGTCTGTTGAACTTGTTGAAAAAGGTAAAGTCGGTAAGGTTGTCTGGACAATCCCTAATGTATTGAATGACGGCGATTATTTTGTTGATGTTGCGGTAAGTAATTCTGATGAAACGACCCAATTTGACTGGTGGGAAGATGCGATGCAGTTCTCTGTCTATCGAGAACAACATACGACCTACGTGATTGAGCCACCGATCAAGGCTGAGGTTGTGACAAAGTAAGACCTATGTCACATCGACAAAAAATCTTTATTGAAGCAACACCCCTGATCAATACACATATTAGTGGTGTCGGCCAAGTGCTACTGGAGACTTCTCGCGCATTGGATGATGACCGCTTTGTGGCTGATTATGAAATTAATCTCTTTGTGCCTGTCGATGAGATTCACAAAATGGATCGATTTACATTTAAAAACATTAAAGTAATATCGCTACCGATTCCTCATAAGTTTTTGAGTCTGTTTTCACGATTACCGTTTGCGTTACCGCTCGATCTTATACTAGGAAAAGGTGTCTATATCTTTCCTAATTTTAGAAACTGGAATCTATTGTTTTCGAAATCTTTAACCTATATCCATGATGTGTGTTTTGCGATTTACCCACAATATATTCAACCAAAGAACCTCACCTACTTACGTCGATACATGCCATTATGGTTGCGTCGGACAAATCGAATCGTAACCGTTTCTCGGTCTGCTAAAAGTGAAATTTCCCAGTATCTAAAGGTAAATAAAAAAGACATCGCAGTAGTAGAAAACACAGTCAATGCTTCGTTTTACAGTCCTCAATCGCAGGCAAAGATTGCAGCGATCAAGAAAAAATACGCACTGAACCAAAATTATTTTCTATTCGTCGGTAATATCGAACCTCGAAAAAACCTCGAGAACCTGATAACCGCTTTTGAAGAAGCGAAGATCACTCAACCAACCAGCTTGTTCATCGTTGGTGGTGATGGCTGGCTCAACGAAGCGGTCTACGATCAGATCGACAAAGCAAAACAGCTCGGCCTCGATGTGCGAAAGAATAGTTCGTATGTTCCCGACGAAGATCTACCCGCGCTTATATCAGGCGCACAAGCCGTCGTACTCCCTTCGTGGCACGAGGGTTATGGCCTGCCAGCAGTTCAAGCGATTGCTTGTGGTATCGTAGCGATTTGTGCTGATATTCCTGGCCTACGTGAGCTGTCTGGTGGGTTCGGTAAAGCTGTTGAATTATTCCCCCCCGACAACACAAAAGCTCTCGGAAAGCTTTTAAAGAAGTATGCGGATAATAAAAAGATAAGTATCGGGAATATAAAAGTCACCCGATCATGGGACGATGCTGCGGATGAATTATTGTCTGAGATTGCGACACTAACAAGGAGCCATTCATGAAATATATTATTGATGTTACCCAACTCGTGCACTGGCAGGGCAGATTAACGGGAATTCCTCGTGTCGTTCAAGAATTAGCGATTCGTTTCCCATCGAAAGATAGAGAAGTTGTTTTTGTTTCTTGGGTAAAAGAAGTGAATGACATGTGTGAAGTGAATCTCGATGCAACACTTGCGATACGGGGTAATGGTATCGAGTATGTAAAGAACGGGACGGCACCGCAGGTTGTAGTGAAACCGCAAGATACTATTGTCGGTTCGTCAAAACCTTCGCTTGTTCGTCGTTCTAAAACATTTACAAAAAAAGTACTTCGTAAAGCAGGTGTTGAAGATTCCGCACTTGTGACGAAGTTTCGAAGAGATCTCCACCACAAGGAACTACTGACGTATAAGCGATTAAGCGTTAAGAAGAATGACGTATTTTTCATCGGCGCAGGTGAGTGGTGGGATAATAACTTTATCGACCTCGTTCTCGGGTACCATCAAAAAGGGATAAAGATTGTACAGATATCCCACGATTTACTTCCGATTGTGACACCTCAGTTCTCCGGCCACGCCACTGAAAGTATGTCGATCTATAATAGTAAGATTATGCCGATTGCAGACCTGGTGCTCGCTAACTCCGAAGCGACCAAGAAGGATGTTGCACATTGGTTAACATCAAAGAAATTACATGTTCCCAAGATTGAAGTTTTCAGGATTGGCGAAGACTTTACGATTGAAGCACCCGTAAAACCATCCGATCCAGCGTTTAGTGCTTTGAATCTCAAGGGTAACGACTTCATCATTTCGGTGGGAACGATTGAGGCGCGAAAGAATCACGCGCTGTTGTATTACACCTACAAACTCGCGGTTTCTCGAGGCATAAAACTTCCAATACTTTTGATTGTTGGAAGAAGGGGTTGGAAAACGGACGATATTTACGAATATATGACCAACGATCCACAGACAAAGAATATTGTTCCGCTTCATGATGTGAGTGACAATGAGCTCTCTTGGTTGTACGATCATGCACTCTTTAGTATTTACCCAAGTTTTTATGAAGGTTGGGGTATGCCGATTGCTGAAAGTATCATGCGTGGAACACCGGCCGTCGCGAGTAATACGAGTAGTATGCCCGAAGTGGCGCCTGGATTTGCGAACTACTTTAACCCAAGTTCAACTGATGAGCTTCTCGATGTTATAATAGCTATGTTACAACCCGGAGCTTTGGAAAAAGAAAAAGCGAAGATAAAAGGCTATGTGCCAACGTCTTGGGACGATTCATTCACACAAGTCTTTAATTATCTGGAGAATTTATAATGACCAAAAAAATAAAAGTATTACAGTTTAGTTCACGCAGTTCAGACAACTGTGGTGTTGGTAAGTACCAAGAGAACTTTGTGAATATTTTTCACGATATGGCCGATGAAGTTGAGACGAAATTCTTTAACTCAAGTCCGTACAAAACACGTCTGATGGATCAGGCGGAACTTGACGGCGTTATTATTGAGCTTAAAAAAGATCTTAAAAATTATGATATTCTTCATATTCAACACGAGTTTGGCCTTTACTCGAACACCGAATTCGCTCAAATCCTTGAAGCCGGTAAGTCGATGGGTAAAAAAGTGATTGTGACGGTTCACCTTTCTCCGGCGCTTGCCTTTAAATTCAAGCCACGAACCGGTATTGGCCCACGAAGTATTGTGAATTACTTGCGACAAAAACGCCTTCACCTTATCTTCAAGAAACGCCACATTTATCCGATGCGCGCAGCTGACCTCTTGATAACGCACAATGCTGGTGCAACCAACAGCCTCGTAGGGTATGGTGTTGACCGTGATAAAATCCTTCAGATTCAACATCCCGTATTACCAACAACCAAGCCAAAAGAAGTATCAACCGAAATTTCTCACGCGCTAAACAAAAAACCCGGTGATACACTCTATGCCACTGTTGGATTTATGCACAAACACAAGGGAATTCAGGATGCCGTCAAGGCGTTGAAATACCTTCCAGACAGCTATAAACTAGCAGTCATTGGTGGTATGCAGCCAATTAGCGATGAGGTGAATATCTACAACAAGATTACTGATCTTATTGATACACTCAACCTGAAAGACCGCGTCTATATCACTGGATTTGTCGAAGACGATGACCGCCTCAATGCACTGATCCGTGAAGTCGATATCGCCGTGTATCCATATGACAACAAATATTACGGTCAAGTCTCGTCCGGTGCGTTGAACCTCGCCTTTTCGAATGAACGATCGGTGATTGCCTATCCAACAGATAGCTTTAAAGAGGCGAACAAAGAGCTTGGTCAGGTTGTTCTGACAAAGGCCGCTGCTTACTATGAACTCGCCCGAGAATTGCAACGTATCGATGCGACTTCGCAACACGCAAAAATAGCGAAATATGCAGCTGAATATAGTTGGCCAAAGATTGCTCAGCGCATCGTGAATGATGCCTACAAAACAGTTTAGAAACAGAGCTGTTCGTTGCTTACGTTAACACTGGCTTTATGCTAAAGTAGAGACATGAATAAAGTGGCTGTCCTCATCCCGTGTTACAACGAGTCTAAAACAATTGCAAAAGTTATCAATGATCACAAAGCTATTAAAAACGCTGATATCTATGTCTACGACAACAACTCAAGCGACGATACAGCCAAGATAGCAAAAAAACATGGTGCTATCGTGAGGCACGAATATCGCCAAGGTAAGGGTAATGTGATCCGAACGATGTTCCGTGACCTCAATTACGACGCGTATTACATGGTTGATGGTGACGACACCTATCCTGTTGAACGAGCCCAAGAGATGGTTGATCTAGTCCTGAACGGCCGCGCCGATATGGTGATTGGTGATCGTTTGAGTTCGACATACTTTGCTGAAAACAAACGATTTGGCCACAATTTTGGAAACATCTTGGTCCGTGGTCTGATCAATAAACTTTTCAAATCAAATGTTCGCGACATCATGACTGGCCAACGTGCATTTAGTCGTGATTTCGTGAAGAGTTTTCCGGTTCTTTCAAAGGGATTTCAGGTAGAAACAGAGATGACGATTCACACACTCGACAAGAACTTGAAATGGATGGAAGTACCAGTTGAATACCGTGACCGACCAGAGGGAAGCGAGAGTAAACTGAATACTATCCCAGATGGTATAAAAGTTATTATCACTATTTTTAATATGGTGCGCGAGTTCAAACCGTTGTTATTCTTTGGACTTTCAGGGCTATTCGTATTGTTGGTCGCGTTAATTATCGGTGTTTTCCCGATCGTTGAATATATTGAAACCGGATTGGTGACGAAGTTCCCAAGCCTCATTGTTTCAGGGGTATTATTGATCGTTTCGTTGTTACTTTGGTCAGTTGGATTGATCAGTGATTTGATTAACAAAAAAGACCGTCAACTGTTCGAGATTAATCTGAATCTCTTAAGAAAGGGTTAGTATTGTATGTCAGTTATTTTGGCATTTTTACTTCCACTTCTGTACCTCTTATCGCTCACTGGTCTGTTCATTTATATATTCAAGAAAAAGTTTAACTTTCAGTTTCTATTGCCGATCGCCATTGTGGCATCGACCTTGTTTATTTATTTCTTCACCCTTATTTTCCATCACATAACCGCTGGAATTATTATTACTATCGTTGCGGCTGCGGCCTTTATTCCACTGGTGGTACTCGACAAGAATCGTCGCGACACTTTGCGGAAGCTATTCTTTACACCGGCTTTCTTGATTTTTGTTTTACTGTATACGTTCTTGTTCGTATTCCACTACAACACGATTCCTCAGCTCTTTTCAGATGACACGATGCACTGGGCGCCCCATGTCTGGACGATGTGGATGCGCGATGACTTCTATACCTCTCCAGGATTGAGTATCGTAGTGCATGGTGATTATCAACCGATTTTGCAGTTATTCCAACTGACGATGACGAAATTATCAGGAGTGTATAACGAAGGCTTCTTGTATATCGCACTAGAGATTACTTGTTTCGCAATGATCTTCCCGGTTCTGAAAAACTTGGTGTGGAAGAAGAAAGAAACGCTAAAGACAATTGGTGTGTCGCTACTTATTCTGACAGGCTTCTTGGCGCTTCCTGCGACACTGGATGTGACTCACTTGTTCTATAATGCACTCCATCCTGATTATGCGATTGCCTTTGTGTTTGTACTCGGTGTCTACCTCGCGGTAACAGAGTCGCGCAAGTTTAGTTGGGTGAGTGCGGTGATGCTATCACTGGTGGTAACCTTCTTGTGTCTCACGAAGCAATCGAGCATCCTGTTCGGTGGATTGGTTGGATTGATATATGCTGCTGGGCTGTACCACAGCTATCGACCAAAACCAAAGGTGCTTGTTCGGCACTTCTTGAAGTATATTCAAGCATGGCGAAAGAATTGGCAGACGATTATTTTGGCAATTGCGCTGCTGGTGCTTCCGTTTGTTGCATTGAAATTATGGCAAGTACAGACCAAAGGATTTGAGTCACCATACTGTTGTGTGGCTATCTTCCATATCAGTCCATCGGACGCGCTAAAGGTCCCGAGTGTTTTGTTGAAGGATTCAGGCAATGAATCCCAACAGAATTATGCACGCGGCTTCTTGCGCTACGTCATGACGTATCAGGCTGGCTTTACAACGCAGTTCATCAGTAATGTCAGTTACATGCAGTTCGTCCTCCTGTTTATTGGGGCGATGGTGTTTATTGGGTACAACTACAAGGATAAATTTAGACGATCGAAACTTATTATTGTTACAACAATTATTGTCGGTGGTTGGTTCTTGTACTGTTTTGCAATCTATCTGACATTCTTGTTCGGCGGAATGATTGATTCTGAACGCGACAACCTGCTGACGGGTGATCGCTACCTACGAACTTATATATTTGCAATGCTCCTTATCTTATTCCTTCTTCTCATCAGTTTCATTGTTGAGCAATTCAATCGAAGTAAAAAGCTCGCAAGTAAGACGATAGTTATCTATTCACTTTCTCTTATCGCCGTTCTTTGTCTCTTATTCAATATTGATATCTTGAAAAATGGCTATCTGATTGAGAGCCTTAAATTCAAGACAGAATATAGCGATGCAAGCATCAGCGATCCGGGTCGTCTTGCATCGACGTTGCGCACCTTTACGGCATCTGTCGACGGCACCTACGAAAATCCAAAGAAGTTTGCAGTGATTGAACATGAAGACGTGAAGACATCATACCTACTGAGGTATCATGCACTACCAAATAAGATCGAAAATGGAAGTGACATCGTGTTTAATAAGCTGATGACACAAGATAAGTTGTGCGGCATTCTCGAGCGTAATGAGTTCTTGTTTGTGAACTACGCTTACGACGAACAGAAATATATCGATATGATCAATGAATGTATCACAAATGATATCGACTCATTCACACAGTACCAGGCGTTCAAGATTGAAAAAGATGGCGACAAGCTACGATTAGTGGAGTGGAAGTTCTAGTGCAGCTCCTTATCTCTTATCTCGCACCACTCTTGTATATCCTGGGTTTAACCGGTGTGCTGGTATACGCGTTTAAAAAGAAACTTAATTTCCAATTTCTTTTGCCTATCGCGATTATTTCAGCAACGCTATTTGTGTATTTCTTTACCTTTATTTTCCATCACATAACCGCTGGAATTATTATTACCGGTATTGTCGCGGCTGCTTTTATACCGCTTGTTATCCTCGATAAAGATCGCAAGAATACGTTAAAGAATCTGATATTTACCCCTGGATTCTTGATTTTTGTTTTACTGTATACCTTCTTATTTGCCTTTCATTATCACTCGGTTCTCGCGCTCCTGTCGGATGACACGATGCACTGGGGTGTTCATGTCTGGACGATGTGGTTACGCGATGACTTTTATGCCTCACCGAACGTGAGTATGGTCGTCCATGGTGATTACCCACCTATCTTGCAGCTATTCGAACTTATCTGGTCACGTGTAGCAGGGGTATACAAAGATGGGCTACTGTATATATCACTTCAAGTCGCGTGTTTTGCTATGTTGTTCCCAATGTTAGAGGGCCTGGTGTGGAAAAAGAAAAAGAACATCCAAACGATTGCACTCTCACTATTAATACTGGTTGCCCTAGTAATCATCCCAACCGTCATCGATGTGACGCATCTTTTCTACAATACAATTCAGCCTGATTACGCTATAGCGTTCGTGTTTATGTTGGGCGTCTACCTCGCGGTGACGCGATCCAAAGTGTTTACTTGGCCGAGTGCTATCATTATCTCTCTTGCGGTCACGTTCCTGTTACTGACGAAGCAATCAAGTATATTGTTTGGCGGACTGGTCGGTGTGATATATGCCGGTGGCCTGTTTATGAGTTACGGAGTAAAGCTAAAAACACTTCCAAGAAAGTTCGTTACGTACCTCAAGGGCGGGCGAAAGCGATGGGTGAGCGTCGCCTTTGCGGTGCTCCTGCTCGCGCTTCCATTTATAGCTAATCAGTTATGGAAAATGCAATCAGTTGGTTTTAAAACTCCCTATTGTTGTGTGGCGATCTTTGATATCGGGGTCAGTGACTTACTGCAGGTTCCAGAGGTGCTGGCGAAGGAGTCGGGGAATGAGTCTCAGCAGAATTATGCCCGTAACTTCTTCAAATATGCGCTCACATTTTCAGCTGGTTTCAATGCGCCGCTTTTAAGTAATATCAGCTACATGCAGTTCATCCTTTTGTTTATTGCTGCACTTATCTTTATTGGTATCAATTACAAAGATAAATTCAGGCGGCACAAACTGATCTTTGTCGGCGCGGTCTTGCTCGCCGGTTGGTTCGCATATTGTCTCGCTATTTACCTTACCTTCCTCTTTGGTGGCATGAACGATGTCGAGCGAGATAACTTAACGACAGGTGATCGTTACCTGCGCTCGTACCTGTTCGCGCTATTGTTGGTATTGTTTACACTCCTTATTACATTCGTGGTGAAACGATTCAATGAGTCAAAGATTCAAAACAAGACACTGCCAATCTTTGCCATCGTCGTGTTTGTATTCTTGGGATTCATGATGAATACAGGTTTGATAAAAACGGGATATCTCTTTGAAAGTATCAACTTCCGAGATGAATACACATACTATAGCGTCCCTGACATCGATACGATTAGTGAAAAGATGCGTGCCTTTGCAAAATCGAGCGGGGGAACATATGAAAATCCAAAGACGATTACGTTTACCGAGACAGCAGTCACGAACCAGAAAAGCTATTTCCTCTTGAGATACTTAGCTATTCCTAACAGCGCACCGGCAGGTAATATAATCGTCGACGAAGATACGACTGCCGAGATCTGTACGATGCTTAAACTAAATGACTATCTGTACATCAACCAAGTTGATAACAGTCCCGAATTCCTTAGTAACCTCAATGGATGTCTGACTAATACGATTGAATCTGTTGCCAAGTATGAGGCCTACAAGATTGAAAAAGACGGCGATTTACTTCGACTGGTGAAATGGCAGTACTGATACTGCACTAAGAATTCTTGGCTTTACGACGTAGTAAAGAGCAGTTAATCCAAATGAAATAACGACAACACTCGTATAGGTGATGACAAGTTTGAGTGTCGGTTGGGTAGCGAGCCATGAGAACTTTAGGAACAATGTGTTTATTGGTTGCATAACGACGAGGTGAATAATGAATACGCCGAGCGCATAGTTCTTGCCGATATAGGCGAGTCCACGAACGAACGGGCGACTTTCATTGTAACGTGCCGCCAGAAGCAATATAGCGGCCGTTACGAACGGCGTAAATAGGAAGATGACACTATAGTTGTATGGTCCCAAAACAAACGGTGCGCCGCTCGTGTGAAGGGTGTATTCGTATAAGTACAAGGCGCCGGCGGTGATACCAAACCAGATCAGTG
>Ga0247804_10000239_pt1 | contig 25391 bp, 27 predicted proteins | sample UWRJL029104C1_FD_181142 | JGI IMG/M metagenome (GOLD analysis project Ga0247804, IMG submission 181142) | Plant litter microbial communities from Arlington Agricultural Research Station in Wisconsin, United States - UWRJ-L029-104C-1 | ecosystem: Environmental > Terrestrial > Plant litter >...
CACCTTCACGTTCGCGGTCACTCATTAAATCAAAGTTAATTGATTTACACGCAATGACAGCGCGCATTGACCCGTCGATCATAATAACCATATTATCGCGCACCTCAGAAAGTTGCAGAGTGCTTTGGGTTGAGTTAGGGTTCTTAGCAGCTTGTCGGGTTTGTTGTGCGGCACCAGAAGCTAAGTTGTTTGCTTGTCCCGCCACCGGTTGTGGCGCAAGAGGTGCGACCTGAAGAGGCGTTGGTGTAGCAGGAATAGTCGCCTGAGGAAATGGCGACGGCGCAATTGGCGGAGTTCCACTGGTGGAACCCGGCTGATTCAAAAACGGATTACTATTTGGCTGCATTCCCTACTCGTTATTCCCCACCCGTAGCTTACGAGAAGCTTTTGTTTAGTACCCTGCTTATCGTAACGAGATAACTACTTCCTCTGACATATCGTTTTCTTTCTCTTGAATACGATGTGCTTCCCGAGCAATTGTCTCGATTGATAAATCGGGGTTATTTGCAAGGTTCATTATATCAGCAGAAGGTGCTTTATCGCTAGTGGTTGGCGGAGTTTGTGATGCCGGAACAGCAACTGGTGCTGGAACTGGCTGTGTCGTTGAATGTGCAACGTCATTAATAGGTTGAATAACGGTTTGTTGAATGTTTGGATATGGGTTAAAAACAGGCGCAGCCTGAGGAGTTACTGGTTGAACAGGCGCTACAGGCGGAGCTACTGGTGCTGGAACTGTTGGTGCTGCTGTTACCTGACGCATGCGATCAATCGCCTCTTGCCGTACACGGTCAGTTTCTTTTGTCATCATCGTATTGAATGACTGCGCAACAGAGTTGTTACTATCTAGTACATCCTCGGCCCCTTGTGCTTCGAGTAGAATATCGTTATTAAGAACAGTGCTTGGTGATGCTTGTGCGCCAGCTCCACGAATTGCCCAGCCACCAGAGTCAACGATTCCAGCAAGGTAGCTAAAACGTTGTTCGGCATCGGCTTGAGAAATATTTTTAGAACGCTGTACCTCAACGATTTTAGGGACAGTGATTTCAATGAGTGATTCCACTCCGTCTGGATCCCAAAGTCGTTTATGTGGCTTTAAATAATACGAAATCATCGCGGCTAAATAGATTTCCATCGGCTGATCTTTACGAAGAGGCAGTGCGAGTGCACCGAACAATAAAATTATAGGTAAAGGAATAATAGCAAGTCCGATAAATAACTGTGAAAGCCCCCAAGCAAGCCCGCCTGCAAGCGCGACGATTATTAAGTATATAAACTGACGGAAACTAAACGGTCCGATTAGTTTATCGTCAGCCTCTACGTCTTGGGGGACTTTATAGGTTGCCATAGTGGTTATAGTATAGCAAGATTTTTACAGCTTGTTATCTGCCCTCTCCGTCTTCTGGGTTACCAGCAGGGGGTGGGGTCGCGGATGATTGTGTCGGAGCTTCAACAGTATGTTCTATAGCAATACCTTCACCACCAGAACCGACAAGGCTCTGTAGGAATTTACGTTCACTCTCACCTATCGAACCAGCAACTGTTGGATTGCTAAGTATTCGTTCAGCACGTGCGCCATCGATCGCACCTGCACCAGCGGCTGCTCGTAGGTTATTTTCTGAGTGACCACCAAGTTCTGCATCGCTAAGACCTTCGAAGGTGGATTTATCGGAAGAAGTAGCCCCAATAGTCGCGCTGTTATATGCCCATGACGCAAGTGCATTATTCTTAGATTTCAAACCAGCTCGGTTTAATGCGGCGCGCATACTTTGACCAACTGGACTATTCTTCGATCCTTCAGAAGCGAAGCTACTTTGGATAGTTTGGTGCAATGCATCAACACCTTTTCCACCACTATTAAGTAGGATACCCTGTGCGGCTCGTGCGCGAACACTATCACCCGCTGTAATTGCACTACTAAGCTCTCCTTGAGCTTTGGCGATCAATGTTGATGGATCTGAATGTTGTGAGCGCATCAATGCTTCAGCCGCTGCCACCTCTTCGCTATCAGCTTTTTCTGCGGAAGCAATTGCAGTACGGTCAACAGCTTTGTTGGCTGCGCGTTGTGAAGGAAGAATCGGTAGCTCTTTCGCTAAAATATTTGCCATACTTCCTGACTTACTGACACCTTCAGCAAATTTCTTCGCACGATAATTCTCTTTTGCTTGTCGACGAATACCAAGACTACGACCAAATGTACTTTTTGTGAACCCAGACTTTGACTGTCTTCCCACAAGACCATTTGCCCGAGATGCCATTTTGCTCGCGAAGCCGCCAATTGCTGGGATCGCATTTAACGAACCTTGTAATAACTTAGGAACGAGGAATAAAGGAAGTACCAACACAGCCAATGCAACTAGTTGTCCTAGAACGTTATCGCTTCCGCTAAATGAGTCGAGCAAAATCGCTGATGCTAGGTGGGAAGCTCCGAACAATAGCGCAATCATTGGATAGACGAGCAATAATGCTACGAACGCTTTTCTCCACTGTTTGAAATAGTTTTCGGTATTAGGAAGAAGCATTGCAAGGAATGCGAGCGGTGAAAGCACGACAAGGAGGATGATAAGTGCTTGCCTCGCAACAAGTATGAATAGCGTAATAATAATAGCGAGCACAGCCGCAAGAAGGATTGGAATTAGCAACCCTGCTCCACCAAAATACACTGCCGCTGCTGCTCCCGCCGCCGCCGTAAGTGCAAGTTGCCCACCTAATATCCCGGCGGTAATATCAGTAAATAAAGTACCTGTCGCTAACGCATCGCCACTGATACTACTATCTGTAACGGATATATTCTCGAGCAATCCCTTAAGACTACCTCCAAGGATGTTAGAAAGGTCGACGGCTACCTGTGTGACATAGAATGACAGGTTAACAAGTATGGCGGCAACCACTAGTCGCGGAAGTAATTTTTTTACTCCATAATTAGTTATTCCAACACTTGATAACTGAGAGAATACAATAATTAAGAAAGCAATCACAAACCCAACGTTTGCAAAGGTGCGCATAACTGACCAAGCACGATATGTACCACTATCTGTCGTAACAATTTTTACATCGGTTCTTAATAAGTTTTGGATAATACCGTATGTTCCGTCGGCAATTCCTGCAAGGAACTTAAATACAGGACAGACTATCCAGCCTACGCCTTCGATAATACAGCTTGATGTGCCCTCGCCCTCAGGGTCACATCCAGGAGCGGTTGGGTTGGTTGCACAGTCTGATGCTGGTGCTATTTCTGTAGTTAGTGTGAGACCTGGTGTTGTTTGACCAATAACGCAGGCATTTCGTAATTTCGAGTTATCAACTGCAGCTTGAAGTGTACTTCCGTTGTATGCAGCTGCTTTATCAGGATAATTTTTTGCGCAGTAGGTGGTATCAGCTGAGTTTTTTGCGCCATTTATACATGCGCTAAGTTCTGCGCCTGTATATCCAGTCGTACACCTTTCTCCACCACTGTTTCCTTGACCTGCGTAACAAGCCTCACGTGTTTGTTTGTTATCAACTGCTGCCTGGAAGACACTCCCTACGTACCCAGCACTCGAATCTTTATATGTGTTTCCACAATACGCAACATCACCACCTTTATGATTTGCCCCATCTATACAAGCTGAAAGTAAATTTGGTGCAGCTGCAATAGTTGTGTTCGATGAACATGCCTTTACTGAAGCATAGGCGGCAAAGTTATCATTTGCCTTGTCGAGGACTTGTTTACACGTTAAGGTTTTATCGCTGTCCGCTTCAGTGTATACACTCGGCCATGACGCGACGCGATCACCGGTAGCGTTGTAATAAGAATAGGTTGTCGTGCCTTTTGTATCCACGCCACTTTTGAGAGCATATATGGCGTTATCGGCGGCATCACTTGGTTTTTTTGTTGATGAAGAACCTGTGGTACAGGCGTTAATAAGTGTTGTGCTATAGAAAGAGTATTTCCCTGGTGAGTTAAGTGTTCCGGGGTCTTTTCCTTCATAGATTTTTAATTTTAGATACGAAGTAAAAGCCGATTCAAACTTTGACCTATCGAGACTGTCGGCCTTAAATCTATTAGTACTTCCACTTCCTCCACACGACTGACCATTCTCTCTTGTGAATCCCATACCGCACATGAGCTCAATCCCAGTGATTCCCCAGAAGGAAAGTGCTTTTTTTGTAACAACACTATCTTTTTCTGTACACGCCATTTTTCCATCGGTATCGGTATCTGATAATGCAGCCTTTGGTAAAAATCCATAGGTTAGGTAGTTGTATTCGGTGAAGTCTGTCATGTAAAACAGAATGCCGGTGGCGACCTTCGTAGAATCGGTTTCAATTTTAAACTGACTCGTATCGTCAGCAGCACCGTATGCATAACATTTTTTAACCGCCTTATAGTACCAGTAAGATAGAGCCTGTTTGTCGGGGGTTGAAGACGTTGTTATTGGTGTTGCTGCGAATGCAATTGATGTTGAAAACAAAGAGAAAGGGATCGCAAACAAAAACAACATCGGAATTAATAAGAGTCTTCGTACTATTTGTTTAGTTTTTGTGCCCATTACAACTGCTATTTAACCATAAGTAAGACGCATCAACAAACAAATACACCCCTTGCGGAGTGTTTTTGTTAACTATAAAAAACCAGGTTTAAATATTATTCACGAATCCAGGTGTTATATGTGGTGCCATCAGGAAGTGGAATTTCTACATAGTAGGCATTGTATGGACCGTCGGTTGTAGTAATTTCATGGAACTGATCGTTGAAGGTATCTTGTTTTAGTTCACTCATACCCGTAGCTGAACCGGTAACTATAAGATCGTCGTATCCAAGTATTTTAGCTGGCATTTGTACACCACTAAAGTTGTCGGAAAGACCTTCAATGATAGGATACATACCAGATTGATTGTTGTTACGTAGAATCGCAATAATGTACTTTTCACGGTCTGCATCACTAAGGCTTAATGTAAAGCGTAAATTATATGCAACAAGAGTATCAATTTCTTGAGCGGTATTGTCAATTGATCCTTGTGGAAGAATATCACTCTGCTTTTCGGAAACGCTTTGGTAGTCAATAGCGAACTGATCAATACCTGGAACTAACTTCCCTGCTGCGTAAATCATCTGTTCGTCACTTGTAAGTGCTGAAAATTCTTCAATAGACATTGCTTCATATTTAGAAATGTCAGGACCAACCTGTGTTTCTGGTGCCGTAGTTTCTACTGGTGTAGGAGTTTCGATAGGTTGTTCGATTGGTTCTGAGGGTTCAGAAGTTTCAACTGGTGCCTTTTCTGGTGCTTGGTTAGCAGATACGCCGAAGCCAATACCTGTCGCTGCAACTGCGGCAAGTGTGATGCCGGCTGCGGTAAGGAGAACTCTATTTTTTACTTTATTTTTTTCTTTATCTTTTGGATCTTCAGGGGAAGACGTACCACCTGTTAAGGGCTTTTCAAGAGGGGCAATTGCATATTTAAGGTTTGGGTTGTGACCGAATTGATTGTTTGATTCTTGCACTGTGGTGTTCCTTTCGCACTTGGCGACATTACTATATGTATCGACTTGGGCTACTAATGTAACTTCAGCGCTTATGCACTTTGTTACTGTTAATATATCACAAAAGTGTCAAAAAGTAAATAGCTTATGTATGAAAACTTGCAAAAAAGCAAGGAACGTCGTAATTTATAGAGAGTATGAATATAAAACAAACAGTAAAAGTGATAGTAGTGAGTGCAATACTTATTGCTTTGGGTCTAGTATTTACGCCTCAACAAAATGCAGCTGCGCTTGATAGCTGTGGTGGAGTAACTACAACTATTATCCACTGTGATCAAACTGGCGGTGATGCACCTCAAGATAGCGGTGCCTGGGGTGTATTACTTCTTGCAATCAACGTGTTGACTGCGGGTGTCGCGATCACCGCTGTTGGCGGCATTATTTACGGTGCAATTCTCTATACTTCCGCGGGTGGTAGCCCTGAACAAGTCAAAAAAGCCATAGGAATCATTACTAATGTAGTTATTGGTATCGTCGCCTATGCATTAATGTATTCAGGACTCAACTTCCTTATACCGGGAGGGATATTTAATTAATGCAACTTATTAAAAAAGCCATATTTATATTTTCATTTACGCTCTTTGTTGCGGCACCCGCCTTATCATTCGTAACACCTCAGACAAGCTTTGCGGCAGAGCCGCCAAAAGTAGGCAAAGACTGCGAGCGCTCTTTTCTAGGAATTCCTACGTGGTTTCGTGGGCTTGCCATTGTTAATGATGACGGAAAGTGTGTAGTTGCAGGTCCTGGAGATACTCTTGAGGGTGGCACTGATCCACTTGAGATCTCGGGTTTTATATGGCGTCTTGCGCTAAACATTGTTGATATTGCCCTTACTATCGTTGGATATATTGCCTTCTTCTTCATCCTGTATGGAGGGTTCCTATTCTTGACTGGCGGTAACAACCCTAGTCAAGTTGAAAAGGCTCGAAAAACAATTCTCAATGCAGTTGTGGGTCTTGTTATATCATTTGGTGCAGTCGCTATCATTAACTTAATATTTGGAATCCTCGGGTAATATAATGAGTAAAAGTAAAATTATTGATACACTTGCTGTAACACTGGTCGGTGACACTAGTGGTACAGAAATAGGCGTGAAAGAACTTACAGGTGAACAAGTCCTTCATAATGGACTAAACCTCGCCTACTTCCTTGGTGGAACGGTTGCGGTTGTCGTCATCATTATTGGTGGTATTATGTACGCCACTTCTGCTGGTAACTCAGGACGCGTAACCAAGGCGAAAGACATGCTTCTGTACGCTATCGTTGGGTTGGTGATCGTTATCTCTGCATATGCTATTACAGACTTTGTCATTAAGAGGTTTTAAACTATGAAAAATATAAAGAATTTAGTATTAGTTATCGGAATTACATTAGGGATTGGGCTTTTTGTACCAGTTAATGCTGGTGCTGCAAGTGCTATCGATGCGCAATGTGTTGGTATCACCGAAGCAGACAAGTCTGCGGTATGTAGTGATAAAGACGCAAAACCAAATAACCTCATTGCGAACATCATCAATACCCTTCTCTACGTCGTTGGAGCTTTGTCGGTTATCATGATCATTGTCGGCGGTTTGCTCTATGCGACCTCCAATGCAGATGCTAGTCGCATAACAATGGCAAAAAATACTATCATGTATGCGATCGTCGGGTTGGTTGTTGCCTTCCTGGCATACGCGATCGTTCAGTTCGTAGTGGCAAAGTTCGGGTAGAGCATACCCCTTAACAAACCGCTTCATATCTGCTATAACAGTACCAAGAGATTCTATAAGAAAGGAATATCATAAAATGAAAATTTCAACAAAAGCACTCGCTCGCTTCGCAGGTTCAACTGCACTCGCACTCGTTGCAGTGTTTGTTCCAACAAACGCAGCCTTTGCAGCGACAGACCTACAAGGTGGTATTGATGCCGCTAAACCAGACGGCGCAGCCGGTACAACTACACTATTCGGTGATGGTTCAATCTTTAACACTATCGTGAACATTCTTTTGTTCCTTATCGGTGCTATTTCAGTGATCATGTTGATCATCGGTGGTATTCGTTACACAATTTCAGCTGGTGACAGCGGAAACGTAACAGCTGCTAAGAACACAATCATGTACGCAATTATCGGTCTTATCGTAGCCTTCCTTGCTTACGCGATCGTAAACTGGGTACTTGGTGCGCTTACGAACGGATAATCAACCAATCCTTATAGAAACAAAGCTCCGGTTTTTTCCGGAGCTTTTTCTTTGTCCCCTATTTACCCGTGGTGTGTAGTGAGTGGGGTATAAAATAAACCCTCAATGAATGAGGGTTTATTTCTTAATCAATTAAGATTAACTCGCTATTATTGAACTTGGATCTTCTTTGCTTGCTCTGTCTTGATCTTAGAGAAGCTGATAGTAAGGACGCCGTCTTTTAGGACTGCTTCTACTTCATCTTCTTTAACATTTACAGGCAGCGCGAGTGTTCGGCTGAACTCTCCCCAGTAACATTCCTGGATGTGCCAGTTAGTTGCACCAGAGTCTTCACCACTACTTAGGGTTCCGCTGATCGTCAAGATGCCGTCGCTAATGCTGACATCAAGTTCCTCTTTGTTTACTCCTGCAGTACGTGCTTTTACGAATAGCTTGTCTTCAGTTTCGTAAACGTCTACGGCTAATTGGCCGGGAAATTCTTCTTCACTGTCATCCCAAGTATCTTCAGTTGCAGCTGGCGCTGATGCGTCATTTGATGAAAGGTCGTCGTCGCTTAAGAAAGCAGCAGCTAGTTCATCTTCAATTAATAGGTCTTCGTTTTGTTTGCGGGCCATGATATCCTCCACTTTCTCTAGGCTCATTTGACAAATAGTCCTTCGTATTATAACCAGTACCATAATTATAATCAACCGAATACTTATGTTAAACGTAAAAAACACAATAGTTGACGCCCTTTTATCGGTGGTTGCACCGCACCTCTGTTCTGGCTGTGGTCAAATTGGGTCAACTTTTTGCGATAATTGTAAATATGACATCGTTAGTGAGCCGTATTCTGAATGCATTATATGTGAAATGCCAGCTGATTTAGGCATATGTGCTGACCATAAAGTTGCGTTTAATCAAGCATGGGTTGTCGGGGTGAGAAGTGATGGATTACAGCGACTCATTGGTGGGTTTAAGTTCCGGAATATGAAAGCCTCAGCCATTGATTTGGCAGACCTTTTAGATAGGCGCTTGCCTGTACTTCCCTCTACTTCTGTTTTGGTGCCAGTTCCTACAGCAACTTCTCACATTCGAGAACGAGGGTATGATCATATGTTGCTTATAGCAAATCGCCTAGGCATTTTACGAGGAACACCTACATCACAACTACTTATTCGCAATAACTCTCTTATTCAACACCGTGCTGGGCGTAAACAAAGGTTTATCCAGGCTAAAACGGCATTTAAAGTTAATGGCAGGATTCGACCAGAAGTGACGTATGTCATTATTGATGATGTTATAACAACAGGTGCAACAATTATTCAGGCGGCAAATCTTTTAAAACAAGCTGGAGCGGTACATATCTGGATAGCAGCAACTTCACGACAACCACTCGACTGATGTGGTTGTATCTGTTAAAATAGGCTAAGTTCTGACACCTTGGAGAGGTGACCGAGTGGTTGATGGTACTTGTCTTGAAAACAAGCGTGGGGCGACCTACCGCGAGTTCGAATCTCGCCCTCTCCGCCAGATTGCCAGAATTGAATATATAAAAACGACCATTCCCGCGAATGGTCGTTTTATTTTGTATTAAGGGTGGCTAAACGTCGGTGTACCCGGCGTTAGATCCTGGTGCAAGTGTGTTAATGACGAAGTTAATGGCTCCGTACGCCAAGAATGCCACAATAAGTCCTACGATCGCATAGAGTACGGTGTTCTTTGCGGCAGTAACCGCTGTCGAATTACCTGCCGATACAACGTAGCGAAGTCCACCGACAATAAGCATAATGACACTTAACGCGCCCACTACGAATAAAAGAATATTAGTGACGGTGGTAAATATACCGCTACCACCGAAAAGTTCCGTTGGTTGCCCGTCACCTTTTGCGGCATTAACGCCATCGAATACGGTTAAGGCAGACGAATCTTGGCTAAAAAAGAAAGATATGGCAAATAGAAAAAGCGCCACAGTCAGTAATGGGGTGATTTTTTGCATAATTTTCACTTCACTTCTCCCAATATTGTCATTAATAGTCACTAATTATACTAAACAATTATATTTTAATTTTAGCAAATTATGGCATTAAAATCTAGTGTCAACCTCTGTTTTATGCTACAATCGTTCAAGTCGTAAGCCTACAAAAAGGCCTCCGGTCTGGAGGAGTACCCAAGTGGCTGAAGGGGATGGTTTGCTAAATCATTAGTCTGGGGAAACCTGGAGCGAGAGTTCGAATCTCTCCTCCTCCGCCAATTTTACGATCGAAATGAGTCCTGCTGTATCAGGGCTCTTTTCTTTTGTTCATGCTACCCTTGGTATTTGTGCTCATGCTATACTTAAAATAATTATGAATCCAGATGAAGAGAAGCAAAATTACTGGGAAAACCCCACTGGCGAGCCTGCTGTTCAGGACCATTCTTTAGATGACCAGCAATACGAGGAAGAGGTTGAATCCCCTGCGAAATCAAACGAACCAGTTGACACCCCTGTCACCTGGACTGCTCAAGAATATGTACATATAGATAAAAGTCCGATGTGGTTTGTTGTATTTGTTATTATCGTTCTTGGTCTTATTGCGGTAGATATTTTCCTTCTAAAATCCTATACCTTCTCTGTTCTTGTTGTTGTTATGGCGATTGCGGTCATTATCTATACCCGTCGCCCACCGCGTACACTCACCTATGCTTTAAGTATCCATCAAGGGTTATATGTGGGTGAGCAACTCTATCATCTTGATGACTTTAAGGCCTTTGGTATTATCAAAGACGGCGAACATAACTCTATTATGTTGATCCCTCGAAAACGATTCTCGCCAGGTGTTTCGGTCTACTTCCCAGAAGAAGCCGGCGAGCAAATTGTTGATATCCTTGGAAAACGACTTCCAATGGAGAATTTGAAACTCGACGTTATCGATATTGTTGTTCGAAAACTTCGTCTTTAAACCTCTCTGAAACTAAGCTTGAGCATTAGCCCTCGGGCGTTTCCTGTGCTACAATACCCTTTGTCCGCTGCGAAAGTAGCGAAAGTACCTTCTAGTTACAAAGATATAACTCGTTGTTTTTATGACAGCGAGTTTATATATGCACCTGTAGCTCAGCTGGATAGAGCGCTGCCTTGCGGAGGCAGAGGTCGTAGGTTCGAATCCTGCCAGGTGTACCAAGATTATTAAAAAAGATCTCACATAGTGAGGTCTTTTTGTATATCTGTATACTGATTCATAGGAGATTATTATGAACCCATCAATTCAAGCACCAGCAGGCAGTACTAGAAAATACCCTTTAAATAAATGGGCAATCGCTTCGCTTGTGACGTTACTTGCTGGAGTGCTGTTACTTCTGCTTATTGGGTTAATTTATGCAACAGTTATTATAACCGCGAACCCTGTTACTGGTGATCAAGCGGGCTGGAATGTGCTTGCTTTCGTGATCCTCCCTGTTGGTCTAGTACAAAGATATATCGTTCTGTTTGCATTGACCTCTTTGGTGTTGGCGATCATTAGTTTAGTTAAGTCCAAAGGGCAACGCAATATTTTGGCGATTACGATGACAGTTATTACAGCGTTAATGTCGCTACAGTTGCCTAACTTTTTAGCAATCACTTTTGGAATTGGTCGCTAATAACACTGTTACAATAGAAAAACCTGGAGAGGTGCAGGAGTGGTTGAACTGGCTTGTCTCGAAAACAAGTGAACCGCAAGGTTCCGAGGGTTCGAATCCCTCTCTCTCCGCCAAGCGATTATTTTAACCCCTTACTGAGGGTGTTTTTTATTTAAAACTGGCAATAATATCGCGGAGATCGGTTTGCATTGAAAGCGTTTCGCTACTAATTCGGCGCGTATAACTTTCCTCGTTTTTAGAAAGAAGATCCTTAGTAATTCGGAATAAGATCACCACCTTTGGTGTTCCAGCAACATCAGCAACGTTTTGGATTTTATCGACAAAGCGTCGTACTTGGCCAGCTTGGGTGGTGTTTTGCGAAGGGCGAACCGTTCTGATTAAAATTCCGACGATTAGAAATAGTGTTGCGGCGACAAGGATTGCGATAAGTAGAAGAACGAACAGTATCCACCACCATGCACTCATCGTAACAAGCCAAATGTTAAGAGCGATTAAAAGAACAGCTGCGATAATAACGGTGATCACTATGGGGAAATAAATTCGCCAAGCAAATTCAGATCCGATGGCACGTAGGGCTTTTATAGTAGGATTCATACCTCTATTGTACCCCTGCTTGCTATACTAAGACTATGACTAATGATTCTATTTTCACAAAAATTGTTAAGGGCGAAATCCCTTCACATAAAATTTACGAGGACGATGACGTCTTTGCTTTCTTGGATATTCACCCTATCACTCCGGGCCACACTCTTGTGGTGCCGAAAAAACAAGTGGAGTTTTTATGGGATCTTGACGAGGAAACATACACAAAACTGACACTTGCCGCGAAAAAGATCGCACTGCATATTCGCGAAACTTTATCTGTTCCCTATGTTGGTGAGCAGGTTATTGGGGTGGATGTCCCGCACGCGCATATTCATCTCATTCCATTTACAGATGCCAAAGAATTCCACGCCGAGCCGGATCAATCAGCCGAACCTGATCACGCGACATTGGCTAAAATGGCCGAACTACTCTCATTTTGATTCATCTGTAGCCGTTTAATTTGGCTATAAAGTCCTAAATCCGCAACTGTCTCGTAAAAATGCGATTTAAATTGAAGAAGTGATTCTTCAGATGTTGATCCTAAATCTTGCACACCATTTCGTAAAAGATCGGTTGTATATACTTTTGAAACCCCCTGCGAAATCAGCATTGTCTGCCTATATCCCGAAGGTTTGTTTGTAAAATCTCGATGTTCAAGCGCGATTGTTAATCCCCTTCGCATAATCGTCAGTGCAAGGCGGTCATATGCATGATTATCATCATCCTCGAAATCCCAAAATGCCTGTGAAGCACTTTCGCCATCAGTGACTCTGCTGAGGTGTTCGTAGATATTTGGATCCCACGCACCCGCGCCAGTGGCAACATCAAAAATATTCTTTGCTTTTTGGGCGAGTCGGCGTTCTGTTTTTGGGATGTTTATTGTTTTGTATACATCCTGATAGTGAAATGTATCAGTCATGGTTAATCTCAGAATAGCACTAGCAGTTTGGAAATCAAGGGCGAATATAATAATTCTTAACCTGTTAAAATAACACTATGTCATTACATATCTTAGCCGTCGGCAAAAAACACGAAGACTGGGTGGTTGAAGGAATTCATCGCTACCAGAAGCGCCTAAAAGCACCCTTTATTCCTGAATGGATACTTATTGCACATTCCTCTTATGACGGTCCTACAGCGCGTCAGGACGAGTCAGAACGAATACTTTCACGGCGTTCTGCTTATGATTTTATTATCCTTTTGGATGAACGTGGAAAATCGCTCGATTCCCCTACTTTTTCTGATGTATTAAAAGAGCAACTCGATCACTCTCGAAAAGTGTTGATTATTATTGGTGGAGCATATGGCGTTACAGATGAACTACGAGATAGTGTTGACCTAGTTTGGTCGCTCTCGTCTCTTGTGTTCCCGCATCAATTAGTTCGACTTATTTTGACCGAGCAATTATACCGAGCGCAACAGATTACGCTCGGTGGCTCGTACCATCACGAATAAATTATTTTAAGATGAGGCTTTCAGCAACTTCTTTGACTTGTGGCAACCCGTAGCCAACGACCGAGTAAGCAGTAATTGTTTTACCATTGATAGTTTGTGATGCACTATCGTCGGGAATAATGTAGTTTTCGCTCAAGAGTCCATTACCGTCTTTGTAAAGGATATGATAGGCCAGACGACCGTTAATAGTAAGCTCTTCTTGTGTTGTAATTCCTGGGTTGCTTGGGTCAGATTTTTTAATTGAGGCATTAAGGGTGTTTACGACTTCGTTCAGTGTTCCAATCTTTCCTGTATTCGGTCGAACAGTGATACGTGTGAGGATGTCGCCCTTAGGGATATTTATAATAGTTGTACAATCCACTGAATCTTCGTCGTATTCGTAGCTACTAGGAATAGTAAAGCTGTAACAATCGGTACTTACTTTATTTCCAGTCACCATTGATGAGTTTGTGGAATCTGAAGTTTTGCCAGCAGTCAGGGCTTTGTCTGTAGTTTTCGCTAGATCTTCGGCTTTTTCGGCAATGCCTTCAAAGACAACAAAGGATAACGCAATAGAAGCAGGGATAAATATAAGAAGTGCTGCACCACCTGTTATGATACCGACGATCGCCTTTGTTTTTCCGGGACTATGCTTAACAAGAGCCATGGCGCCAAGTACGATTGCAACAATTGCTGCTGGAATTGATATAAAGACAATAAGCGCCAGGACGATAGCGGATATACCTAAGATGAGCGACCATATAGCGAGCTTTTCTGAAGGCTTTGGCGCTGCTGCTGGTGTTTGATTCGGTGTGTTCTGTGTAGGGCTCTCTGTCGGTGTTGTTGCGGGTGAAGTTGGTGAATCGTACATATGAATACCTCTTACGTTTATGAGTTTAGTGTAGCGTCGGAGTCTTCTCTGGTCAATACGCGACCAGCACTATATTGACAAATAGTAAAGCTTATGCTATCATTCACTACAGTACCTATTAAATAAAACACAAATAAAAAATATGCCACCACTCATAAATCCACTCCCGTATTTGTTCATTGCCGCCACCGCTTTTGGTGTAGTGATGCATGATACCCAAGTTGATCACGCGACCTCTGTCGCTATTATGACACCATCACATTCTACGAATTATGCCGCTGACTCTATTAAATCGAGTGATCACACCCACGTAGAACGGGTTTCAATGAGTAGTCAAGGTAACTCGACTCACCATGAAAATGTTCCAAAAACCCAGCCCCGTAATGACCACAACAAGTATGCTCAGGTGAAAAAGACTGCAACAAGTGGTGGTAACGGAGGACTCTGGCCCTCTGTTTAAAAAGTTAAATCTTTAGAACTTCAAGTTCTTGCTGAAGCCGTATCACAACGGCTTTTTTCTCTTCTAATTGCTGCTTTGTTTCGTTAACCAGTTTCTCTGGTGCTTTTTCGACGTAGTTTGGATTTGAAAGACGAGCTTCCAGAGCTTGGATATCAGCATGTGTGCTTGCGAGGCGCTCCTCGAGGTTTACCTGGTGCTCAGAAAGTGTTTCTTCCGATACATCAAGCCATGCATCACGGCCACTGACTGCGAGGCGAAGACCTTTTGGCTGTACGGCACTCACTACCCTATCGAGTTTCGCAAGTCGCTTGATAAGTCTTTTATTGTCTTCGATGAGGCTGTCGTCTTGGTAGAGGAGTCCATATTTTTCATTACCCGGGAGTGAGGTGATGACAAATCGAGCCTCAGTCACTAGCTGCTGTACGCGGCTAAATTCAGCTGCTGAAATATCACTAAAGTCGATGATTTCAGGCCACGTTTCACTGATAAGAAGGCTATCGTGCCACTGGAGTGTTTGCCAAATAGTTTCGGTAACGAACGGAGCAAATGGATGTGCAAGTTTAAGGATTGTGTCGATAACCCATGCAAGAAGATCGGGATTATCTTGATCTTTTGAGGCCTCGATATACCAGTCTGCGACACTATCCCAGATAACGTGGTACATCGCATCGCTTGCCTCGGCGTAGCGGTAAGAATCAAGCGTTCGTTCGATTGTCTCTTTAGCCGTGCTTAGTTCGCTAATAATCCAGTGGTCGGCAAGTGATGTAGCAACAGGCGCGGTTGGGACAAAATCGTCTCCTAGTTTGTTTTCAATGAAACGGGCGATATTCCATAGTTTGTTGCAGAAATTTCGTCCAGCAACGATGCGGTCTTGTCCAAATGCTTGGTTTTGACCAGGGCTACGGCTGGCGATAAGTCCAAGGCGAAGAGCGTCTGATCCATACGCAGCAATTGAGTCCATCGGGTTGATGACGTTACCCTTACTTTTGCTCATTTTTTGACTGTTCTCGTCGAGAACCATGCCGTGTAGATAGACGTCTTTAAAGGGTACTTTATCCGTTACGTACAAACCAAGCATGATCATACGCGCAATCCATCGGTCGAGAAGATCGGTGCCGGTCTCCATGAGGCTGGTTGGGTAGAAACGTGACAGATCACCACCATCCAGGGCTTCAGTTGTAATAAAAGGCCACTGACCACTACTGAACCAGGTGTCGAATGTGTCTTCTTCGCGACGGTATGTTTTACCCTCAACTTCAATTGTTTCTTCGGTAACGAATTCATCAAAGATCCAGTCGTTTTCGTCATCAACGTTTTGGAAGGCTGGAATTGGGATCCCCCACGGAATTTGTCGAGAAAGGTTCCAGTCACGAATATTCTCGAGGTATTGTTTGAGGATTTGCTTGCGGCTGGTTGGGTAGAAAGTGATTTCATCTTTTTCTAGTGCTTCAAGGGCGCGCTTTGCGAGTGGCTCCATTTTTAAGAACCATTGATCTTTGATAAGAGGTTGAATAGGTAAACCACTCTTGTAGTCATACCCAACCGTGTGTTCGATTGTCTCTTCTTTACGGATAAGATTTTTTGCTTTTAGGGCTTCAAGTGTGGCTTTTCGTCCCTTTTCAACATCAAGACCCATGAATTCAGCGGGTACGTTTGTCATTGTGCCGTCAAAGTCGATAACCTGAATACGCTCGAGATCGTGTCGCTTCCCTACTTCAAAGTCATTCGGATCGTGTGCAGGGGTGATCTTTACTGCGCCGGTTCCAAAAGCGGCATCAACGTAGTCGTCTGCAATGATAGTGATCTCACGATCCGTAAGGGGTAGGTGAACTTTTTTGCCAATCAAATCTTTGTATCGTTCGTCGTTTTCGTTTACCGCTACAGCCGTGTCTCCGAAAAGTGTTTCAGGACGTGTTGTAGCAATTACAATCTCGGCATCTTCACCGACGATTGGGTAAGCAATGTGCCAAAGTGTTCCTTTTTCTACTTTGTGGTCGACCTCAATATCGGCGTAGCTGGTTTGGAATTTTGTGCTGTAATTAACAATGCGTTCACCTCTGTAAACAAGGCCGTCGTCCCATAGTTTTTTGAAGGTTGAGTAAACCGTTTTGATAACCTTTGAATCAAGTGTGAAAACAAGGCTATCCCAATCGGCACTCACGCCAATAGCACGGAGCTGTAGCTCCATGTTGCCACGCTGTTGGTCTACGAAGTCCCATACCTGGCCGTAGAGCTGTTCACGAGTGAAATCGAACCTACTCTTACCTTGCTTGTTGAGTTCTTTCTCATATACAACCCATGTTTCGAAACCAGCATGATCTGCACCGGGAATATAGATACTGTCGAAACCGCGCATGCGTTTGTAGCGAACGCTAATATCCTTGAGACCCATATCTAGGGCGTGACCAATATGAAGATTTCCGTTGGCATTAGGAGGCGGCATGACTGTACTGAATGGCTCACCTTTTCCAGATGGTTTGAAGGCACCACTCTTTTCCCAGAGGGCGTAAATGTTTGGCTCGTATTCGTTTGGCTCGTAAGCTTTTGCTAGCTTCACAGACTCTCCTGTTTTATCTAAAGTCCACGTGAAATAAGTACAACTTAGTTAAGATTTATGTAAGAATTCACGTGAATGTATCTTGTGTACAGTATAGCATAACCCCCGTTATATGACGTCCCCTACTATCTCTATTTCCATAGTATAATGAAAAGATGATTGAGCTTCAAAAGTGCGCCGACAAAGAGCAATGGGATGAGTTTGTCCTTGAAAATGAAGGTCACCCCCTTCAGTTGTGGGGATGGGGGCAGGTAAAAGCAGCGCATGGCTGGTCGGCGGAACGCGTCTTTGCGTACGGTAATGGTAACGAAGGTGAAGACGAGATTGTCGGAGCCGCCCAAATTCTTATTCGAAAGTTGCCACTGCCCTTTCGTTCATTCGCCTATATTCCTCGTGGTCCTATTGTCGAAGATGGCTATAGGGATGAATTTCTACAGAAGCTCGCGAACCTCGTAAAGCGTGACCACCGTTCAGTAGCCTTGTCGGTTGAGCCAAACTCATTTGAGTTCGATGCACCCAAAGGATGGGTCCGTTCAGCGAATAAAGTTCTTTCACCTGATACGATTCTCTTAGATATCTCAAAGACCGAGAGCGATTTACTAGCAAATATGGCCAAAAAGACTCGCCAGTACATCCGTAAATCTGCCGCTGAAGGTATTACAATCAAGCAGCTTCATACGAAAGATGAATTAGAAGAGTGTTTGCATATTTATCGCCAAACGGCCGAACGCGCGAAGTTTAACTTACATGCAAATCAATATTATTACGATGCTTATAATCTGATGGGTGATCACTCCCCTGTTTTTGCTGCGTACCTAGAAGGTAAGCCAATTGCGTTTTTATGGATGGCAATCAGCGCAGATACTGCGTACGAACTATATGGTGGCATGAACGAAGACGGTCAGCAGTTACGCGCTAATTACGCGCTAAAATGGTATGTTATTCGAAAAATGAGAGAGTGGGGTCTCTCGCAGTATGACTTCGGTGGTCTTGTTGTCGGCGGCGTCTCTATCTTTAAGCAAGGCTGGTCAACCGAAGAAACGTCCTTTGCGGGGACATTTGACCTACCTTTATCCCCTACTTACTCTTTGTGGAGTAAAGGGTTGCCAAAGGCAAAGGCTATTTTACAAAAACTTCGTCGTTAAGTAGTTTAACGAAGCGCTGAGGCACCGATTTTGCGAGACCTTGGTGCATCGGGATGTCCTTCGGGAAGTGGTGTTCCAAATCGCTCAAGACGCATTTCATCTGTTGTTGGTTCGTTGGCGAGTCGCTCAAACATTTCGGCATCTTGACGATGTTGTTCGTTTTCTTCAGGGCTTAGTGTCGAATCTTGTGCTTTTTGTTTGGATTCATGTAGTGCATCAATAAAGATTTGCCGTGTACTAACAATAATTTTTTCTTCAGTTACTTGAGGTGCTTGAACTTCGATAGAGGTCATTTTGGTGTCCTGTTTGTTTTTTGGGTGTATCTAAATAAAATATAGCATAAGCTTTACAAATTGTCAATACGGGTTGGTGGCGATACACCTATGCCCAAGCTGTTTTTGTCATTGAGAGACTAGGGATAACCTCGATATTAACAGGGGCTGTTGGTTGCTTTTTTTGAGCGTAGTAATAGCCGAGTGTTCCAATCATTGCGGCGTTATCGGTGCAAAGACTCATTGGGGCATATTCGATAGGAAGGGGGAGACGAGCTGATAACTGACGACGAAGTTCTTGGTTAGCGGCAACTCCACCAGCAATCACAACAGAGGCGGGGGAATGGTCTTTAAAGGCAGCTTCGGCCTTGTCGACAAGTGTTTCGATGGCGACTCGCTGGAAACTTGCGGCGAAGTTTGCTTTTTGCGTGTCGTTTAGGAGCGCTGCAAGCTCACGAGATGGATAAGTAGTATCAACACCAACTTCACGCTGTACGGCTCTCAGAACGGCTGTTTTAAGGCCTGAGAAGCTAAAATCATAAGCACCTTGCATCTTTGCTTTTGGTAATGCGTAGGTATATGGATCGCCATTGAGCGCTGCGGTAGTGATTGACGGACCGCCAGGGTAGGGGAGACCAAGGATTTTTGCGACTTTATCGAAGGCTTCACCAACGGCGTCGTCTTGAGTCTGACCTAATAGCTCGTAATCACCATGGTCTTTAAATAAAACTAGTTGAGAGTGACCTCCGCTGACGATCAGTGCAAGCATCGGAAATTCAGGTTGTTTTGACGGCATAGCTAGGTCTATTCCATTAGATTGATCGGTCAGGAAGTTTGCGTAGACATGGGCTTCGACGTGATGAATAGGGTAGAGGGGTTTATTTTTAAGCGTCGCCAGAGTGCGAGCCGCCAAAGTTCCTACAAGAAGTGACCCAATAAGACCAGGTGCATAGGTGACGGCGATAGCATCGATGTCGTCCCAGGTAAGGTTTGCCTCCGAAAGTGCCTGATTTATAACGGGGTTAATCACTTCTATGTGGCTTCGTGCGGCAACTTCGGGCACTACTCCGCCATATAAGGCATGAATGTCTATTTGCGAATTTATGACGTTCGATAATAAACGGTGACCATCTTCAACAATGGCTGCCGCGGTTTCATCACAACTACTCTCAATTCCAAGAATTCTCATCTGTTACATTATAACATGATGAACTTTTATGCGGTCTTCGTTGAATCTACCTGAAAATAAACTTAGAGTAGAAAGAGAACGAGATAGGTGAAGAACAAGGGGGAATAAGGTGAAGGCGATAGCTGTTATTTTAGTGATTTTTTCAATTGGAGTGATTGACCTCTGTTATTCTTCGTTTGCGCATGCTGGATCGGAATCGATCTGGACGAATGGTCTTCCAAGATTAGTGAAAAGTAGTGAAATAGTATCCAATCCTGCTACTGATTGTGCTTCATACTGGCAAGAATTATTTGTCGTCGAACTTGGCTCGTCTCGAAGTGTATGTCTGCAGGGTGGCGATGGTTTAAAAATAGGGTCATTTATAGAGAATGGACAACATAAATCTGTCGTAGGATTTCCGTTTAGTACGAATCTTCACTTATTAGAGGGAGGGTGTGATTCTGTTTGTTTATATAGCCCTTCACTAGATATGCTGGTGACCCAACAGCGCACGAGCCAGTATGGCGTGGGAATGGTGGTTTTTAAAAATGTATCAAAGCGAATAGATAGAGTTGTTGTATCTTCTTCGGTTGTTAAGTATGTTTTTGATGCTACGCATCCTGAGTATGAAATGAAAAACGACAAGGGGGGCTATGTTGCGAATCGATCGATGAATATTTCCCAAAATGGAAGATGGGTCGTGACGGAGTTGCAAGATAAAGGTTTGGCGGTGGTTGATTTGAAGATGATGACTACTTGGCAGATTACTACCGAAGGATTTCGTTATGGCCAAGGGATGGATCCAACAGAAGAGTTGGCAATTTCAAATGACGGGAAAAGCGTTGCGCTGACTGGTCAAAATTCAGGCCTTCGGGTGTACGACGTCGTTGGTGACTGTGGACAGGAATTGGTTAATACCCTGGCGTTGTTGCCCAGTAGGACCAATTGTCCGTCTACAGACATTGGGATTGGCCGATTCTTTCCTAATTTTGCCGAGGCGCACCGTCCAAGATTTTTTGGCGATGGTCATCAATTAGAGTTAGTTGTAAGTAGTTGGGGTCGGGGAATTCATAGGACAACATTTGTTACTGAAGGCACCACAGTGGCGCATCAACTTGGGCTATTATCGCTTGGTGATTCGTTTTCAAGCGGAGAGGGTGAAACTGATGAAGGACAATATGTACCGGGTACAAATAACGCCTTTGATACCTGCCATGTGAGTAATCGGTCATACTCGGTTTTAATTGCGAGACATCTTCGTATCCCTGTGAATGAAGTAAAAAACCTTTCCTGTTCTGGAGCTAGGATAAGTGATATCGTTGGGGATCGTGATATGTATTGGGGGCAAGGTAATAGGTTGGGTTCAGCGGGACTAGGGCTTTCAGGTATTGAAAATGCTGCCGCAAAAGAAAGGGCGGTCGATGATTTCCAGCCTGGACGAACGCTGCAGTCAAGTTTTATTGAACGTTATAATCCTTCGATTCTAACTGTTGGCATTGGAGGTAACGACGCTGGGTTAATGGGGAAGTTGCGCACCTGTGCGATGCCGGGGACGTGTGAATGGGCGGCCGGTGAGGGGGTTAAAAAAACGACTATTTGATACTATGCGGTCGTTTTTATTACAGATCAAAAAAGATTTTCCTGATTCACGGGTATTTGTCGTTGGGTATCCGGATATTATCGATCCATCAGGGCAGTGTGACCCTGTAACGGGGTTCCTGTTTGATCATAACGAAAGAGTATTTATACAAAGCAGTGTTCAGTATCTGAATCTTGTCATCAAGGCTGCTAGCGCAAAGGTTGGATTTACCTACCTGCATATAGAGAATAGTTTTGAAGGTTCAAAATTGTGTAATGGATCTGAACTGTCTGCAATGAATGGGCTTCGACTGGGTGATGACATTGCGGTTATCCAGGCGCTGCCAATGCTAAAAATTATCGGTTCTGAAACGTTTCACCCTACTCCGCGAGGACACGAATTAATTGCGTCGTCGATAATTGAGCAAAATCCGGCGATGACGACCGTTACTTCTGAAGATAACAACTTAGGGGTAGACCCCTCATCGTATTGGATGGGTGATGGTGTTGCGGTTAATAGGGCTGCATATGTTGCTGAATTTGCACGTATCACTGACGGGGTGCGTCAATTGAAAATCGAACTTCCAGATGGAACCTTGCAGCCTCATTCGATAGCCACTATTCAAATTCACTCTACACCCGTGAAGCTCGCTACGGTCTTAGCTGATAGTCACGGCGCCTTAAATACAACTGTTGAGATACCCGCTGGCCTAGATGAGGGGTTTCACACGCTGCACATACTCGGCAATAACAATACCGGTGAAGATATCGATTTATACCAATTTATGGCGACAGGTGTCGAGGGGGTCGCTGTGGAATCAAGTGTCGGTGAAGGTTCGTTGAGCACTGCAGAAGTGAAAACAATCCAAGTTCAGCGGGGGGAGTCGGAGATTGCCAGAGTAGGCGAAGTTTTGGGCGTGCAGTCAACGACAGGATTAAGTTCTTCTATACAAAAAATAAGTAAGCCAATTATTTCTGAGATACAAACAAATTTCAGGTCATTTGAATGGGTTATTTTTGGATTAGCTGTTGTTGCGGCAAGCGGTATTTCGACGATCATAGGTATTCTTGTTGCAAGGAGATGGGCGAAACCTCGCTCTTAGGTATAATGACTGTATGACATCACTACGAAAAATAGTAAAAACACTTATACCTACGGGATTATTTAAAAAAATTGAACCGTATGGTCACCTTGGTGAAGCGATTCTTATGAATGTCCGCTATGGATTTCCCGGAAGAAAACTTCGGATTATTGGCGTAACTGGTACGAACGGAAAGACAACTACATCTTTTTTGATCCAGCGGTTATTGCACGAATCTGGCGTTAAGGCTGCACTCCTTACCACCGTTGCAAACGGCATTGGTGACAATATTATTCCGCAGGCTGAACATATTACGACGGCCCAAGCTGGAATATTACAAAAGAAGCTGCGAGAATTTGCCGATGCTGGCGTTGAATGGGTTGTGGTTGAAACTTCGAGTCATTCGCTGGCGCAGTACCGCGTGTGGGGTGTGCCGTATGAGATTGCTGTTATGACAAATATTACGCACGAGCACCTTGATTACCATGGTACGTTTGAAAATTACGTAGAGGCAAAGCGACGACTGTTTAAAATTGCAAACATGCATGGGTTGCGATTTGGTGTCGTGAACAAGCAAGATCCAAGCGCTAACAAGTTTGTAAAAACCGTTGCAAGTTCAACAACATATGGTATTGGAACGGGTGAGTTGTCTGCTTCTAAAGTAAAGCTTGCGGCAGACCACTCTTCGTACACGGCGACGATCGACGACGATTCTTACGATATTCGAGTAAACATTCCAGGTGAGTTCAATGTCAGTAATAGTTTAGCTGCGATTGCGGTTGGACGTAAACTCGGTCTTTCAAAAGTCGAAATTGAAAAAGGAATTGCCGCGCTGAAGGGCGTAGAAGGACGAATGAATGTCATTAATGAGGGACAGAGTTTTCAGGTTATCGTTGATTTCGCGAGTACACCAGATGCATTTGAGCGCTTCTTCGAAAGCGTCAGACCTCTAACAAAAGGAAAGCTTATTGCTGTATTTGGATCTGCTGGACGACGGGATGAGGCAAAACGACCGGTACAAGGACGCATTGCGGGGAAAAATGCAGATGTAGTTATTCTTACAGAGGAGGATGACCGCGATGTTGATGGGAATCAGATTATGGAAGAAATTGCTGTTGGCGCGCGAGGTGCGGGTAAAAAGGATGATAAAGATTTGTACTTAATCTTGAACCGCGAAGAGGCTATTGGGTTTGCGATGACCCAGGCAACTTCAAAAGACGACGTCGTTGTACTACTTGGTAAGGGCCATGAGCTCACGATTGAACGTGCTGACGGCACATATCCTTGGAATGAAGCAGAGGTTGCTCGTGCAGCGCTTGAGGCTTTCAAACAAAGCAAATAGTACCAGACTTTTATCAGTCGATAGTAAGGGTGGTGCAGCGAATGTAGCCGCCACCTTTGGCAAGTTCCGCTACTTCGGGCGTCAGTACTTTTAGGCCGTAAGACTCAAGGGATTCTCTGAGCTTGGGGGCGTGCGCACTCATAATAACTGTTTCGCCGGTTGAAACGAGATTACAGGCAAAGGCGCGCATGGCTTCTTCCAATGTAACGATAATTTTATCAACATCATTGAAATCATCGAGGATTTTCTGACTTTCGGGGACAAAAGCCTCGGGACAGTATGCGATCAGACCTTTTTTACCATCTTTTGGTGCTTTGATAATTGAAAGTGCCAAGTCGATATCGTAAAAGAAACTATCAGCCCAACCAGAGATGACGTTATTCATCGGAACACCATTGTCGTCGAGTTCCGGGACAGTTTGAAGTTGAATTCGTTCATATCCGAGTGTTTCTGCGGCGAATGCCTGGGCCTTTTCGTCACTGCGATACCCTTGGCCACAAAATAGGTAGTTTCCGCATGCCAATGCGTCACCTTGGCCACTGAATTTAAGACCTTCAGGCGCATCGATGACGGTTTTTCCGAGTTTTTCGAGGGCGTGTCGGGCGTATTCCTCCTCAGCTTTTCGGACATCGGGAAGTCTTGCGAGGATCGCAACATCACCGCGAACCAATGCCCAGTTAGCAGTATAGACCCCGTCCTGACTATCAATAGGGGAGGGGACGGAGGCAATTGTAATACCAGCAGTAGAGAGTGCTTCGGTGATGAACTGGTGTTCTGATATCGCTTTCGAAAGATTGACGTTCTGGTCATCGTAATAAGGATTAATAGCTTGCTCTGCACTAAAGTGCTGGGCGTCAGACATGAGAACAGTACGGTTAATAAGTGTCATTGGGAAATCCTCCAGATTAATAGGTCTTTAGTAGTAATAGTCTTTTGTACGCTTGAAATACACTTTGCGATACACTCGTTCGCCAAGCTTTGTCCACGATTTGTAACGGATAGGACTAATCACGAGGTCATAGCAACCAATGTAGTCGGTGACGGTTTTATTGAAGGCGGTTTTAAATTGACCAATACCGTAGTGGGGGTGATCTCGATTATCAAGCTCGTCGCTAGGGGGTGAACCGCAGAAATCGTGAATCAGTGCGCCGTGTGATTTTGCCCATTCGATTACTTTCCACTGCAAAAGGTGGCTTGCGCCATATGCGGTGCGTTTTCGCACTGATGCCCCGTCTTTATAGGTGCTTTTTGTGCCGTAGGTCATTGCGAAGGCGCCGGCGACAACTTTTCCCTCGAATGAAGCGAAGAATAATTGGCCCAATCCTGCTTTTTCAAACCGTTGCCAGAAGGTTTTGTAGTAATTATAGCTACGGATACCAAATTGACCTTCGGCTGTTTCGCTAAGGAGTGTATACATTGTTTTACAGTTTTTATCGGTAGCTTCAACAAGTTCGACAGTAACTCCGTCTCGTTCGGCGCGGCGAATTGCGTGACGGCCTTTTTGAGGAAGACTCATGATGATGTCATTGAGTGATGGTGCGATGTCGAGGGTGATCGTTGAGGGGTTTGGAATAATCGCTGCTGCTTTTTTTAAACCGTGA
>Ga0247804_10000240_pt1 | contig 25389 bp, 21 predicted proteins | sample UWRJL029104C1_FD_181142 | JGI IMG/M metagenome (GOLD analysis project Ga0247804, IMG submission 181142) | Plant litter microbial communities from Arlington Agricultural Research Station in Wisconsin, United States - UWRJ-L029-104C-1 | ecosystem: Environmental > Terrestrial > Plant litter >...
CCTTGTAAAAGCCCATGTAAACATCCTGCGCAGCAGACCCATTAATAACAGCTTGAGACAAACTATCAGGTTTGGTCACATTAATAGCAGCATTTTCCAATATAAAAAGTATCGGGTTTTTTAAGCCCTTACTTTCCAATTTATAAAACCCTGGCTGTTTAACCATTCCTTTAAACATAAAGTTACCGTTAACAACTTTGGCTGAATCTATAACTACATATTTATCCCCAACTTCGTGTCCAAGATAGATCTTGTCTTTGACGGCAGGAAGATTACCGGTCAGCACATATTTTCCGTCCTGTGCCAATAGCGGGCCGCCATAACATGCGAGTGCTACGGGTACTATGGTGAATATTCTTTTGAGTAAATCGTTCATCTTATATCGTTTTTAACTTGGTGATTACTTCTTCGAGGCTCATGTTTTCAAGTACTACTTTTCCCTGCTCATCTAACAGGAACATGGCTGGTATAGCCTGTACTTTCCAGGCATTGGCAGTTGCACCACTATCCAGGAAACTTGGCCATGGAAGTTTTTCTTCCTGCTGCGCCTTTAACCAGTCGCCCTCTTTTTTATCAATTGAAATACTAACAATCTGCAGACCTTTATCCTTATAATCTGTGTACACTTTTTTCAGACTTGGAATAGACTTACGGCATGGAACACACCAGGAGGCCCAAAAATCGACCAGCACATATTTTTGTCCTTTTTTTAACGCCCCTATTTCCGCATTCTGCCCGGCCTCATTTTTCGCATTCAGCAAAGGTGCCCGCTGACCTTTAAAACCAACGGGATTAACCAAATCACCCAGGATTTTACCGTAATAACTTTTTTGCGCTGCAGGCGACAGTTCCGCATACATACTTTTGTCTTCCGGTGTGAAATAACTGTAGATGTCAAGTGCCAGTAGCGGCCCCCAGAAAGAATCTTTATTGTCTGTCACAATTTTCCGCATATTGGTCTGCGCCTGCTTAAAGAACTGAGATTCATCAGCCATTGCTTTTTTCCAGGCCGGAGTCTGCATAATCGAGTTAACTGATGTGGTATCCTTTGCTGCATAAGCCTGGTTTCGCTTGGTGATCACTTCTTTATTTGCTTCCTGGTTAGCAAGATAAAGCGCATTGAGCTCATTCTTAGGCGCAATTTTTTGCATATACAGTAAATGTGATTCGCTCCCTTTTACCTCTACATTAGTAAATTCATAGTATTTGTTTTCTGCCCTGCCCGAGAGAGTTGCTGTGGCTGTAACAACAATCTTCCCAGGTTGCAGCACCAATGAGGTTTGTCCGCTAATGCCTGCAGTCCGCAGATAATACAGCCTTGGTTCTGTTGCAATTGTTCCTTTCAGCAGAAAATTACCTTTACTGACCACAGCCGTTGCCAAAGGCTGCTCATTTGCATGTGTAGCGCCCGGAACAAGATCGATCCGCGTGCCATCCGGCAGCCCTTTAACCGTACCGTTAATAGTAACTGGTAAGGATGCTGCTTTTGCCTGCCCTAATAAGACAGTTAATAGTGTCAGCAGCAGTGAAATTTTAATTTTCAGTTTCATATGTGTATTTTAATCTACTTACCTACATTCTGTTTGATGGTACCATTTCCGGGATTTTTAGAGGCGCCCTGTGGAAATGGCATCGTCCAGAGATGGGAATTCGGGGCAAGCGTTAAGGCTTGTCCGGCTTCTGTTTTGCTGAGCGTTACGGCGTAGTTAGGATCCTTATTCAGGCGGCGTGCATCAGCAAAAGGCGTAATACCTAAAATGAGCTCGTTTCCTTTGGTTCGCTGAATGAGCTTTACCGCCTCTATGGTGTTAGATGCGCTTAGCGGTAGATATTTCGCAGCGAAGATTCTTTTCACCCGTACAGCATTCAATGTAGACATTGCACCAGGAACATCATTGAGGCGCGCCTGGCATTCTGCTTTGATCAGATACACTTCTGTAGTTGTTAAACCACCTACATTGAAAAAACCGGTGGTAATGCTGGTATAGTACGTATCTGCACCAACTGTCCGTAGTTTCCAGCGGGAAGCAAATCTTGCATCACCTTGTTCAAAACGTGCTGCACGATCAACACGTATCGCCTGTTCGCGTCCGGCATTGCTCGATGCACCGTGACGGAAGTAATAATTTTCCACGTAATTAAAGCCCATTGGTGAGGGGGCATTGTTATAGACACCAACAGCTTCTATCTGCGTTTTGTAGGTATTATAAAATGTTGTCCAGTCAAACAATTTATCGTTGTACTTCAAGGCTTCATTTGCAGCAGCCAAGGCGTCAGCATATCTTCCCATTTGCAGAAGTATCCTTGCTTTTAGTGCATTCGCTGATCCGAGGTTGGGATGCAATACTGTTGAGCTGGTGGCGCCCAAAGCAGGAATGGCCTCATTGATATCCTTAAGCATGAAATCATACAGTTCTTTAATAGATACCTGGGTATAAGCCGCACCAATATCAGCACTAAGGATCAGCGGCACAGATAATTTGGTTGCCGCATTTGCTTCTTCATAAGTATCTGCATAGTAGTTGGCCAGCAGATCATAATCCATCGCCCTCAGCACTTTTGCCTGTCCAATAAGTTCAGCTTTTTGTGCCGTCGTCCCCTCTGTTGTTCCTGCTGCCTTTTCAATAATCAGGTTGCTGGTATTGATCCCTTTGTAATTGTTATAGTAAGCGCCTTCATCTGAATTATTAAATGCAATCCTGTCTGCCGATTCGTTCCAGTTGTAATTCGCCTTGTACAGCGGATAGTAATTCAGGTTGCTGCTGGTTTCAAATTTATCATTCAGTAAAAGCACTGCCTGGGTGATATCTGCACGGTGGTTCCCATACTCATCGCGGATTAGGGCTTCATAGTCTGCCAGTGTAACAGGGATCTGGCCGTTTCCTACAGGAAGGATATCAATAAATTTTTTGCAGCTGCTAAAGCTCAGCACGGAAACAAGAGCGGCTACTTTTACGGTGTTTGAAAGTATATTTTTCATCCTTATAAATTTGTTTTTAATGGTGATGAAGCTGTCATGATTTACTTATTCCACTTTGTGATTTTTAAAATCATGACGGTTTCATCACTTATATCTTTAAATGTTGTTTGCTGCTAAATGCAGTATAAAATGGTTTCCTAGAAATTAAGATAAGCACCCAATACATAATTAGGAGTAAGATATCCGTTGAGCAAGTATTTTGCAGTTTTTGATTTGGCCAACGTAAACGCATTCTCTACATTAAACATGAAACGCACATTACTCAATCCTGCTTTTTTAGCCACCTGCTGTGGTACCTTATAGGCCAGGGAAATATTTCTCAGGCGCATATTAGCGGCATCCAGCACATTGATGTCTGCATTCCTGTAGATATCAGCGCTCTGGCTGTTATAAGTAGGGTCTTCTGCAAAAACAACTTTAGGAATATTGGTCGTCAACTCATCACCCGGATTTCTCCACCTGTTTACAATGTCTTTATTCACTGCAGTAATTTGGGTTACATATCCGTTAAGGGCACTGTTATAGCTGGCGCCCAGAGCAGGTAAAAATGTATCCCTCATTTTATGACCGCCCTCGAAAGTTAGCAGGAAGGAAAAACTGAAGTTCTTGTAATCCAGCGTGCTGTTGAATGAGCCACTGTATTTTGGAACTGTGGTTCCGCTATATACAATTGATTCCAGCGTAGCCGGTGAAGCCTGTACCTTCTCTCCCTTTTCATTGTAAACCTGAGGCAATCCTGTATTACTCAAACCAGCCCATTGGTAACTATAAATGGCATTATATGGATTTCCGATACGTGGGAATGATTGCGGATAATCAAGCTGAAGAACATAGAAAGGTGCTTCTATGTTGACATAAGTTACCTTGTTTTTATTAAAGGCATATTGCAGTCCAAGATTCCAGGTCAGGTCTTTGCTCCGGATGATATCACCTGACAGGGCCAGTTCAATTCCCTGGTTCAGCATCTCTCCGTTATTGATAACGTAGGTTGAATAACCGAAGCCTTCGGTCGGCACACCCTGCGTGTTGGCCAGCAGATCTCTGCCGCTTTTATGGTAGTAGTCAACCGAACCTGAGAGACGGTTTTTGAAAATTGCAAAATCCAGACCGGCATTGGTGGTCGTTGTTTTCTCCCATGACAATAATGGGTTTGGCCTGCTACCTATGGTAGCCTGCAAACCGCCTACATTGTAGTTCGGATTGAAATTGAAAGTAGTGAATGGTGCACTATCTGTGTAAACATTACCGCCGATACCGTGTGAAACACGCAGTTTCAGTCTGTCAACCCAGTCTGCATTAAAGAATGATTCCCTGTTGATGTTCCAGCCGGCACCCACTGACCAGATTGGCGTATTCTGATATTTCGAACTCGTGCCCCAAAGGTTTGATTTGTCCCAGCGGATGCTACCTGTAAGGAGATACTTGTCATCATATGCATAGCCTACATTACTGTAGAAAGAGACAAAACGCTCTGTATTGATCCTGTTAACAGCTGCATCCCTTGCGGTGAAGTTTCCTCCTCCGAGAATATTACCGGGGTAGCTGCCCAGTAAAGGTTGGTTGACCAAGCTGTAGGTTAATGTGTTTGGATTATAGTTGTAAAGCGATTGATTATCATATTCAATTTTTCTGTTCCTGATCTCAGATCCTATAATCGCTGTTAAGCTGTGTTTCTCCCCAAAAGTTTTGTCAACATTTAACTGCTGGCGGAAGTTATAAGCATTATTAAACTGATTTTCCTTGTAATTGATATTTCCGTAAGGCAAATTAAAGATTGCCTGTCCGCCACTCACAGGATTGAAAGAAGCAAAACTATTTACTTTGCTGCGAACAAAATAAGAGTTTTTATCGTATAGCTGATCGAGCCTGCTGGTGGCATACTCATATTGAAAACTCGATTTGTAAGATAACCAATCGGTTATTTTTGCGCCCAGGCGAACAAAAGACCTGCTGGTAAAGTTCTTTGTTTTACCCAGGCTCATTGACTGTTCATCCAATGGCGTAATGTCCATGTTGTACAACCGGTTATTATTGATTAGTACCATGTTATTGGTTGATAAGCGTGATGCGGCAGTAGAAGTAAAGTTGCTTCCATCTGCATTCACCAACCTATCATATGGTAAAAATGTATAACCTGGCGACAAGGTGTTGTAAGGTTGGATTTCGCCTTCATTGTATGACAAGAATGTACTTAGCTCCATGGTCAGCCATTTCGTTATCTGAGTCGTATTGTTGATGTTGACACCAAGTGATTCATCTCCCGCATATTTATCCTGTGTTTTGTTATTGCGGTAAGTTACGGAAGTGTACAACGCATTTTTCTCTGTCGCGTTGCCAATACTCAGGTTATATTGCTGATAAAAAGGACTGCGCTTGCTATATTTTTCAACATCGTCATAATACTGGTATCCGCCGGCTGCCAGCTGACCTAATTTTGTATTGAGATCTGCCGGTGAAAGTATGCCAGCAGCATTTCTCAGAATAGCATTGATGCCCTGGCTGGGGTAGGCCACATTCTGCAATAAGTTAACCGCGTAGGTGCTCGCATTTACACCGCGTAAATTCGGGTTATTGGCGGCCCATTCCTTCTCCAGTTCAACAATATCCGCGGAATTTGTAAGGTTATCGGTATATTGTCTGTATGGAGAAAGCGTAAATGTACTGGAAGCAGAAATTTGCGGCTTGCCTTTTTTTGCTTTCTTGGTAACGATTACAATAACACCATTGGAAGCACGTGCCCCATAAATAGATGCTGCTGCAGCATCTTTCAGTACCGTAATACTTTCAACATCTTCCAGGTTCAATCCCGGTATGCCTTCGGCTACATTATTGTTGGCATCGAGTTTCAGGTTTTCCACAGGAAAGCCATCGATCACGTATAAAGGCTGTACCAATCCGTTCATCGAAGTTGTTCCCCTGATGAGACCATTATTATAACCTGGAATCCGACCTTCCAGCAAAGACTGCATACTGCTTAAACGCTGTTGATCAAGTTGTTTGGATGATACCGTAGAAAATGATCCTGTTACGCGTTCTTTAGACAGCGTTTGATATCCTGTAGAAACAGTAACCTCATCCAGCTGATCTGTTTGAACAGTCAGGATGATACTACCCAGATTTTCCGAGGCCTTGATTTCCCTTGTTTGATAGCCTAGAAATGTAATTGTCAGCACAGCATCCTCATCCACATCCTTCAATGTAAATTCGCCGTCACTATTGGTCACTGTTTGTTTTTTTATTCCCTTTACGCTGACAGTAGCGCCTGGAAGTGGCTGATTCTTTTCATCAAGCACTCTTCCGTTAATATCGATCGATTGAAATCTTTTGATGATTTTTTCCAGGAATGCAGGTTCTTTCTTTCTAACCAGCACAGACTTATTGGCGATTGCGAACTCCAGCGACTGGTTTTTAAATATTTGTTCCAAAACGTCAATTAATTCCGCATTTTTAACGTTTATTGTCACTTTTTTGGAATTCTTTAATATCGAATTCGTAATGACAAAATCGTAACCGCTCTGGTCACTTATCTGATCAAAAATGGTAAACAATTCAGCATTTCTGGCTGACAAAGTAATTTTCTGTGCGTAGGTGCCCGCACTTACTTGCATAAGAAAAGCAAGCATGAGTAGAGTGGTTAGCTTCATAACTCTCCATAGGTTATTTTGTGCGCTGAAAAAGCGCACCGGTTTAGTGCAAATTTGGTACATTTGGTAAGTTTGGTTGTTGCTTCAAGCCTTGTATTTTCGAGATCGCGGCTTTTAGCGGTTAGTTAGCAATTTTGTTGATTACCAGCCTATTCTTACCAGTTCGATTAGCGTCGGACTGGTATTTTATTAACACATCCTCCTGTGGTTCCGGGGAGATGGTATTGAATATCCGGTAGCATAGATAAGTAAATTTTTATTGTATGACCGTCACCCTCCTTCCCTCAACTTTAAATTTAACATCATTGGAATAGCTCAGCATATTCAATACGTCGCTTATATTTTTATGCCGTGAAATACTACCATTGAATTTCTCATCGGATGCTTTACCTGTATATACTACGTCGATATTGTACCAGCGAATGATTTTTGACATCACCTCCTCAATCGACTCATTTCTGAAACGGAAATAACTATTTTTCCAGGCCATCACATTTTTGATGTCGGCAGGCGCAACTGTGATATGCTGTCCGTCCCGTACTATCGATTGTTCTCCGGGTTTTATGATTTTTCCCTGTCCCACATGACTTGATACATGCACGCTTCCTTCGAGCAGTGTAGTCACTGTTGTGTTATGATCGGGATAGCTATTTATATTGAAATGTGTACCCAGTACCTGTACTTTCTGAAGGTTCGTTTTTACGATAAAAGGATGGGCTTTGTCTTTTGCGATTTCAAAATAAGCTTCACCTGTAACTTCAACCTCTCGCAATTTCGACGAAGCAAATGACGCAGGAAATTTGATAGAGGAGGCTGCATTAAGCCATACTTCACTTTGGTCTGGCAGGCGAAGGCGGTAAGTTTCACCCAGGGCAGTAGACAAAGTATGTATGTGTTTATCTGCAGCCAATTTATCATCTTTCACAGTATAAACGACTTGTCCGTCGGCAGTTTTACTGATCACTATTCCTGCTTCGCTGGCCAGCTGACCATCATTGGCAGCAGACAATACTATTTTTTTGCCGTTATCAAGTGTAAGTGTAGCTGCGTTTTTGCCGGGAGCGATATCATTGCTGATGATATTAACCAGATTCTGTGACTGCTGCTGATCGCTGTGGTAAAAAAAGCTGATCCCTATCAAGAGCAAAACCGCCGCAGCCGCAACGCTAATCCAAAGTTTACGCAGCTTGACCCTGCTCCGCACAGCAGATTCTAGTTCTATCTTCGCTTTTAATTCGTCCCACTTTTTATTGGTATGAAAAACAGAGTAGGTTTTCAGTGCATCAGCAGATTCATTCCTGATGGCACGAAGTTCTGCTAAAAGCAAAAGTTCATCCGCGTTTAGGGAATTTGGCGACTGTTCATCTGCTTCAAGTTTGTCTAAAAGCTTGTTCCAGTCAGGAGTAAACGGGCTGAGATCTTTATCCATATCAATACACTGTCGTAGATATATCGAAAATGGGTGACAGTAAATCGGGAAATTTCTATTTTTTTCTAAAAATAAATTTAAAAACGCTCTGATAATAAAGAAAAGGCAATAAAAACAAGACTTGTATGATTACGAAGCGCTGAATAAGCCCTGCTTAATTGCGTTTTTACTGTATTGATTGAAATATTTTGCTTTTTAGCAATATCTGCGTAGCTCATTTTATCTACGGCATGCATAATAAAAATGTTTTGTCGGTTTTCAGGTAGTTTTTGAATCAATTCGACAATTTTTATATAACGCTGATGCCTGATTTCGTTATATTCTGTCTCATCGTTATGTTCTTGTTCCTCTTCAACAGCGGCAAGCATCGAATTCCTTTTTTCAGTTACCGCACTTTTACGCAGGAAGTCGATGCATTTATATTTCACTGCCCTGCGCGCATAGGCTTCGAAACCTGTAGTCAGTTGAATGGTATGGCGCCTTTGCCAAAAGTCTATAAAAAAGTCCTGCACCATATCTTCCGCTGCAAACTGATCATGAACGTATTGCATAGCCACAGCACACAGAAATTGATGGTTTCTGCGAAACATTGCTTCGAATTCGTCGATATTTAGTGTTTTACTATCCTCTCCTTCCATTAATTAAAATCAAAATGCGCTCTGATAGTGAACTCAGCATAGATAAGGGAAAATATTCAGTAAAGCGAAAAAGCATTTAATGAATGACATAGTTAGTTAAAAACTACGAATTTACGAAATGAGCGCATCGTCAAAAAAAAGACCTTCCTTATTTATTGTTGGAATGGTCTGTTATACTGGTAGTTTAGATTACCAGCCATAGTTAGCCAGCATTCTATCCAAATCTATTTCAGACCCGAGCGAGGGAATTGGAACAGTAAATAGACCACCCCCAAACCCCTCCTTGAAATAGGTAGGGGAGTTAGCCCTTGAACTGCAATTAACTGATGGATAAACAAAAGTTTAAACCCGCGAAATTTGCGTAGTCCGAGGGGAAATTTTGACGGAGATACTTAAAGTTGTGGCGGGACGCTACGACTAGTAGATGCCGGAAGCCATGCCATTTTCGAAACAAAAAAGTTCGAAACATTTTTTTGTTTCGGGAAAATTTGTTTCGAAATCCTGAAACGTTTTTTCCTGAAACGTTTTTTTGTTTCGAAAAAAAGTGTTTCGGTTGGCCTTAAACCGCTATAAAGCTGCTTCTTTCTCAAACTGATACCAGGCAGTATAAATTGAAACGAAATTTTTAAGGGAAAAAATATTTTTCAGATTTTTATTTGTAAACGGAATAATACAATCAAAAACTAGATTAACGACATGAAATGTATTGAAAATAACCGGTATTCATGCCTGCCCATAGCGTTGTGTATTAGTTAACAGAAATGAACCTATAACTCGATTTATCTGGTTTATAAATTCATTTACTCCTGTACCCGTAGAGGCCGCTGTGCTTAACTTTACGGACAAAGGGGAGAAATTAGTCACTAGAAAGAACGTCCCAGAAGCGTGGCATAAACAAAATGAATAAATAATCTTAGCGCTTAAATCTCTGGATTGGATGAAGTTTGAAATTAATATTGAAAAACTTATTTTAGAGCACAAAAAGGATGCTTCTATCCCTGAAGAATAAACCAAATAAATGATTAACGTACTTTTTGAATGTGAAATCTTAAGGGCCAGCAGGAACAGGCTATTGCAATTAATCGAGACGAATGATAAAGAATCATTATTTAAAATTCCAGCCGGTTTTAACAACAATATAATCTGGCAAATAGGCCATTGCATTACTTCTCAACAGCGGCACATGTATATGCGTAGCGGATTACCCATGTACATCTCAAAAGAATTCATGGAATCCTTTAAAATTGGATCAGCTCCACGTGCCTGGAAAATTAACCCGGATATTAATGAGCTCAAACATTTATTGATTGATACCGTTAACCACCTTGAATCCGATTTGGCATCCGGGTTATTTATTAACTATGAGCCTTTTGAGCTACCCATCGGATTTCAGGTGAAAAATCATGTCGAGGCTATACAAGCCGCCAACTACCACGAAGCAGAGCATAGCGGAATTATTTTTACTTATTTGAAATTATTGGTTAAAGAATGACCGCATTAATTAGGAATATCGCGCCTCTCTGGCACAATCACCATGCTTTTGGCGAATACATTCAAAAATCAATCTGCGAAATGATTATACGAACCTGGATAAATTACATTCCCTCCTCTTTCATCGTATCGTTGTAAGGGTTGGCATGCGAATAATCCACCGCTGACACTTTATAATCGGTTGGTGCGAAACTTTTCGAACTGCTCAGGGCCATGCCTAATTCAAACCTGGTTGGATATGGCGTTTGCAATAAACTTCCGGCTGGGATGTAAGGATAGGTTTCAAGATAAGATTGCATCACGTTTGCGCTAACCCGCCTGTTGATGTAAGCCCGGCTTAACTGATGTGGTTCGCGTAAACCCGCAGCACCAAGCAATTCGACTGCACTGGCAACGGTCAGGTTATGGAAATTCTTAACGCGAACCGTTTTATCTTCAACCACCAAACCCTTCATTAAACTTTGGTCTTGAGTTGCAACACCAGTGGGGCAGGTATTGCTGTTACATTCCAGTGCCTGAATACAACCTAAAGCGAACATCATTCCTCTAGCCGCATTACACATATCAGCACCTAAAGCAATGTTTTTCACTAAATCAAAACCAGTAGAAACTTTCCCTGAAGCAATTATCTTAATGTGTTTCTTTAAATCAAAGCCATTTAAAACATCGTAAACAAAAGCGACGCCTTCGCGAAGAGGCATACCAACAGAATTCGAAAATTCCTGGGGTGCCGCACCTGTTCCGCCCTCGCCACCATCAACCGTTATAAAATCAGGATAGATTCCGGTTTCTATCATCGCCTTGCAAATGGCATAAAACTCACTTTTACGACCGATACATAATTTAAAGCCAACGGGTTTTCCTTCGGATAAATCCCTAAGATTTTTAACAAATTCCAACAAACCAATCGGTGTATTAAAAGCAGAGTGCGCTGGTGGCGATAGCACATCTTTGCCTTCGGGTACCAAACGAATCCGGGCAACCTCTGCCGTCACCTTTTTGGCGGGCAACATACCGCCATGACCGGGCTTTGCCCCTTGTGACAACTTAATCTCAATCATTTTAACCTGATCAGTTTTCGCCCGTTCTGCGTAAGCCTCGTAATTGAATGTACCATCATTATTCCGGCAACCAAAATAACCTGTACCAATTTGCCAAATTAAATCACCTCCCGGCTGACGGTGGTAATCGCTAATTCCACCTTCTCCTGTGTTATGTGCGAATTTGCCCATTTTTGCGCCACCGTTTAAGGCAAGGATTGCATTCTGACTTAAAGAGCCAAAACTCATGGCCGAAATGTTATAGATGCTGGCCGAATATGGTTTTTTGCAATCCGGTCCGCCAACTAACACGCGGGGATCGGAATTTAATTCATGGTGAGAAATCGCCGCAATACTATGGCTTAACCATTCATAACCATTTTCGTAAACATTTAATTGCGTTCCAAATGGTATGGTATCGTTGTCTTTCTTTGCTCTTTGATAAATCAACGAACGGTTTAAACGGTTGTAAGGCGTTCCATTCGTGTCACTCTCCACGAAATACTGATAAACCTTTGGCCTAAGCTCTTCCATGAAATACCGTAACCGGCCAAAAACCGGGTAGTTACGAACAATGCTGTGTTTGGGTTGATATAAATCGTAAATGCCAAGCAAAACGAATGGCCCGGTGAAAAGGAATGTCCACCATAAAAACGGATGGTATAAACCCAGCATAACGGTTAGGGCAACTAAAAATGCGGCTATAGCAACGAAAGCTTTTCTCATATGTAAAAAATTAAGTATGGTACCTGCACTGTAGAATAATAATTGCGGAATTTTCTACTTTATATACCAATCTGTGTTCTAAATTAATTCTTCTGGACCACCATCCTGAATATTGATGTTTTAACGGCTCAGGTTTCCCAGCCCCTTCAAAAGGATTATGTTCTATTTCTTTCATCAATGCATTTACTTTCTTTAGCATCGATTTATCAGCAGCCTGCCAATAGAGATAATCCTCCCAGGCGCCGTTGATAAATAATTTATTCATTATCAATCAGCTCTTGCTTTTTTGCCAGGCTATTTTCATAATCTTTCAAGCCCTGCTCCAACCGAATGGCATTTTTTGGGCTCTTTAACAAGTAAAATGTTTCAAGCATGCTATCATAATCTGCTTTCGACAATACAACAACATCCTCACCCTTTGCGCGGGTAACGAACAAAGGCGTGTGATTAGAAAAAACCCTATCTAAATAAGATTTCAGGCTTTGCCTGAATGATGTATAATTGGTAATTTCCATATTACTAAATGTTAATATTATTCAAAATTAGATATAATAAAAACCATGTACAACTATTTGTACATAATTAAAGTCCTTTATCTTGCGCACTTTTAAACAACTGACACCATTAAATTGTTATTTTTACGCTATGCTTATTAAGATTTATCCGGAAAACCCAAACGAGAGAGCTATTGACCAAGTGGTTGAAGTGCTTCGAAAAGGTGGTTTAATTATCTACCCTACCGATACGATTTATGGTTTGGGCTGTGACATCACAAATCCCAAAGCCATTGAAAAAATATGCCGTATACGCGGGATCAAACCTGAAAAGGCTAACTTTTCATTTATTTGCCACGATTTAAGCCACATTTCCGATTTCATTAAACCAATTGATAATACAACGTTCAGGGTTTTGAAAAAAGCTTTACCCGGTCCCTTTACATTTATATTTAACGCCAACAACAACGTACCAAAATTATTAAGTTCCAATAAAAAAACAGTTGGTATCCGTGTTCCGGACAATAACATTGCGAGGTGCATTGTAAAAGAACTGGGTAATCCAATTTTATCAACTTCGATAAAAGACGATGATGAACTGGTAGAATATTCTACTGATCCTGAATTAATTTACGAGAAATATCAGGAATTGGTTGATTTGGTTATTGATGGAGGCTATGGTGATAATGAAGCATCTACCGTTATCGACTGTACGAATGGGGAATTTGAAATTATCCGGGAGGGTAAGGGTGATATTGAGGCGTTTTTGTAAGCTTTATTAAGTCTATAACTCATTCCAGTAAGACAGGTTATAGAATAATAAACCGCCGCAGGTTCGCAGATTTATTTTAATTGTTATTCAATTTTTGGTTTGTGCCTCATCAATCACTACAACAAAGCTACGACTACTAAAGTCGGTAGCAGCGACCAAACCGCGGCAAGAAGTTATCATTTTTTGTTACCATCAGACCTAGCAGCCCATCCCTTCCCCACCAGGAAATCGGAAAGTTTGTTTTTATCTCCGTAGAACAACTCTGATAGCATATGATCCATCTGTTTATTCAGGAAAGTTTCCTGGTTAAGCAAGGCATGATAACGATACGTTTTTCCTTTTTTAAGGTGTCCAATCAATCCTTTATTTTCCAAAGTCCTTAAATAAAAAGACAGTGTACTATAGGCCAGATTACTTTTTGAAAGTCCTGTAAAAATATCTTTCGCAACAGCAGGGCCATTTTGCCAGAGAAACCTTAAGACTTTAATTTCCAGATCGTTCAATTTAGTAATTATATATCAACCAAATGTCGTAAACAGGTTTTACTCAATCAAAGCATTATAATTTAATAATAGTTTATTCGTCTAAAACGGATTATAACCGAAAATAAAACCAGATTATCTTGATAACTGATTCTAATTCCGAAAAATCAGCTAACAACAAATCTGCAATCTAAATCTACATGCAATTAGCCTTAGCGCATTCCTAAATCGATTTCGGAATCATCTATTTATACTATACCTATGCAGCGATAGACCGAAAAATTTCTGACTTATCTGCCATTAAGAGTCTTTTTTTCCAATGTAGAACTTCATTTTACAGATTTTAGCAGAATAAGAATGGAATATGTGTGGTTCGTTGATATTAATAAATAACTGTAAGACCTTTGGTATCAATTAACAGTATTTAATTTGAATATCAGATTATGAACCAGATTGCCTATTTAGATAATGCAGCAACCACTAAGCTGGATCCCAAAGTATTAGACGCTATGATTCCTTATTTGGGAGAGTTTTATGGAAATCCATCCTCAACCTACTCCCTGGGAAGGCAAAGCAGGCTGGCAATTGAGTCATCAAGGAAACAGATTGCGGAATTGCTTGGGGTAAAGCCTACGACAATATATTTTACGAGTGGTGGAACAGAAAGCAATAACACGGCAATTTCAAGTGCTGTTAAGCAATTGGGCTGTACACACATCATTACTTCTCCTATAGAACACCATGCGGTATTGCATACGGTGGAGCATTATAGCAAAGATGGAAAAGTTAGTCTTTCTTTTGTTAAGCTGAATGCTTCCGGAGAAGTTGATCTTTTTGATCTTGAATCCCAGCTGGCAGACAAAACCAAAGCAGGACATAAATGCTTCGTAAGTTTAATGCATGCAAATAACGAGATTGGTGTACTGCTCGACATAGAAGCAGTCGGAGTAATTTCAAGGCGCTACGGTGCAATTTTTCATTCAGACTGTGTGCAAACTATTGGGCATTATCCAATAAATTTATCCGAAGCCGGAGTTCATTTTGCCTCTGCCTCCGGACATAAATTTCATGGTCCGAAGGGTACAGGAATACTTTATGTGAGTGAGGGAACAAATTTTAGTCCCTTAATTCATGGTGGGAGCCAGGAACGTAAGAAAAGAGCGGGAACAGAGAATGTAGCTGGAATTATTGGATTTACACATGCACTGGCATTATCGATGGATAACCTGCCACACGATCGTTCTTATATCTCGTCATTGAACAAGCGCATGAGGATGGGACTAACATCAATTTCCCGAAACATCACTTTCAATACGGATGAAAAATGGCTTTATACCGTTTTAAGTGTCAACTTTCCGGCAGGCAGCAATACCGATCTCATGCTGGCACTAATGGACAGAATCGGGATTTTTGCATCGGGCGGCAGCGCCTGCAGCAGTGGAGACGATGGTGGTAGCCATGTGCTTACAGCGCTGAATAATGGACATTCCGGAGCTACGATAAGGTTTTCATTCAGTAAAATGACTACTGTAGAAGACATCGATTTTGCAGTCGAATCGGTTAACACCATATTGGAAAAGACCGGTCGGCCTATATCTGCATAAGATGGGTTAAATTTCCGGATGGTTAGAGCATAAATTAAAAAGACCATTGAGGAAGGATCTTAAGCAGATATTCGTTGGATCGAATTCAGTAGTATTTATTATATTGCGTAGGTTATATAAATCAGTGATGGTTATTCTTTGGTGAAATATAGATTTTGCGAACGAATAAATATATCGCCGGCCTGACCAAATTCTAATTGCATACAATCATATATAATACTGGTCTGCTAAACAAAAAGACAAAAAGAAGTAACATGACCGAATTAGATGTAACAGATAAACAAATCCTACGAATTCTGCAGATTGATGCGGGTATTACCCACAAGCAGCTATCAGATCAGCTTTTTAAATCGGTAGCAACCATCCATGAGCGAATCAGGCGGTTAAAAAAGTTGGGTTATATTAAACGTACTGTCGTTATTCTGGATAGGAGAAAGATCGATTGTAGCCTGATTGCTTTCAGCCAGGTACTGTTGAATGATCATGCAGCGGAAACCTTAAAGGGATTCGAAGATGAAGTTATTAAGTTTCCGGAGGTAATGGAATGCCTGCAGATGACCGGTAGTTTTGACTTTGTTTTAAAGATTGCCACACGCGATATGGATGCTTATCACGAATTTTACCGCCATAAATTAGCAACACTGCCCAACATCACAACCGTTCAAAGCTTTTTTGTACTTTCCGAAGCGAAAAGTGATACTGCATATCCAATTTAATTTAATCATTAAGAAATTAAGCTTAGAATATTACTGACTACCATGCCTGTTAGATAAGGATTTTAGTTGCACACTCATAGTTCAAAAAAGATAGTTTAATTCGATTCGCTTGAATTTTCCACCGCCTCGGTTCGTGTCCTCACGAATCGAAACTAACTAATGGTTCGTGAGGACACGAACCATGGCTCGAGAAAAGGATTTCGCTGCACACTCAATAGTTTCAAAAAAGATAGTTTAAAGTCGCTTCGCTTCAATGTTTATCTAACCGCTATAAATTCGCCTGACCCTAAACACCCAAGCGCTTATCCCTTTCCTTTAATAGCATGTAATTCATCTCCTTATTATATTAAATTACTCTGACAAGTTGTGATTTTCTTCCAAAATATTTTTAACAAATTGAAAAAAAACACAAAATCCCGGGCGTTCAAGACCATTAACCGAAATATATTCGATTTAAACCAAAAAAAGACCATCAATTGCTAGAATTTGTCTGAAGATTTGATAAAGCTCCGTTTTCTAATGAGTTTTACCTTCTGAATGATTAATGCCTTTAAACGGTTTGAATTCATATTTTAATCCAGCAGGACAACTTTGCTTAAATGAGGTAAAGTACAGAGAACACAACACACAATCAACCATAAATAACCAAAACCAAATGAAGAAAATTATTTTTATGAGTTTCCTGACGCTATTTATTAGCATCGGTGCTCACAGCCAGATTTTAGATCCAGTAACATGGAGTTATGCGGCAAAAAAGACCACCCCAACAGAAGCAACCATCTACATCAAAGCCAGCATTGATAAAGGATGGCACCTATATTCCCAGTTTATAAAAGATGGCGGCCCGGTTAAAACAAGCTTTAATTTCCCTTCCTCACCTACATATGTAGTTTTGGGAAAAACGATGGAACCTAAGCCAATAAGCAAATACGAATCCACATTTAAGATGGACGTAAGCTATTTTGAAAACACTGTGGTGTTCCAGCAAAAAGTTAAACTTAAAGCCGAGCTAGCAACCGTTAAGGGAAGTATCGAATTCATGGTATGTGATGATAAGCAATGCTTGCCACCGAGCCAGGTAAACTTTAGCGTTCCAGTAAAATAGTGGTTATGATCAGTTCTATTTCAAAATTCCTGGTCGGCTTTCTGCTGCTGTTTGCCATTAGCACAGCAAGCCTGGCCCAGGATTCTGTATCTATCGACGACCTGGAGTTTACCGAAATAAAAGAAGCTCCGGCAGATACCACATTGAAGCAAACGGCTTCGCAAATTTCAAAAAACGAGATAAAGAAGTCAGCATCCGTACAGGCTTTAAGTCCTGAAAAGGAGCAAAAGAGCCTGATGGGCATATTTCTTGCCGGCCTTGTAGGTGGTTTTGCAGCCTTGCTGATGCCCTGCATTTTCCCCATGTTACCATTAACAGTAAGTTTTTTCACTAAAGGAAGTGAGAAAGGAACGGCATTTAAGCGTGCAAGTTTATACGGACTATTTATTATACTGATATATGTAATACTTGGCCTGTTGGTAACCGTTATTTTTGGCGCTGATGCATTAAATAGTTTATCGACGAACGGCATTTTCAACTTTTTCTTTTTTCTGCTGCTCGTTGTTTTCGCGGCCTCATTTCTTGGCGCTTTTGAAATCACCCTTCCCTCCTCCTGGGTTAACAAAATGGATGCAAATTCAGACAAAAGCGGGATTGCGGGATTATTTTTCATGGCCGGTACCCTTGCATTGGTTTCGTTTTCCTGTACAGGTCCGATTATCGGAACCCTGCTGGTTCAGGCTGCAACAACCGGAGCGATATTAGGCCCGGCAATTGGCATGTTTGGTTTTTCATTAGCCCTGGCCATTCCTTTTGCATTGTTTGCATTATTCCCTTCGGCGATGAACAAACTGCCTAAATCCGGAGGCTGGCTAAATAGCGTTAAGGTTGTGCTGGGTTTCCTGGAACTTGCTTTTGCTCTCAAGTTTTTAAGCAATGTAGATCTTGCTTACCATTGGGAATGGTTTGACCGGGAAATATTTTTGTCTCTGTGGATCATAATTTTTGGATTGATGGGCATCTATTTGCTTGGGAAATTGAAATTCGCCCATGATAGTGCCTTAAGTTTCATATCCGTACCACGTTTGTTTCTTGCAGTGGTCGTACTCGCATTCACTACCTACCTTATACCAGGGCTTTGGGGTGCACCGCTGAAGTCAGTTTCTGCATTCCTGCCGCCGCAGGAAACCCAGGATTTCGATCTTTACACATCGAGCTTGATCGCAGGAAGTGGAAATTCGGCTGTAACGAAAAAAACGGCCCATAAATATGCAGATAAGTTTCACGCTCCGCTGAAATTAAATGCCTTTTTTGATTACAATGAAGGATTAGCGGAAGCGAAACGCCTGAATAAACCCATCCTGATAGACTTTACCGGCCATGCTTGTGTAAACTGTAGAAAAATGGAGGCAAATGTGTGGCCAGATAAAGAAATCTTAGGTATGCTAAATCAGGATTATATATTGATACAACTGTATGTCGATGATAAAACTGAACTGGCCGTTGAAGATAAAGTAACTACTCCTGAAGGCAAGGAACTTTCCACTATTGGGAAAAAATGGAGCGATTTGCAGGCAAGAAAGTTCCAATCCAACTCACAACCTTATTATGTGCTATTGGATCCTAAAACTGAAATCCCTCTGGTAAAACCGCAGGGGGCCGATTATAGTATTGAAAATTACAAGAAATTTCTTAATAGCGGCCTGGCTGCTTTTAAATGATAAAGATATCTGGCATTGGTAAAAGGATGTCAGTAGTTAAGTTAATGAATAATTAGAGGGAAGGCAGTGCCGGATGGCCTGCCTTTTTTTATTTTATTGTAGAGTCACTTATCATTAATAGATATTTGAGCATTTCACTCGTCCGCTAACGTATAAGTGAGTGGCTTGCAGTTGTATTCCTGATAAAAAACAGACCGTCAAATGATTGCATTAGCGTACCATGATAAATGTAATTTTCATCGCCATCATAAACGTAACCCTGATCTAATTGTTTCATCGGCATTCTTAACCAGGACGCTGCAGATGCTCCAATACCGGTTGAAAAATTGATAAAATAATTATCGGGGCTTATTTTAGAAAAGACATATTCATACGTTCCCGGATATGGTCGCTCCAGATTGTAGGATTTCCATATCTTTTGTCCATAATCAGGAGCCGCCATATAACTACCCCCACCTGTGGTGATGGAAAAAGGGAAATAATGACCATTATATTTTTCCTTTAAAAAACAACCCATAGTTTTCTGTCCATCCGTATTTACATTGGCCACGTGAAAGTTATGTGCCCAAAGGAAAATCTTTTCTTCGGGATGCGCCTGAAGATAGATATTGATGTTCTCCGCCATGTATTCGTCACGATTGCCCGTAAAAAACCGGCTCTCTATCCACTGTTTGCAGACCCTAATGTAACTACTCAGCTCAAACAGCGTTTCCTTGTTGTTGATTTTTGCGCCCAGGCGTATCATTGAATCCAGGCCAACCAAATCCCGTTTTACCAGTTTTGCAGCCCTAAGCGTTTCATCATTATCCATACTAATCCTGCTAAGCGTAATTAAGCTGTCTAAATCCTTATCAAACCTGAGCGTTTGCAGATGAATTTCTTTATTATTCTTTTCCCCGTAAGCGCGTAACATCCTGCGTGAGTTTTTGAGTCCCAAATCCTCCATATCGAATCCAATGAACTTAATTTTTTGGTCATGCGAAAGGTTATACCGGTTTACCCAAATAAATAGATCGAGCATTTCCTGTGTTTTCCAAAGCTTGTAAAATGGCATACTTAACAGACTATCCTTCAACGCCGGCACATCAGCATTGAGCAAGCCGTTCATTTGATTACAGGTGGCAATGGATTCCTCTAAGGCAAGTGTTGTAAAACCTTTTTGCTTTACCAGGAATTCCAAAATACGTGTCTTAAGTTTTGCGGCTTCGCTTGTACCATGGGTAGGTTCGCCAATGCCGACAATCCTCGCATTTCCAACTGCGGTTCCAATTTGAGATAAATCCTGATCAGGCTTTCCTGCTTCCAATTGAGCTATCGGGTATGCGTTACGGCTAAGCCATTTGATTTGTTTTTGGGTCGGTTCCTGATAAAGGCTTTTAGGATCATTTATTTTCATTCCATTTACGGTTAAAATCAAATCATCCAGCCATACCTGACTGCCCGATTGCGCTTCAATCCCATAATAAAACCGATACCAGGTTTCTCCTGCCGGGATATCATAATTCAACACCAGTTTATTCCAGCCTTTTTTTACCGGCGATGTACACTTTACACGAATGATTCTATCGCCCTTCTGAATGAAGAGTGCTACCGAGGTGTCTAATCGCCCGCTGCTTTTCATCCAGCCGCTAAGCTGAACAGCTTTAACTTTGGTAGATGATCTGGAGCCATAAACATTTGCCGCAATTCCGTGGGTATTTTCTTCAGTCTTCGACCCTATACCATTCAGTTCCAGCGAATGCTTCCCGGAATGGAATTCCTTTTTGTTTAAGCCAATCTTAAACTGCCCCTTTGCATCATCAGTTATCCAGTTTCTGACCATTCCCTGCTGATTGGATAATTCAAATCCACCATTTACCACTTCCTGGGCTTTTAACGCATTGTTAATAAGCAGGAACATAAAAAGAAAAAATAAAGTGTAGTTACGTTTCATATCTAATATTTAATTGACATCAAAGAACGTTACATAGGATTCGCTTTAATCTTTTTATTCGACCAGTATTGATATTGTCCGGATCAATAAACAGCCAGCGAATTTTCGTCGTGAAAAAAGTGACACTCGTCGGGAATTATGCAGTTAAATGGATTTTTTGAACGAGTTTTGTACGGTGAGAGAAAAGAACACAATCAATTTTCCAGTTATATTCGAAGTACTGATCTGGCTCTTTTATGTTGGTTTTTATAAATACTCCTACCTGGTCGATCATGCGCCCCTCCCGGTGGTCGGAAATGCAGTTTTTCCATACGCACAAATAGGGATTTACGCGGTAGTTTCTTCCCTATACCTGATTCCCTACTACCGTTGGGCAGTTCCCCGCTTATTGTATGTTAAACGTTATCTCAGTCTTTTCTTGCTGACCGTAGTGGTTTTTGTTTTCATAACCACCTATAACAACATTGTGGTGTCCTGGTTATTTTTTCAGTTCACCCAACATCAGCCAGTCGGCGCTTTTTTCGACAGGGAGTCGGCAGGATTCTTTATGGACTGGAACATGATCATGACGGATTTCATTGCCTTTCTAAGCATTGCATTTGCCCGCTTCTCCTATCAAAACCAGCGGGAAAGGCATCAGATAGAACGCGATCACCTAAAACTGCAACTTACCATGCTGAAAAACCAGCTTCAGCCTCACTTTCTGTTCAATACGCTAAACAGCCTTTATGGAATGAGCCTTGTGGGGGCGAAAGAAACCCCAAGATTCATTCTACTGCTTTCGAACATGATGCAATACATCCTATACGACTGCGATCGGCCAATGGTTCCCATCCAGGGAGAAGTGAATTTCATGGAAGGTTATTTCGAACTGGAGCAAAAAAAATACCCTGAAGCTTCAATCACCTTACTGATGAATAAAGTCCCTCAAGAACTTCAGGTTCCACCTATGTTGCTCTTACCACTGATCGAAAACAGTTTCAAACATGGGCGGCATAAAGTTGAAAATGGTGCTAAAGTGGAGACTGAACTGACGATTGAAAATAATAAACTGGAATTCTTCATAAAAAACGACAAGATGCCCAAAACCGCATTTAATAAAAAAACGATACCAGGAGGAATAGGTTTGGTAAACATCAGAAAAAGGCTGGAACTGTATTATCCTGACCGGCATACGCTTTTGCTCACGGAAGATGAACATTCGTACCTAGCCAGATTAACAATTAACCTATGATTACATGCATAATTCTTGATGATGAACCTTTTGCCCATAAGGTATTAGAACATTACATTTCACAGATTCCCGAGCTGATACTCAAGGCAAAATTCAGGAATGCTGTGGAAGCTTTTGAATACCTTGAAAAAAGCAGTGCAGATTTATTGTTTCTCGATATTGAAATGCCCCTGGTTAATGGCCTTACTTTTTTGAAAGCTGTTAAACAGCCACCTGTTACCATATTTACTACCGCCTATAAGCAATATGCATTCGAGGGATTCGAATTAAACGCCGCAGACTATCTCCTAAAACCCTTTTCATTTGAACGCTTTCAAAAGGCAATTGAGAAGACAGGACTTTTGAGCAAAACAAAAAACGATCAGACCATCGCAGTAAAAGACGAGAAGGGAATGGCAAACCTCAGACAGGATGAGATCATATCCATCGAAGGCATGAAAGATTACATTAAAATCATCACGACGGAACGGGAATACATCATGTACCACACTTTAAAATCAATGCTCGAAAAACTCGATTCGAATCTTTTTATACAAGTGCACCGCTCCTATATCGTAAACAGGCTGCAAATCCTCCGCATCACAAATGAAATGATTGGACTATCGAACAACACCCTCGTTCCCATAGGGAAATCTTTTAAAAGAGAAGTACAGGAAATATTGAAGTGGTGATTAAAGTTATTTGCCCTTAATCCAGATGGATGGTTGTTAAACATAATGATAACCTGCCTAATTCGTCTCTGGTTTTCCAGAATGGAACAAAACGTATTTATACTAAATTTATTAGGTATTTCATTTCATTTTCGATACCTCTGCATAATTTGTTATAAATTACGTTGAAGTCAGTCATTTTTAGTTTTGGAAACTTGGCTGGCGGGAAAACGGAAGATGGAAAGATAATGCGCCTGTTGAACGCAATGCAAACCAAAATTAAAGCGTAAATTACATCAGCGTATTTTCTGGCTCCAGGGTTCTAAGGTGGCAAATACAGATAACATTCACCGATCTGTATTTTTAAAAGTAATTGAAAACAAATAAAGTGCTTACAGCATGATTAATATTGTACAAAAACTATGAATAACTTTTCTGAGACAAAAAAACTACTTGAGAAATCAAACTCCTTTTACATCATAACTGCAGGAATGGATGGTACATATTCCTATGTCAATGAACATTATGCCAGGCAGTTCAGTTACGTTCATGAAAATTTTGTCGGCCAGCCATACCACATTACCATGCATGAGGATGACAAGGAGATTTGCAGCGAGGTTTCTTTAAAGTGTTTTGAAAATCCCGGTTCGCTATTTCCGGCGATTATTAGAAAGCACGATGGTGAGGGAGGTTATATATATACGCAGTGGGAGTATCAGGCCATGTTTGACGAGCAGGGAAAGCCTGAAGGTATATTTTGTTTAGGTTTCAATATCACAGAATTTGTTGCACACAAAGCACTTTTAGATGGTGCTATGGATCAGATCCGGCAAAAATCACATCTTCTTAATAAGATTGCATTTAACCAGTCTCACCTCATTCGTGCGCCTTTAACCAATATTCTCTCCTTAGTACCTTTGTTACAAAAGTATAGTTACGACAAACAAAGCTTATCATTATGCAAAATGATTTACGAAAGTGCAGTAAACCTCGACAATTCGGTGAAGTCTATTGTATTGAATATTGATGAGCAATCTTAGTACTACCTTGTAAATATCCGGTTAAGATTCGAAAACTAAATCGGCATAAACTTGTTATTAATTAAGATTCTTTTAGTTAACAAAACCTCATAAATTGCAATACAAAATTTTGATAATTGATGATGATGAAATCGCGCTTTTTCTACACGAAATTATTGTAGGCGACTGCGGTCCTACGAGCAATGCGGAAACATTTTCATCTGCACAAAATGCCCTTTCATATCTCAGTGGCATCAAAGATAATTCTTCTGAATACCTTATATTACTTGATATTAACATGCCTCACATGAACGGATGGGAATTTGCAGAAGTTATAAAAAACCATCCATTGCGTAAAAAAATTCGCATCGTAATGGTGAGCTCATCTGTTGAAAAGAAAGAAATTGATCGTGCCCGTTCATCTGATGTTATAGATGACTACCTCATTAAACCATTGCGGGAAGAACAGGTTTTAACGCTTAAAGGAAACCCAAAATTTAGTGCTTTTTTTAACGGTTAGTAACAGGTGGTCTGATACGTCTATAACCTTAATTTTTTTGGCAAACTTTTAACTGTTAAATAATTATGATGCAATCGGGAGATCTGATATCCCGGGGAACTTAAAGAAAACTGATCGATGAGGTCGTCTAAAAAGAACTTTTCCAACTAAACATTGTCATCCTGAGCTTGTCGAAGGACGAACGTTTTTTTATTTATGATTGAAAAATGGTCTCCGACAAGCTCAGACTGACAGACAATTTGCTTAAGTCAATAACGTTACCATATTCCTGGCTCAAACCATCGTACTTCCGATTACCGATAATATTATTAGTTAAGAATCATTTTCCTTCGATTAGTATTAGGGTATCGCTGACAGAAATCATCGTAAGCAAAAATTAATTCACTGATAAACAACTACTCTACTACGAGTAGAGACCATTTTAAAATAGGATGATGATGATAAAAAGGGTTTCTTTTTAAATTCTTTTCTTAAGATTCTTATGGAATTATGAGATAGCTGCTCGCATACTCTTTTTATTGTTTTTCTTGCCCCATTTTCTGTTATACCAGATAATAAAACCGGTTATTGGAAGACTTGCTCCAATAATACAGGCTATAAATGCAATTATCTTAGTTGGCAGGCCAAGGATTTGTCCGGTATGAATATCAAAGTCCATCCGGTAGACCTTTTCGCCTAAGGACAAGCTATTATAAGGCCTGGCTCTTTCACCTTTACTCGATAATTCTTTTCCTGAAATTTTATCAAAATAATGTACAGCATTGTTGTAAATAAGTGTTCCGTCGCCAAACTGGACCATTACCTGATAGGAATCATTTGGTTTTTCGGGAAACTCGATAGAAATCTTGCCGTAGCGATCTTTATATCGCTGGTGCATCCTCTTCCATATTCCATCTTCAACGCTTGCAGAATTATACACAGTATTAAGTATATCAGATGTCGGGGGATCATAAGGTTTTTCTGCGGGCGCCCTCCAGGTAAGGCCTCGAAATACACCGTGTTCAAACCAGCGAAAAGTGAACATAATCCCGGTAATTGTTAGTAACATTACGAAAAGCAATGAATAAAATCCAAATACGTTATGTAAATCAATATTAAGCCGCTTCCATCTGGCAGACCATTTTACTTTAAAACTTTTTTCTCTTGTTTTCTTTGTCCACTTTAAAGGAAACCACCAGATGAGGCCGGTAATCATTGTTAACACAAATATGATACAGGCAGCTCCCACTATCGGGCTTCCTATTTTCTGAG
>Ga0247804_10000241_pt1 | contig 25286 bp, 18 predicted proteins | sample UWRJL029104C1_FD_181142 | JGI IMG/M metagenome (GOLD analysis project Ga0247804, IMG submission 181142) | Plant litter microbial communities from Arlington Agricultural Research Station in Wisconsin, United States - UWRJ-L029-104C-1 | ecosystem: Environmental > Terrestrial > Plant litter >...
AGGCACGATGCGGACACTGTAAGTCGCGATGCGGACACTGTAAGTCGCGATGCGGACACTGTAAGTCGCGATGCGGACACTGTAAGTCGCGATGCGGACACTGTAAGTCGCGATGCGGACACTGTAAGACGCGATGCGGACACTGTAAGTCGTGATGCGGATGATGTAAGTCGCGATGCGGACAATGTAAGTTGCGATGCGGATTGTGCTAATTTACTTATTTACAATCAATTACACAATTTACACCTTAAAATGTGTTGTTTTAATGTTGTGCGAATATTATGCAAGTATTATCACCGGTATTTCATAAATTTTTCCTGAATTGATTTCTTCCTACCAAATATTTACCGCTTCGAATTCTCGAAGCATTTTGAATTTTTATTCTTAAAAAAATAAATATCTACGAATTCTCAGAAAATGCTGCGAATTCTAAATAGCAAGTAATTCTTTAGCATCTATACATATATTCGACTTTCAATTTTTCAATAAACAAATTATTAAAATTAAACATCAGCAATTATGACAGACAGACAAGAAAATCAATTTACAATGTGCAAAGAAGTAAATGATGTAATGCAAGAACATTTAACCCTGATCAATTCTATTCCTGCTTTAGCTAATGATTATGCTTTATATGAGCGTTTATTAAAATATGTGGTAAAAGAAGTGGTGATACAAGAAGCAAAAATAGAGGGCGTGACTGTAGACAAGGTGAACCTGAAATATAAACTGGCTCACAGATCGTTTATTATTTCGAGTGCTGTGAGGTCTTATGCAAGCTCTATTGAAAACAATCATTTGAAACAAGAAATGAATTATGCTAAGAGTACTTTGGAGAAATCGAGAGATACTAAGCTGATTTTTGACAGTCAACGAATTTATGACAGGGCTTTTGAATATGAAACAGCATTGGCTGATTATGGTATATCGGCTGTGGTTATCAGCGATTTCAGAAATTTGATTTCTACTTATAGTGCAGAGATGAGTTCTCCTACTACTCACAGAGGCATTCGCGAGGTGTCTACCTCGAACCTTGACAAGTTGATCAAAGATCTGATGGATTTTTTAAATGACCGTTTGGATCCTGCTATGCAGGTGTTTGATCTTACCGAGGCGCAACTTTTGAAGCGTTATACTGTGGCAAGAAAAATTATTAACCTGCACGGTCCGGGTGCTTCTGCCAACACGGGCAAGCTTAAAGGTGTGGTGAAGGATGCTACCACACTATTAGTTTTGGAAGATGTGCAGATAGAGATACTGGATACTGAGTATGTGGTGACGAGCAATGGTTTGGGTGAGTATTTTATTGATTTGCTACCAGATAGTTACCGTATCCGTGCTTCTAAGGATGATTATACAGAACAGGTAATTAATGAACTGGTGGTAGTGAAAGGTGAAGATAAGATAGTTGATATTTTGCTGGAGCCGATGGTGTAAGGTATTTTTTTTATTATGAAGAAGGCTCGCAGATGCGAGCCTTTTTTGTTATACATGTTCAAAAAACTTAATAGCAAACTCACAGAACGAAATAATTATGTCTTTATTTAAATCAAATTCTTTTCTGCTTCCTAAATAGTTATGTGTAGATGGAGTTATTTCCTTTCCATCTTGTAATTCTTTTACTGTTATACACTTTATATGCTTTTTTGAAACAAGTATAATGTAAGCATTTTCATAAGGATAATTCTTAGGCAAATCTTTGAAAGTAAATTCACCACTTGACCTGAACTTTACTTCTACAAAGTAAACTTCTTTGGACGTTGTATTTTGCATAACAAAGTCAGGCATTCTTCTAATTTCCTGTGCCACATCGGAACGAACACCCTTTAATAATTCCATGATTCCAGGAATGGTATTCTCCATGCCGAACCTGAATACATGATACCCTAAACTTAAAAATAATTCCTGAATTAAGGTTTCTGCTATACGCCCTTTGATCATATTATAGCGATAGTTCTTATCCTTGTCACTTAAACCTGCAACATCTGATTTTGAAGTAGGTTCTACTTTATTTTTGTTTGCATTATAACAAGGAAGACATAAGCCTTTTTCAAATTTTGTGTAAGATCCGCATTGTATACATTCTGCCATAATTAATTCCCTTTATATGAAATTGCAATCTGTCTTTCGTTCATATAAAAACCTTGACCTTCAAAAACAAGATTAGAAACTATCTGACATGTGCTGTTGTTTTTTATATCAAACCACCTTGCATTTAATAGTCCATTATTATCTGTAATAGTAAGTTTTCCTGTATAGCTGTCACTAACGTCAAAATAGATTACATCATAAGTCTTAACATTTTCATCTTCTGATTCTTTATCTTTTAATCTAGCAGTTTCTCTAAATGTTTGCTTACCTACAGCATCATTTGTATATACACCGTTAAGGTTTCCATTTAATTCTACTTCATAAAGTACAATTCCGAATTTCATTTTCATAGTTTTTTGTTTTATAGTTATTTAAAATTAGTTTACAAATTATTCCATTCCAACCTTGTCAATCTCTTTCATCAGCCTGTCTGTTTCATTTAATGCTACGATGATTTTTTGATAGTGCATAATGTCTTCAAAGCTTAAGGCTCTGCCTTTACGGTCTTTCAGCCATTTTTGTGCAGGCTGATAACCACCGATATAGAAATTCCATGCTGATTCCGGAACATCGATAAAGTATTGTGTTTCGTTTATGTGTACTATTCCTTTTGCGTCGTCGTCATGCTGACTTATCTTGTCGTCATGCTGAACTTGTTTCAGCAACTTAGTTCCTGAAACAAGTTCAGCATGATGTGCGGTGTGTTCAAACTTTATCTTATCTACTACATTATTTCCGCTGACAGGATATTTTGTTATTGGCTTGTTTACTATTTCGCCTTCTAACAAATGCAGTTGGCGAAGTTGTGTTCCTAGACTTACCAAGTTTTCAAAACTTTGCAAGTCTTTTGGATATGGTACGCGTGGAAAATCTATCTTTAAAAACTCTTTGTATTTTTCTCGGTAGCTTGGCGAGTGTAGCACGGCATAGATATAATCTAAAATATCTGTTGGATATAATGTACCGCTGTAACCTGCTGCCAAGTCAACTACTATATTATCATCTTCTATGTAAGCAAGGTTTAAGTCTTTGGCTATCTTTTCCATGATAGCTTCGTTTAAGTTTGCTTTTCTTGCTGCTATTTCTTCTGTAGATGTTTGATCGGTTTTTTCTGGATAGAGATAGAGTGGAAAAACAGACGGGCCACCTCTTCTAAACATATTTGTATCTGTTAAACAATTTGCTATAAATATGCAATCAAAATAATTCAAATTAGCAGCCTGTGGTTGAGCAACTAGAATCAATCCAAGATTTTTATATTTTAAGTGAGAAATTGTTTTTTCTCTTGCTCTGCCTAATATTTTTGTATCATAATAAATACTTTCAATATCAAATGGTCTGTAACAATATTGATATACTTTAGTCAAATCAAATGAGTGTTTTAACTTAATAATATTGCTTTCTAATTTTATTAAATTATCAGCAATTAAATTTTCATCATCATGCGTTTTAATACCACTTGATTTGAATTCAAAAAGTTTAACTACCTCAAACCCTTTATTGTAAATCTTTTCTTCACTGAAATCTTTTTTTACTAAGTAGAAATGTGGTTCATTTAAAATAATTTTATTCCAATTAATATTTTTTAATTGATTCAAATTTAAGAACTCATATTTAACTTCTCTTTTCCCATGAATATCGTAATGAAATACTTCACCTAGTGTATCATTCTTTTTTCTGCCTGTTTTTACAAAAATATTAATGCTTACACCTTGCATAATATCAAACACATTTTGGTCAGCTGAACCATCTTCGCACACTTCTTTTTTCTTGGCGTTGCCATGCAAATCTAAAATATAAATCTTATCAAAACTTTCTAATAAGTGCTTGCGCATCTGTCTGTGTATAATACCATCAATAAAACTATTGTTAGAAATATAAGCCAATACACCTTCACCATTCTTATCTATAAAGTGTTGACCAAAACGAATAAATTTTATGTAATCATCAGAAAGCGGTTGTATGTTTCGCTCTTTCATGTCTTTCTTATAATCAGCCGTCAGCTTTTCAATCCAAGGACTTTTATTTGTACTGCTAACACTATACGGCGGATTGCCCATCACGACCATTACAGGCGTGTCGCGTTTTATATTGTTGGCTTGGTTGGCTTCATCGCTTAGCCAGCTTGCAAACAAAGTGCCTGCATCTGCATGGCTTTCTTCTAAGCTGTTAGTCAAAAATATACGCGTGCGTTGTTCTTTTGTTGCTTTAAAACCTGTTTCCGTCAGCAGCATATCCATTTTTAAATGTGCCATGGCATAACTCGCCATCAGCAATTCAAAACCATTCAGTCGTGGTATCAGATGCTGTTCTACATAGCTGTTCCAAATGCCTTGCTGTCCTTCAAACTTCTTATAAATATGGCGCACCACTTCTGCCAAAAAAGTTCCTGTGCCGGTTGCAGGATCTAATATTTGAACTTTATGTACTTCCTGCTCTACCAATTCTTCTTTCACCACTGAACGTCTGTCAGCTGTAGCTTTGGTTGCTACTTTAACTTTTATCTTGGTCTTGCTCGTATCGGCTAGTCCATCTTTTAAATTAAATTCTGTTTTTAGAATATCATCAACCGCACGCACAATAAAATTTACCACAGGTTGCGGTGTGTACCAAACGCCACGCGCCTTTCGCAACGCAGGATTGTAAGCAGCTAAGAAAGTTTCGTAAAAATGCACCACAGGATCTTCCTGTTTCGTGCTCTTGCCAAAGTTGCGCATAATATCAGCCACATCAGAAGCAAGAAAAACCGATACCAACTCTTCTACTATCCAAAGCAAGCGATCATCCAGATCAATACCTGCAATTTCATTAAACAGCTTGCGCAAAAACGGGTTGCTTTTAGGAATTAAAGTAGCAGCTTCTTGTCGGCTGAAAGTAGGTAATGTAGGATCGTGGTACCTTGCAGCAAACATACCATAAGCAATGGTCTGCGCATAAATATCAGAAAATGCTTTGTTGTCGATATCATGAATCAGCATGTCTTTAAAAGCCTGCATCTGCGATTTTAACGGCGATACAATTTCATGTTCATCATCATCATTTAAAGATTTCTCAATTACATCTGCCATCAGTCGCGCTTTGCCAGCCATCATTTCTGCAAGCTTGGTCGGCGACTTAATAGTTTGTGTAATGGTTTTAGAAAAATTGATCAAGAGGTTTGTAAACGTATCGAAGTTCTCAGGCTTTGCTACGATCTGATTTCCTATAATTTCCGCAATAGCAATTTTGGTAATAAATACACCTTCTTTATAAAAATGAAAGTCGATATAATCTGTAAATATCAGATTACTAAGTGATGCCTTATAACGCTCAAATTGTTCTTTCAGTGATTTATGGTTTAGGTCAACGCCAATGTCTTTAGCTTCTATATAACCAACAGGCACCTCTTTGCGCATGATGATATAATCAGGCGCACCACACGAAATACGTTTAGGCTCGTTGGTAGCCGAAACATCTGAAACAATACTTTCAATCAGTTGTTGTAAATCGCCACGAAACGTATGTTCGGTTGCATTGCCAAGCTTATATCTTTTGTTAATGTTGTCTATGTATTGCTGAATTATCATACCTTGCCTAAGATACAAATTCATTATAATATTTTAGAATGGTTAATATTAACAAGATATACTGAAAAAAAAATGATGTTATCCATTCAGCAGGAAAATGAATACCAATCTTTACAGATGGAATACATTCAGCTGTTGAATAAGACAACATCAATTATTATAAGATAACAAAATGTAGAGTACAACTACTTCGTTTTCTTCGTCGCTTTCTTTATCGCTTTGCTTGCTGCTTTTATCGGCTCGCTGTCAGACACAACATTCATAATTGGCTTCACAACATCTTTTATAATTAAACCAACAAATGCACGTCCTAAACTTCCGTTACCTTTTTGTGCTTTCTTAACAGCGCTTACCGCTTTCTTGATGGGTGCTTTTGCTGCTGCTTTTTTTACCGCCGACTTTACCGCTGTTACCGCTTTCTTTACCGGAGATTTTGCGGCTGCTTTTTTAACGGCTGTTGCTGCCTTCTTAACAGGTGCTTTGGTCGCTGCTTTTTTTACCGCTGCTGCCGCTTTCTTAGGAGCTTTTGCCGCTGCTTTTTTTATCGCTGCTGCTGCCTTTTTAACAGGTGCTTTTACAGCTGCCTTCTTAGGTGCTGCTGCTGCTTTTTTTTGTGGTGCTTTTTTTGCCATTGCTGTGTAGTTTTAGTTATTGAAGTTAACAGCATACAAAACGTTTTGTTTAACTACGCAAAAAATCTGTTGACCATTTTGTCATTTCAAATGAATAAACACATTGCTGAACTTAGCACTTTTTTATTGAACAGATTGCTCCTACGCTTGAAATGATGAACCATGTATATCATTATATCACGCAAGGTTGTCGTTGGCAATACAAATATTATTCGCTAATTTGTTTTACCGATTTGCCTATGAAAAACAATACCGAATTGCCTTGGTTAGAAGCTGGCTATGAAATCTTTGCGAAAGATGGTCCGAACGGATTGAAGGTAGAACATCTTGCACGCAAAACAGGTATCAGTAAATCTTCTTTCTATCACTTATTTACAGACATGGATATTTTTCGTGAGAAGCTATTGGAACATCATTTAGTAAAAGCGAAACTCATCTCTGAAGAATCAAAAATATGTAAGGCAATTGTTCCTGATGTGTTGGAGTTATTTATTAAAGAGAAAATACCTTTGTTGTTTAACAGGCAATTGAGCATTCACAGAAGCAACCAATTGTTTCAAACCTATTCGGACAAAGCCATTGCCATTGTAGAAGCTGCTTATTTTGATAAATGGGTTGATCTATTAAACTTACATACACAGCAACATATTGCACGGAATATCTTAAAAATTTATACGGATAATTTTTTATTACGCATTTCGGAAGAAACCCTTACTTATGATTGGTTGCTGAGCTTACTCGATGAAATAAAAGTGCTGGTGAAAGATATTCAGAAGCCATAGTGCAATTATCAAAAGATAAGTAACTTTAATATTGTGCTGAATTGTACGCAAGCGTTCATTTTATGTGAATGACTTGATTTACATTTGATGGATGGTTCGATAAACTCAGCATGATAAAGATAAGGTGAACAGAGTTGCGTTGTGGTATTGTCATTCTGAGCGGCAGCGAAGAATCTTTCATTCAGATGCTTCGTACCTCAGCATGACAAAAATAGGTGAACAGAGTTGCGTTGTGGTATTGTCATTCTGAGCGACAGCGAAGAATCTTTCATTCAGATGCTTCGTACCTCAGCATGACAAAGATAAGGTGAGCAGAGTTGCGTTGTGGTATTGTCATTCTGAGCGACAGCGAAGAATCTTTCATTCAGATGCTTCGTACCTCAGCATGACAAGGATAAGTTGAACAGAGTTGCGTTGTGGTATTGTCATTCTGAGCGGCAGCGAAGAATCTTTCATTTAGATGCTTCGTACCTCAGCATGACAAAGATAAGGTGAGCAGAGTTGCCTTATGGTATTGTCATTCTGAGCGAAAGCGAAGAATCTTTCATTCAGATGCTTCGTACCTCAGCATGACAAAGATAAGGTGAACAGAGTTGTGTTGTGGTATTGTCATTCTGAGCGGCAGCGAAGAATCTTTCATTAAGATGCTTCCTTCGTCAGCATGACAAAGATAAGGTGAACAGAGTTGTGTTGTGGTATTGTCATTCTGAGCGGCAGCGAAGAATCTTTCATTCAGATGCTTCGTACCTCAGCATGACAAGGATAAGTTGAACAGAGTTGCCTTATGGTATTGTCATTCTGAGCGACAGCGAAGAATCTTTCATTCAGATGCTTCGTACCTCAGCATGACAAGGATAAAACATAAATAAAAAAACATGAATACATTACAAATTGAAAATACCAATGCACCTAAGAACGAAATGACAAAGCTGCATAAAGTTTGGCGACGTTATAAGTACTTCACTCCTATTCTTATTATTCCTGCAATCATGTTTATATCGTTTAATTACTTAGGCTACTGGTCGTTCTTCGCGTTTGCTTTTGTGTATGGTTTTATTCCTTTGGCAGAATTTGTTTTTACAGGCACTGCTGAAAACTTTACCGCAGAAGAAGAAGCTGAAGAACGCAAAGATATTTATTACGATGTGCTTATATATTCGATGGTTCCTTTGCAGTATATCATTTTAGGTCTGTATCTCTATACAATTTCTTCAAAGCCTTTGCATTGGTATGAGTATGTTGGTATTACTACGGCAATGGGTTTGGCTTGTGGTGCATTAGGCATTAATGTTGCGCACGAGTTAGGTCACCGCACTAAAAAGTATGAGCAGGTTTTATCTAAAACATTATTGCTTTCTTCTTTATATATGCACTTCTTTATTGAGCATAATCGTGGTCATCATAAGAATGTGTCAACACCTTTAGATCCTGCAACATCACGTTTAAACGAACCTATTTATACTTTCTTTTTCAGAACGGTTGTAGGCTCTTGGTTAGATGCATGGAAACTGGAAGCACATCGTTTAAAAAAGATGAAGCAAAGTTTCTGGAATCCATTACATAATGAAATGCTGCGTTTTCAAATTATACAGATACTTTTTGTCGCTGCGATTTATTTAGTGTTTGGCTGGATCGGTGCTGTTGGTTTTATTGCTTCTGCAACGATGGGTTTTTTGTTGCTGGAAATTGTAAACTACATAGAACATTATGGCTTGATGAGAAAACAATTAGCAAATGGTTCTTATGAAAAAGTGAAGCCACATCATTCGTGGAATTCTGGTCATGAGCTTGGCAGAATATTTTTGTTTGAGCTGACAAGACACAGCGACCATCATTTTAATCCAAGCAGAAAGTATCAGATATTAAGGCATTTTGAAAATGCGCCGCAAATGCCAACCGGTTATTTGGCGATGATTCCTTTGGCTCTAATTCCACCATTATGGTTTAAAATTATGAATCCGTTAGTGGCAAAACACAACGCAACTGTATCTGATGAATACACGAAATCGTTAGAAGTAGTGGATGAAGTTGCGTAAATAATTAGTCTTCGAAAGTGGGTGTTTGCTTGGTCATGCTTGCTTGAAACGCAGCCAATAAATCGTTAGAATAAAAATGTGCCGCGTTCCAGTTTGCCATAAACTCTAAACTTTCGCTCACACTATGATCTCTTGCGAAAACAATATTTCTTTTAGAACCACGAACAGAAATTGGCGATTTTGTAGCAATCAATTCCGCGATGTTTTTCACAGCGTTGAGCATTGTTTCCTTATCATCAAAAACATTATTTACCAAGCCACATTTTAATGCTTCATCAGCAGTCAGGTTTCTTCCTGTGTAAGCCAATTCTCTTGCTAAGCCATCAGAAATAATCTTAGGCAAACGTTGCAAAGTACCAATATCTGCTACCATTCCAAGATCTATTTCTTTTATGCAGAAATAAGCATCTTTGGTACAGTATCGCATGTCTGTTGCTGCGATCATGTCTAAGCCTGCGCCAATGCAACCACCATGCACTGCGGATAAAACCGGTTTTGATATTTTTTCAAATGTTGTAATAACATCCTGAAAATCTAACAACAACTTTCTAAACTTTTCGCGTTTTCTGCCTTCGCAATTAGAGTTTGTTTTTTCACTAACAGACATGAGCATGGTTAAATCAATGCCACCGCAAAACAACTTATCACCTGCACCGCTGAATATAACTGCTCTTATTTCAGGTGTTTCATCGCAATATAAAAGCGCCTGTTTTAATTCTATCCATGAATCTTCGTTCATAGAATTTGCTTTCTGAGGTCTGTTTATTGTCAGATACGCTACTTTATTTTCTATTGTTAATGTGAGATTCTTAAAATCCATGATACAGCTTTATTATGTTTAAAAGGAATTATCTATGATGTAAAAGCATTTATGAAAGTTTCCGGTAACGCATGAATCTTTCTTTCTGAATAACTATAATACACGCAGCCTGTTCTAACTAACGCTAAGGTTCTTTCTTTATTTTTTGTAAAATGAAATATCAGATCAAAACTACATTCTGTGATATTGTTTACACCAACTTCGCAGGTAATCTCATCACCTAAAAATCCTTCGCTCTTATAATTGATAGTATGATTAGCAACAATAGTTCCTAATTGAGTTTCTATATTACTTTCCAATAAATTTAAGTGTTTAAAGAAAAGTGTCCTGATGGTATTTGCATGCACTAAAATACGTTCGTTGCCCATGTGATTGGCCAAGTTTATATCATCATTTTCAATATTAAAATGATAAGAGAATAATATTTTAGCTGGCAGGTTTATTTGGACGCGTTCCATTTACAGAATTTTGCGCAAGATAACATTACTCTATAATTATCTTCGAAAAATAATTTCCATTTTCTGTGTTTAACTGCAACTGATACATTCCTTTTGCCAAATGCGAATAGTTTAACTGAATTGCATGTTGATTTTTGTACGATCTTGTATCCATCAATTTTCCTGTAATATCAAAAAGAGATAATACGGTATTTGTGTAGTTGCCATTCGTTTCCAAATTAAACAAACCATTAGATGGATTGGGAAATAAAGATACGTTTACTAATTTGCTTTGCTTGATAGCGCTTGTAATACTTAAAGCGCTGCAATCTATTACTTTAAATTGTAATGTGTCAATATTCGTTAAGTTGGCTGTTGAATTATTGTAGAAAGTTGTGATGGCAGCACAATCTCTTTTCAACCAAAAATCTAACCAAGGTTTTAGCAGTAATATAATACGACTTTGTTGGTTGATCCTGGAAATGTAAGTGGTGCCTAAACATGCTAAGGTCTCACCTGCTTCGCATGGTGTTTTATTTCCATCGGCAAACTGGCAATGCGAACCATCTTTAATGTTTGCGAAAAATTTATAATCAGATTTTAAATTCTGATACATTGTTTTGCTGTTTCCAACTGCAGGCGCAACACAATCTTTAGATCCTGAAAATACCAATGCAGGTTGTGTACAGTTTTTTGCTGCTTGTGTAGCTACAGTTCCGTATAAACCAAGTGTTTCTGCAGCGGCAAAATTAAAGAATGTTGTAATGTCGCTTACATTCTGCATACCTAAAAAAGATGCGCCGCCACCCATTGAATGACCACCAACTGCTGTGTAGCCATTTACTTTCTGGTATAAGAACGAAGTTGAAAAATCACCATAATCTTTTAAAGCACGCGCGACTGCTATTTCATCTTTACCAAATTCTGCATGGTTTGGAATTCCTTCTTCTGTAGCCGGAAAACCGATGATATATCCATAAGGAACCAATGCTTGTGCCAGCCACTGATAAGCCAACGATGACATTACAAAACCATGTCCGAAAGAAATAACCGGAAATTTTGTTCCATCATTTATAATTGGTGCATCTGCGCTGTCTGCTTCTGCAGGATAATATACAAATGTGTTTATAGTTCTTTGGCGCGAATTATCTTTTATAAATACCTGCTTGTTGCCAACCTGATATTGTGCAAATGAAACAGAAAAAAATGATAAGAAAAAAGTCGATAGTAAAATATTCTTCATAGCTTTTGAATTTTAGTTATATCAAACGAACGTTTGGTAAATATAATTAATTATTTCAAAAAATAAACAATATGAATAGAAAATAGTTTACATTAATAATCTTGCCTGAATTGGTATATCAACAGAACAAAAATCATTGTTTAAATATTTGTAGTAAGATGTTATAGCAATCATTCCGGCGTTATCTGTACAATATTGGAAATCAGGAATGTATGTATTCCAATTATTTTGTTCACCAAAGATTTTAAGTTGTTTTCTCAGTTCAGAATTGGCACTTACACCACCAGCAATTGCTATTTCGGTAATACCTGTTTCGGTTGATGCCTTCTTAATTTTTTTCATTAAAATGGAAACGATACTTTGTTGAACAGATGCACAAATATCAGCTAAGTTTTCTTCCACAAAATCAGGATTTGCCTTAGTTTCTTTCTGTAAAAAATATAAAATACTGGTTTTAATTCCGCTAAAGGAAAAATTCAAAGCTTCTATCTGAGGTTCTGAAAACTTAAATGCAAATGGATTTCCTGTTTGTGCATATTTATCTATAAGCGGTCCGCCCGGATATGGCAGGTTTAAAAGCTTTGCCGTTTTATCAAATGCTTCGCCTGCTGCATCATCTAAGCTTTCACCGATAATTTCCATATCTAAATAATCTTTTACCAGTACTATTTGGGTATGACCGCCGGAAACTGTTAAACATAAAAAAGGAAATGCAGGTTTGGGTTCATCTATAAAATGTGCTAAAACGTGTGCCTGCATGTGGTTCACGTCTATTAATGGTATATTTTGTGCTTGTGCAAATGATTTCGCAAACATACCACCTACCAGCAAAGAACCCATCAAACCAGGACCACGCGTGAAAGCAACCGCATTTATATCTTTTTTGGTAATACCTGCTTTTTTAATAGCTTCTGCTACAACAGGAATAATGTTTTTAGTATGCTCTCGGCTGGCTAATTCAGGTACTACACCACCATATTGTTCATGTATCTTTTGGTTGGCTGTGAGATTAGATATGACCTTGCCATCTATACAAATGGCAGCAGATGTGTCGTCACATGAACTTTCTATCGCTAATATGGTTATTTGAGGCATAATTATTGCTTAAAATCTCGTAATTTCGCAATCTTTGGATACAAGCTTTTGAAAAAATTCTTCAAATATACATTTCGAACTGTTTTAGTAATCATACTTTTACTGCTCTTGCTATTTGTTGGTGCTTTCTACGCTGTTCAACAACCCAAAGTTCAAACTTATTTAGTTCACAAAGTAAGTGAATATTTATCAAAGCAAACAGGCACTGAAGTAAAAGTTGATTCTGTAAGCATAAATTTCATCAGAACGCTCGAAGTCTACAATGTTTACTTATCTACCAAGAAAGGTAAAACAGACACGCTTCTATACATTAAGAAATTAAATGCGGACCTGATGCTCGGAAAAACTTTGATAGAGCAAGTAAGCAGCATTCGCAACAGCAAAATTTATATTGATAATGTAGGAATTGATGGCTTGCGTTTCAATGGCTATCGCGCCAAAGCAGATACATCTTTCAATTTCCAGTTTTTAATTGATCAATTTACATCGAAAGATAAAAAGACGGTAGAAAAGAAAAAGAAGAAACCATTAGAGTTTAAGATTAACAAACTACTGCTTACCAACGCTAATTTAATATTAGATGATATACATAAAGACAGAAGAATGGATATTCGGTTTGCAAAAATTGCAATTGATGTTCGTGAATTGAATTTGAACAAGTTAAAGATAGATGCTAAGAAATTGGAATTAGTGGATCCGTATTTCAGAATGACTGATTACAATGACATTGATGACATAAAAGATCCGAACAAACCGCCAAGCAAAGGTTTTGATGTGCAAGGAATGGGCAAGAAACTAAATATTACGGTAGATGAGCTGACCATGGTAAATGGTAATCATTCACTTGATTTTAAAAAGAAAGACCAAAAAGCAGGCTCATTCTTGATCAGCCAGATGAACGTGCATGATATTAATATCAACGTCAAAGATTACCGTTGGGATTCAACCGGTATGCATGTCAACATTCAGAAACTAAATACCATTTGCGATAATAATTTAGTTATAAAAAATTTGCAGGCAAATGCTTTGCTTGATAATGGCGGTATTTATTTAAACAATACAAATCTTGCTTTTAATGATTCCAAATTCAACGGTGATTTAGCTATTCAATTTTTAGATGAATGGCGTTCTTTCAAAGATTTTGAGAACAATGTAATTATGAAAGCAGACATAAAAGATGCTTACATAAAAGCAAAAGATGTAAGCATCTTTGCGCCAATGGCCTTAAAATATGTTCCTGAATCTATCAAACTTCACGGTGTCATCAAAGGAAAGTTGTCTAACATTCGTACAGAACAATTTACACTTACAGCAGGAAAAAGCACCATCTTAAATATCACCGGAAATATTAAAGGCTTGCCAAAGGTTAATCAAACTTTGTTCGATCTGAAAATAAATGAGCTGCAATCTACGCCAAGTGATCTGAAAAACATATTGACATTCGTAAAGCTGCCTAAGCAAATTGACAATGCAGGTCTAATTTCTTTTAAAGGAAGTTTCTTCGGTTTTACAAATGATTTTGTCGCAAAAGGAAGTTTAAATACAACTAATCTTGGAAACTTAGTAACAGACCTGCGTATGAGTTTTCCTAAGAATGATGCACCGACTTATTCAGGAACCATCGTTGCAAAAAAGCTAAACTTAGCAGAACTTACCGGCAATCATAAATTATTAGGTACTATTGACCTTGATATAAAAGCCGATGGTAAAGGATTTAATACCAAAGACCTGAATACAGAATTAAGCGGTACAATCAGAAATTTTTACTTAAACGGTTTTGTATTTGATCAGATAAAAGTGAACGGTTTAATTGAGAAAAAGAAATTTACAGGAAAAGCATTTTTTGATGATGATTGTTTTCTTGTTGATTTTAATGGTACTGCCAACTTCAATGATTCATTACCGAAATTTGATTTCCAGACAAGCATTAAAAATGCAGATCTTAAAAAATTGAATTTAACAAAGGATTCTCTGATGATCTCGTTAGATGGTGAAATACATGGAACCGGTAACAAGATCGATAACTTTACAGGTACCGGAAAATTCAGCAATATCATTTTACAGAACGCAAAAGATATTTTAGTATTGTCTGATGTTGACATCAACTTGCAGAACGACGGTATCATTAAGAACTACGCTATTACTTCAGATCAGTTCAATGCTATCGTAACAGGAAAATTTGATCCTTTAACGATCGTACCTTCCATGAAAGTATTCCTTAAAGATTATTCAAAACTCATCAAGCCAACAGAAAAAGATTACAAACTTGCCAAGCCGCAGCAGTTAGACGCTATCGTAAAACTAAAATCTGATTTTGGTTTAATAAAAGTATTTGTTCCAAAACTAATGTATCTAAGTGAATTGGATTTGAAAGCCACTATCAATACTGCAGAGAATTCGTGGGCATTGGATGCTACTATGGACTCAGCAAATTATGATAAGATTGCGTTCAATAATTTAGCTGTGAAAAGTAGCATTAGAGAAAATAGTTTATATGCAAATGCAAGTGTGAAAAAACTGCAAACTGGTAAAACAAATGTGAGTGATATTTATTTCGGTATAAAAAGTACTGCTGAGCAATTGTATTCGCGCGTAAGAGTTTCTAACGATTCAACTTCTTCCAACTCTTTATTCTTACAATCAACTATTGATTTTAACGGTGATAGTATCATAGCCAAAATATCTGATTCTAAGATAAAGGTAAATGATAAGATATGGAAAATACAGGATGGCAATGAACTGGTGATCGTCGACAGTATTTTTGTTACCAATAATTTTTCTTTAATTCAAGGCGATCAAAAAATAAATATTCAAAACGGAAGAAATTCATTTGAAGACGCTAAGATAAATATCGAAAATCTAAACCTTGCTGACATCGGTCAGTTAATAGATTCTACAGGTGCAGTTAAAAGCGGTAAGCTTTCAGGAACCATCAACTTAAAAAATATTTTAACCAAACTACAAGCAAATGCTGATGTTACCATCAATGATCTGCAAGTGTTGGATTATAAAATAAAGTACATCGGCTTAGATGGTAACTATGGTAAGAACGGTAAAAAAATCGTAGAAGCTGGTGGTACAATCGAAGACAAAGAATATCAATTATCTTTTGATGGCACGTATGATATGCAGGTTTTAGGTAAAGAAAAATTAGATGTTAACGCAGATATTGAACGACTGAATTTAAGTTTCTTAGAAGCTTTATTAAAGAAAGAATTACTGGTGCCGCGAGCAGCCATTAAAGGTCAGGTTAATGTGTCAGGTAGTTTAAAAAGTCCGATACTTACCGGAAAAGCACAGATCATTGACACGGCTGAGCTGAAATTGCGTATGCTTGGAACTACCTTTAAAATGGTAAATGAAGAGATCAATCTTACTTCTAAAGGTTTTGATTTTGGCGAAATTACCTTGTATGATAATTACGGAAATACGGCATTACTTTCAGGAAAATTATTACACAATGGTTTTAAAGACTGGCAGGTTGACAAAGCAAGTGTAAGTGCGCCAACCGGCTACAACTTCATGAATACTACATATGAAGACAACCAGGATTTTTATGGTAAAGTTTTCGCTCGAGGCGATGTAGATATTGATGGTACTTTCAATAGCTTAAATGTGAATGTAAATTCTTTAGAGACCTTAAAAAATACAGAATTTAATTTACCTGTTGGCGATAAAGCTTCCGATAAGAGTTACACTTTCGTAAGGTTTGTAAATCCTGATGATACTGAAAAAGTGGCTGAATATAAATCAAAAGTCAGTGGTATCAATTTAAATATGAACATCACGGCTACGCAAGATGCGAAGATGAATATCATTTTAGATCCTTCTGCCAACGATAAGATCTCAGCCAGCGGTGAAGGTAACTTAAACCTAAACATGACCACTAAAGGCGATCTTACTATTGATGGTACTTATAACCTGACACAAGGCGAATACAACTTTAATTTCCAGGGAATTTTAAGTAAGCCATTTAAAATAAAAAGCGGCAGCCAGATCAATTTCAGCGGTGATCCGTTAAATGCAGAACTTAATATTACAGGTTTATACAAAGTAAAATCTGCATCTGTACGTAACTTGTTCGATAGTACAGTTTCTATCAGGAACAGAACCTTTCCTATTGATTTGAATCTTTTAATTACCGGAACTTTAACCAATCCAAAAATTGGATTTAAGATCGCTGCGCCTGATGCACAAATTGATGATTTAAACAGGAAGCTACTTGAAATTAACGATAATGAGAATGAAAGAAATAACCAGGCTGCTTTCCTCTTGTTATTCAATTCATTCCTACCTACCGGTTCATCTGCAGATCAAAGAGTGAGCGGTTTCTCCAATACGGTTACACAGCTTGTTTCCGATCAGATATCCAAAATACTTACGCAAGGTTTAGGAAGCTTAATTAAAGGTGCATCGCTTGATGTATTGTTAAGTGATTTGGAAAATAAAGATTCGAGAAATTTCGGATTCAGCTATAAACAGGAAATCTTAGGCGGAAAACTCATTTTAACGATTGGTGGAAACGTGAACTTTGGAACCAGCAATACTATTTCTTCTGCTAATCCTACAGGTCAACCAGCCAATAATGCGGCTATTGCAGGCGATTTCGTATTAGAATACTTAGTTACTGCTGATGGAAGGATTCGTTTAAAAACATACGCAAGAACGGCAAATTACAACATTTTAAACTCTGATAAGATACAAACCGGCGGCGCAATCTCTTTCCAGAAAGAGTTCGATAATCTTAAAGACCTCTTCAAAAGAAAACCGCGAAAAGAAAAGGTAACGTTAGACATTGCACCGCTCGATTCTAACAAGATCTTACTAAATCCGGATAGTACTAATATTGAGATGAAGTAGGATTTGGTAATGCTAATCAACCATTTTCATTCTAATTATAAAATCTTTTGATCTGAAATTATTGTCTTTCCAATTCCGAAATAATTCTATTCAGTTTGATAAAAAACTAATTACAGCTTTGTCACTTTATAAGATAAAGAATCTCAAATTACATTAAAATGTATAAAAATGATTCGGACAGATCCAGAAACGGCTTTCTTGTTCTCTGAAATTGTTTCCTATCCCAAATTGTTTCCCTGTTCTAAAAAATTGCTTGCGTATACTAAATAATATCTTACCTTTTGCTTTCATATTATCCTTACAAAAGAATTACATTTCCTGCGAAGCGATAAATTTTCCGCTATAGAAATAGTTTATTTAAAATGATTTGAATGATATGCTCGCATAAAAAAAGCCACTCAAAGAGCGGCTTTTTTTTATAATTATATCTGTTAAATTTAAGGTGTTACATCAGTTGTATTTCTTAAAATCAACTGCTTAGTACTTCCATTTAAATTTGCATAACCTACAATACTAACCGTTCCGGTTGGATATGCCTGATTTACAAATTCTGCGCTCGGCACAACTGATGTTGGTCTAACAAAAGATGCAATACTTGCTGTACCATCATTAAATGTAATGGTACCATTGTATAATCCACCTGCACCAGAAATTGTTACACCATTTACTTGAACCAACTCCGATTCATAATTATCAAAATTTGCAATTAGTGTTGCTACTGTAACTACTTGTGGTGTTACAGCAACGCCTGTGGCTGTTCTTGTTACATTTGCATTTAATATGGATCCAACCTGCATTGAACCATTGCTAAATCTTTGTAGAATGCTCGCTGACGGAACTTTGATCTGTACTTGATCTCCTTTGTTGAAATTTGGATTGGATGAAACCAATCGCACAACAATACCTGCAGAACCATCTTGTATCGTTAAGTTCTGAGCCAAATTGTTACTATCTGAAATAGATGAGATCACAACACCTGTTATCGTTACGTTTTCGCCAACAGCTATATTGCTACCTAAATATTTTGCTCTGAGATTAAATATTGAAATTGGATTGTAGATAGAGATTGGTGCGCATCTGTTTGTATCGTTTAATTCAACTTCATTTTCATTTCTTAAAATCAATTGCTTATCTGTTCTATACACAGTGTATATTCCGGTTATAGAACCACTACCTGTAGGTGTTAATTTAGCAGCAAAATTTGCATAACCACTTGTTCTTATTTCCATTTCTTGTCCGCCACATTGTTTAAAAAACCTACTTACAGAAACTTTATTAACTGCATCAGCATATGGTTGACCAGCATCTTCTTCATTAAATTCTACATTAGATATTTTTATAAGTCTGTTTTGGAAAGAATCATTTAATCTTGAAATAGAATTTATTTCAATTGGAACAACTGGATTTCCAGAGTTAGCTTTTACAACAAACTTTGTAGTTAAACCTGCCGGAATTTCTACGGTAGAACCTGTAATATCTAAAGCACCATATAAACCAACTAAATTATTAGCTGCTGCTAAGTAAAGATCTTTACATTTGATGTACACTTTTCTACCAACAGGAAATTCGCCGTTCAAGCCATTTTGGTCTATTCCAACAGAAATACCGGCTGAACCGTCATCAATAATGATCTGGTTGAAGATATTACCGCTTTTGTCGTTCGCCACTACAATACCTGTAATAATGATATCATCTGTAAGCTTTAAATTAGCACCAGTATATAAATCTTTCAACTGTCTGATGGTGTGTGTAACCGTTAAATTAGGATCAACCGTATCTACCGGCGGTTCATCAAAATTATCTTTTTTGCAAGAAGTTACAGTGGTTAATAGCAAAATGACTGCTATAGCTGTAAATAATTTCTGAATTGATTTTGTCATTTTATAATGAATTAGAATTTAAAATTTATTTTAGAATCTGAAAGTTAAGTTAGTATAGAAATTGATACCAAAAGCATAAGTATATTTTGTAGGAAATTTCTCCGCATTTTTCTCTGTATAATCAAAACGTAATTGCTCTCTTCCGCTTACAATAAATTTCTTATTGTTCGTTAAGTTAGAAATTCCTGCATTGATCACGATATAGTATTTACCTGAATTTTTACCATGCATATTCTTAAATGTCGATTTCAGTCTCCATGAATAACCACCACTTAAATCTACTGTCCATTGTCCTTTTTTGTTATAACGTTCTTGTGTAACAATGCCATTCCATTGTTCAGATTGATAAGGTACCTGATCGGTTGCACGCACAGTACGGTGTGTAGGTGCAATTTCTGTATAGAACCTGTCGAAGAAGTTTACGTTTGCGCCAACATACCAATAATTCTTAGAACGATAATTCAATCCTAAAGAATATGCTTGTTGTGGAATATTTGGCACATAGAAGTTTTTGCTGTAGATAGTTTCTTTTTCAATTGCGTTTGGTAAATTGTCAATGGTAAGTGTTCCTGTTTGGCGACTTGTATAGTAATATTTACCGGCTGTTGCCGCTAAATTCAAGCTCAAGCCTTTATAAATATCAGCACTAAAACCAAGCTCACCACCATAATGTCTTTTAGCAATATTAGTTAAAGTGTAGCTCGCCAATCCAAAGTAATCATCATCAAAATAAACAAGTACGTTTGCTCCGTCTTTAAAATCTGCGAAGAAACCTGTTGCACGTAATTTAAATCTTGGTGAGTTCCAGATATAACCACCTTCAAAAGATGCAATTTTTTCGCTGGTTACACCATTCGCCAAATGACGAACACGTGGCGAAATGAATAAGTTGTCCCAAAATGGCGCACGCGTTTGGTAAGAACCATTCGCATATAAATAATGGCGACCATTTACTTTGTAGGTAATACCACCTTTCAAAGCATAGTTATTATACACGTATGTTTTTGATTTGCCTTCTGATTCAGTTGGTGTCAGACCGTTTTTATAATAACCTTCTCTGTATTGTGCGGTGTTGGTGAATTCAGCAGCAGCAAACCAATCTATGTGTTTTGTGTGATGATTTACCTGTGCCCAAAAAGATGTTTTATGTACAACAGATGCGTAATTGTAACCATACTTATCACCTACTTTTACTACATGGTTAGGCTGGTTCAAATCAGGATAAGTTACTGATACGTTTGCAAATGTAGAGTCATCTGTAAAGCTGTTCTGATCCAAATAAAAATCTGCACCTAATAAGTCTTTAACTCTTTTATAATTATTTACTTTTTGAAACTGGTAAGTCAAACCTGCTGTAATGTCAAACGTCTTGATGCTCACATTATATACGGTGTTAAAATTAAACCTGTGATAGAACTGAGTATTGTCACCTAAGATATAAACTGCATTTTTACCTTTTATAGTATTTCCTGCAACACCATTAACATCGTTAATAGTTGTATCATTTTCTGCACTTCTGTTTACATCATACAAACGATTCCAATTTAATTGTAGCTGATCTGGATTATTTTTTATCTGTTCATACAACATAGCAGCTCTCGCATCACCTGAATCACTGAAATAGCTTGGAAGATATTTATAATAATCCGGTCGCGGATCTTCAACATTTGTATTTCTGTCGATACTCGATACACTTCTTTCACCAAATGAATAACCTGCGGAAGTTAATAAGTTCATATTATCTTTCGGCTTCCATTCATGTGTTAAAATAAAAGTCGGCTGATGACGGTATTCAACTCTTGAGTTACGGATCTTTCCATCCTGGTAACCCCAAGCCGGATTGTAATAATTAGAACCTGCCAAATCATAAGCTTCCTGTGTGGTAGCTGCAGCTTTTCCTTGTTTAGTTGGTGCGCCGAAAATAGTTAATGCCAAAGATTGTTTTTTGAACATTTTCTCTACTGAAGCAAAATAAGAAATGCTCTGCATAGAAGTACCTTTGATATAACCGCTTTTTGCCCATCTGCCAAATAAGGAAACAGCAACACTCCATCCTTTTTTAGTAATACCTGTTCCATAAGTAATACCACCACGCAAATCATAAGTACGGTTAGATGTACCGATAGTTACATTTAGTTGTTTACGTTGTCTTGATGCTCGTGAATCAATAGAATAAATAGCACCGATAGAACCGAAAGATAAGGTAGATGGTCTTAAACCTAAAGAGTTTTCCCTGTTACGAGTTACATCATTTAAGCCTGCCCATAGGTTGAAAGCGCCAAACCCGTTATCGATATATTCTGTAGGAATACCATTCATATAGGTTTCAAAATAGTCATTATCGTAACCTCTTATCTTAAAACGTGCGATACTGAAATTGAATGATGCCGCAGACATAAAAGCATCACGACCAGCGTTTAATACCGGTGAGATACCTTGGTCTGAACCGCCTTCATCATTTGTTTCTACGTCTTCTAATGTTACTGTCGGAACATCATAAAATACTCTATCTTCGGCTACAGAATCTGAAAGTGCAGTTTTCACGCCATCAGTTGCTGTAGTATCTTGTCTAACCTCTGATTTTGCGCTTAAAGAAATTGACAACAAAAGGCATAGAGAAATAGATACTGAATGTTTAATCATAAAAATTTGGTATTGAATTTGTATAGCTTGATCTGGATTAACAATCCTTAACAAAGGTAAAGATAATAATCAATTAAAAGATGCTGATGTAAGTCAATATTTTCCACAAAAAACAATCATTTTTTATCCTTATTTTTGTTGAATAATAAGCACATTTTTGTAGTTAGAATAACCATATAAAAACGTATCACTCAAACAAACAATCAATTACATACATGAAAAAATATATTTTATTGTGTTCATCATTATTTTTAGTGATTCTATCTTTTGCACAGCCAAAGCAGTACCGTGTTATAAATTTTGGATTTTATAACCTGGAAAATTTCTACGATACTATAGACCAGCCCAATGTAGATGATTATGACTTTACACCAAACGGCACTAATCACTATAACGCTCAAATATTTTGGGATAAAGTCAATCATTTAGCAGATGTTGTTTCTCTTATCGGAACAGATGAAACACCTGATGGTTTGGCATTTTTTGGAGTGGCAGAAATTGAAAATAAATCTGTGTTGGAAACATTAGCCAATCATCCAAAATTGAAATCAAGGAATTATCAGTCTATATTATTTGATGGTCCGGATTTACGTGGTGTTGACTGTGGTTTTATGTATAATCCAAATTACTTTAAAGTTCTATACACATCCAGCAATATTGTAGATCTGAAAGCAGTAAAATTAGACAACAGACCAACACGTGATGTGCTATATGTTAAAGGCATTTTAAACGGAACAGATACCGTGCATGTATTTGTAAACCATTGGCCTTCAAGACGTGGTGGAACTGAAGGTTCTGCGCCAAAAAGAAATATTGCTGCAGCTGTCTCAAAGCGTATGATCGACTCATTAATGGCTATTAATCCAAACACAAAAGTGGTGAATATGGGCGACTTGAATGATAATCCGACAGACGAAAGTATGACTAAAGTTTTAGGCTGTGTAGATAAAAAAGAAAAGTGCAAACCAGGCGGCTTGTTCAATCCTTGGGTAGATTTTTATAAAAAAGGAATTGGTACTTTAGGTTATAACGATACTTGGAGCTTATTCGATCAGCAAGTGATTTCTTATGGTTGGCTGACACATGACCAATCCGGTTATTTTTATAAAGGTGCACATATCTTTAGCAGAGATTTCATGATCACAAAAACTGGTAAATATAAAGGTTATCCTAAAAGAACCTGGGATTTTGCTATTTATAACAGTGGTTATAGCGACCACTTTCCTACTTATATTACTATCATAAAAGAAGTAAAATAATTTTTGATCTAAGAATAAAAGTAAAGAATAGAGAATAAAGAGTAAAGAGTAAAGAGTAAAAAATCAAACAATTCGGAATAAATAAAAAAGCAACTCTAACGAGTTGCTTTTTTATTTATTCCGAATTAAAACTCTATTATTGCTTTACAAATCTAACTACATTATTTTGTCCGGCATTTTTGATATTTAAGATATAAATACCTTTTGCCAAATTGCTTATATCTACAGATTGTGTTTCCTTGTTCAGCACAATATTTTGCTGTAAGATAGCCTGACCGATAAGATCATTTATTTCTATAACTGCATTCTTATCTGAAATAGTTGAACCTGAAAACTGAATATTTATAGTATTATTTGCAGGATTTGGAAACGTGGTGAATTCAAGCGTTTTGTTTGTACGAATAGCTGTAGGCAAGCAAATACCGCTGCCGTTCAAGCCATATGCTTTTTCTACCCAAGCAGGAAAATCAATATACGGATTTCTGTTGCCTTGAATAGCAAATACGGAATCGTTTCTTTTTATTTCAAAAGCACTTGGCCGATCTTGTTTATGCCATTGCACGCACAATTGCAAAATCCACGGCTCAAGACCTGTATACGAAGTATTACTAATCACCATTGAACCAATCGGATCTAAATTTTTCCAGTTAGCAATCCTGTTTCCGTAGCGTGTTGCCAAGTATAAATATGCTCTTGCAAAATCTCCTTTAAAAGAATCTATCGGTTCAAAAACCTTGTTATAAATATTATTATTATTACTCACAAGTGTGTCCTTTGCACCAATATATCCGTAATTTCTGGCAGCATCCGATCTTCCTACTTTTGTGCCGTTATAACTGGTAGATGTTGCCGTTGGTCGAACATAGCCTAATGGAAAATTACTTTTATCGTTATTCGCTTTACTATCAGCAGGCCAAAGATAATGCATGTCTGTCCTCATCAATGTGCTGTCATCAAACCAAGATGATGGAAATACATGCTCTTTCGCAAAACATATACAATAAGCTGCAGCAGTGCCACCGGTAAAGCAGAAGCTTCTTACACCAGGTGTCATATCATTATACCTAAAATTGCAGGAATCCAAACCTGTAGGAATTTCAGAACAATATCTCTCAACCACAATAGAACCTGTAAATGGAAATTCTGCAGGCTTGAGGTCTGTTCTGTTGTAATAATCATCAATATCACCATAATTCAAATGGTGGTCATTTGATATTAAATTCATCAAAGCAGTTTTTAAATTACTGCAAGTTTGATTAGAATCTATACCATTATAATAAGTACCAGGTGATGCGTTGATTTTTAAAACACCTAATAGGAAAATAAATGTAATTGTGTATAGGCTTTTCATTTTTTAATTTTAATTGTACACAAGGAAATATAATAAAGAACTATTCTTTCTCATCGCAAAAACAAAAAACCTCGTCTTTGTTTTTGCTATTTGCAAGATACAAAGACGAGGTTGAAAAATTTAGTTAAATCTTATTGTACGACAAACGTGCTTACATTGTTTTCACCTTTGTAAACTACATTTAAGATATAAGTACCTTTTGCGAAATTGCTTACATCTATTGTTTGAAAGCCGGTTCCGTTAGAAACTTTTTGTGCTGTTAATTTCTGACCTAAAATATCCACAACTTCAATAACTGCATCTTCTTTTAATTGATTATTGAATTTTACAGATAATAAACCTGTGTTTGTTGGATTTGGATAGATAGAAAACTCTGCTTCTGCATTTCTTGTTTTAATACCTGTTATAGTATTAGCAGTCTTTATAGTTGTATTTGCTAAACCGGAATAATTTGGACCATTTGTACAATTTTTATTATTAAAAGTTGCAATAACAATTTTATATACTGTATTTGCTGTTAAACCAGTTAATATTACTGTTGAATCTGTACCTCTGAAATAAACTTTTGCATTGCTTCCTGAAATAGTTGAA
>Ga0247804_10000242_pt1 | contig 25275 bp, 20 predicted proteins | sample UWRJL029104C1_FD_181142 | JGI IMG/M metagenome (GOLD analysis project Ga0247804, IMG submission 181142) | Plant litter microbial communities from Arlington Agricultural Research Station in Wisconsin, United States - UWRJ-L029-104C-1 | ecosystem: Environmental > Terrestrial > Plant litter >...
AGGTGGCCAAAACGAGCATCCCCGGCATCCTGCAGGTGCGCCGCTACCTCGACGACCACGGCCACCCCCGCGCCGACATGCTCTACAACACCGCCGCCCCCCTCCCCGACCGCCTCACCCTCGTGGACCCGCTCGACGCTACCCGCCGCCGCCCCGTGCGCCCCGAAGCCGAGTTCGTGGAACTGCTGGAGCCCGTTTTCCGCCGGGGCCAGCGCGTTATCGACCTGCCCACCCTGGCCGACAGCCGCGCCCACGCCCAGCGCCAGGTGCAGAGCCTCGACCCCGGCATCCGCCGCTTCCTCAACCCCCACACCTACCCCGTGGGCCTGGAATTGACGCTGCACGACTACCGCACCGAGCTGATTCTGCAGCACCGGCCGCAGAAGCCGGCGTAACCTGTCCGCTTTTACCAGTCGCCGAAAAACAAAAATGCGGTTATCAACAGGATAAACAGCCCGGGGAACAGCAGCAGGAATGACATCCCTTTGTCAAGAATGTCACTGGATTTTGCCTGGAATATTCTTACCCATCCGTACACCATAAGTCCGCCGATTATCAGGCCGATTACGCCGATAAAGTTGGCGAGGGACTGGAAGGAACCGAGAAGCAGAAACGGGCGCATGAAAATAAATTACGTTGCCGGATGCAAGGTACCGCGTTTAAACAGCAATGACGCGTGGTCGAATCCCGCTGGGGGTTAGGGGCTAATCTCAGCACTGCTTTACGCCGTGGGCCGCGCCGGCACCACCTCGCAGCGCCCCACGGCCAGCAGCCAGTCTTCGCCCCAGCGAGTGAGGCGGAAGATGCGCCGCGGCCCCTCGTAGGCCCAGCGCAGCAGGCCGGCGCGCACCAGCCCCGAGTAGGCCACGCTGGCCCCCACCCGCTCCAGCCCGGCGGCATTGGCCAGGTCGGTCGAGGTCAGGGCTTCTTCGGAGAGAAAGACGAACAGCATGCGGGCCTGGCTGGCCCGGCCCCGGCTGTTGCGGCGTGGCAGCAGCGGGGCCAGGTAGTGTTCGAGGCGCAACAGCACCTGCTCGGGTTCGAAGCGGTTGGCCTCGTTGGCGGCGGGGGGCAGGTCGCGCCGGGCAATGCGGGCGGCCAGGCCGTCGAGCATCGGCTCGACGGTAATCGAAACAGGCTGGGACATACACCGAACCGCACCAAAGGAGTGCGCCTGGCGAAGGTACTAACCGCGTCGCATTTCGCAAGCCCCGGCCCGGGCCCGCTGTATCGTCCGGTAGCGGCGGTGTCGTGTAATAAGGGGGTGGTGTATCGTCCTGCCCCGGCCGGATGAACAAAAACGGGCTCGGTGTATCGTCCTGTCCCGGCTGGGCATGGTAAAACGCCCGTGGTGTAGTCACCAGCCACGACCGGGGGCACTACATCGGCCGTGGTGTATCGTCCTGCCACGGCCGGGTACAGTAAAAATGGTCGGCTGTATCGTAATCGTACAGCCGACCATTTCCCGTAGCATCCCGTGTGGCTGCCCACCGGCTACGCGTAGCGCAGCTCGCCCATGTCGGTGTGCAGCACCACGCCGGACTCGGCGGTGAGGCGGCCGGCCACCTGGGCCTCGTAGCCGCTGGCTTGCAGCGAGGCCACCACGGCGGCGGCGCTGGCCTCCTCGGTCACGAGCAGCATGCCGGTGCCCATGTTCCAGTAGAGGTAGGCGTCTTCGGCGGCGATGTTGCCCAGCTCGCAGAGGCGCTGCATGGCCGGCAGGGGCGCAAACAGGTTGTCGAGCACCGCGCCCGCGCCGTTTTTGAGCACCCGCTTGAAGTTGTCGGCCACGCCGCCGCCCGTGATGTGGGCCACACCGTGCAGCGGCAGGCCGGCATCGAGCAGCGCCGCCACGCCGGGCGAGTAAATGAGCGAGGGCGCCAGCATGGCTTCGCCCCAGGTGGAAAATTGGTCGGCATCGGCGCCGTCGTAGGCGGCCTCGTGCCAGTTTTCGCCGAAGAGCTGCTGCAAAGTGCGGCGGGCCAGCGAAAAGCCGTTGGAGCGGAACGAGGGCGAGCGCAGCGCCACCACGGCGTGGCCGGGCCGGGCGGTTTTGCCGCTCAGGGGCTGGGCCAGGCTGGGGTGCAGCACGCCGATGGCCGTGGAGCACCAGTTGAAGTTCATTTTCGCCCCCGGCCAGCCGCCGATGCGGTTGCCGAGCTCGGCGATTTCGCCGCCGGTGATGGCAATGCGGGCGAACTGGCAGGCGTCGTGCAGGCCGCGCATCATCTCGTCCACCACGTCGTAGCGCAGGCGGTTCACGTCGATGATGTTCGACAGGTTGGTGGGCACGAAGCCGGCGGCGATGAGGTCGTCGGCGGTCATGGCCACGAGGTCGTAGCCCAGCGTGTCGTACGTGTCGAGGCGCTCGGCCACTTCGATTTTGGTGCCGATGCCGTCGGAGCTGATGCCGAGGCGCTCCTGGCCGAAGCGGATTTCATTGCTGAAGCCGCCGTCGAGGTCCTGGGCCGGCTCGCCGGGCAGCCCGGCGCGGGTGCCGAAGGTTTTTTTTGACCAGTTGTAGGCGTTGCGCGAGGCCGCGTTGCCTTCGTCGATGGAGTAGTTGGCGGGGAGGTTGGTCATATGGTATTAGAACGAAACTCCCCTCCTTGGAAAGGAGGGGATGTTTTGCCGCAGGCAAAACGGGGGTGGTTCGCCCGGTCGCGCCGGCTGGGCTTTAGAGTAAGTAAAGAGGAGTTACTGCGGTGTTCTGACGGCGCGGGCGGCCTAACCACCCCCGTTGCGGCTGCGCCGCAACATCCCCTCCTTATCAGGAGGGGAGTTTCGTTCTCCCCTCCCCTTTTTATCAATGCTCCGTCGGCGCGGGCGCCTTCGCGCTCACCGACTTCTTATCCTTCTTTTTATCGCCGCGGTGGCTGGCGCGCTCCTCCTGAATGTGGCGCAGGTAGTGCGTCACGTCGCCCGTCGGGTACTTGCCCGAGAAGCAGGCGAAGCACGAGCCGCCGTGGCCGCGCTCCTCGGCGAAGAGCTGCTGCAAATCGGCGAGGTCCTGGTAAATCACCTTGTCGGCCTCGATGTAGCGGCAGATTTCGTCCTCGGTGTAGTTGGCCGCGATGAGCTCGGTGCTCATGGCCATGTCGATGCCGTAGATGCAGGGCGACACGATGGGCGGCGCGCTCGAAATGAAGTACACTTCCTCGGCCCCCGCCTCGCGCAGCAGCCGCACGATGCGCCGCGAGGTAGTGCCGCGCACGATGCTGTCGTCCACCACGGCAATCTTCTTGCCCGCTACAAACTCGCGGATGGGGTTGAGCTTTTTCTTCACCACGTCCTCGCGCCCGGCCTGCGTGGGCACGATGAACGAGCGGCCCATGTGGTTATTCTTCACCAGCGCCCGACGGTAGGGTACGCCGATGGCCTCGGCCAAACCGGAAGCCGAAAAGTAGCCCGACGAGGGCACGTCAATCACCATGTCGGGCTTCAAACCGGCATCGACTACTTTGCGGGCCAGGATTTTGCCCAGCCGCACCCGCTCGCGCGCCACCAGGCGGCCGTGAATCACGGAGTCTTCGCGGGCGAAGTAAATCTGCTCGAACACGCAGAAAGCCTTGGGCACTTCCACCTGGTTTTTGCGGTGCACCTGGTAGTTGTTGTCGATGAAAATGGCCTGCCCCGGGCCCACGTCTTCCACAAACTCGAAGTCGAGGTAATCGAAGCAGGTGCTTTCCGACACGAAGGCGTACACCGGCCCCTCGGGCGTGTGCCGCCGCCCCAGCGACAGCGGCCGGATGCCCAGCGGGTCGTTAAACGCCAGCAGCCCGTGCCCGGCAATGACGGTGATGGTGGCGTAGGCACCCTTCACGATGTGCTGCGTCGTCTCCACGGCGTCGAAAATATCGACCACCGAGAGGTGGTTGAGGTCTTTCACGCGCAGCTCCGAGGCGAAGGTGTACATGATAAGCTCCAGGTCGTTGGTGGTTTTGGGCAGCACATGGTACTCGTCGTGCAGGCGCTTGGCCACGTCCCGAAAGTTGATGACGTTGCCGTTGTGTACCATCGCCAGCCCGAAGGGGTAGCTGGTGGTGAAAGGTTGGGCCAAATCGGAGTCGTTGGCGCCCTGCGTGGTGTAGCGCACGTGCCCGATGCCGGAGTTGCCCTTGAGCTTCTTCACCGACTTGGGCCGGAACACGTCGTTCACCAACCCCTGCCCCTTGCAGAGGTGAAAGGCGTCGTCGAAGGTGGCGATGCCGGCGGCATCCTGCCCCCGGTGCTGCAGGGCAGTGAGGCCCACAATGATGTCGGCTGCTACCTGGTCAGGGCCGTGAAAACCTACTATTCCGCACATGGAGGGGTTGAATTTGAATTAATAATTAACAATTAATAATTAAAAAAAGAAGGTAGCGGAACTGCGTAAGCAAGAATCCGGGGCGAGCAGTGGAAAGCGCACGACTTAATTATTAATTGTTAATTATTAATTAGAGTCGCCAGCGTTTCCGCGTACAGCTCATGCTCCACCGCCAGCCCGCGCCGCTCCACTTCCTGCAACGTGTCGGCTCCGCGCAAATCCACCACCCGCTGCGCCACGATGGGCCCGGTATCGAGCCCTTCATCCACGAGATGCACGGTGATTTTGGTTTCGGCCAGCTGGTTGTCAAACGCCCACTCATAAGCGTGCAGGCCCTGGTGCTGGTGCGTATCGGCGGGGTGAATGTTGAGAATGCGCCCCGCGAACGGCTGAATGAAGGCTGGCGACAGAATGCGCATGTAGCCCGCCAGCACCACAAAATCGGGCTGGTATTGCTGCAGCAGCGCGGCCGCTTCGGCATCGAATTCGGCGCGCTTACGGCCCTGGCTGGGCAGCGCGGCGGTGGGGCAGCCCAGCGCGGCGGCCGCTTCGAGGCCGGGCGCGTCGGGCTTGTTGCTGAAGACGACGGCCACTTCGGCGAGGTCTTTTAGAATGCCGGTTTGCACGGCTTTTACCAGCGCCAACATGTTGGAGCCCCGGCCGGAAAGCAGAATAGCCAGGCGGGCCTTGCGGAGCAACCTCCCCCCCGGCCCCTCCTCAAAAGAGAGGGGAGCCTGACGCTGTTCTTCGAGGGAAGGAATTGCGGGCATGGCTACAATTTGAGTGCTCAATTTACGACGCTTTGGGTGAGCACCGGCGCGGGGCGCTGGGCAATGTCGGGCCGCACGTACTTGTCCTGGAAACTGATTTGTTCGGCCGCCGCGTAGGCCTTGGCGGTAGCCGTTTCCAAATCAGGGCCGTGGCCCACGGCCACCAGCACCCGGCCGCCGCTGGTGATGATTTGCCCAGCCGCATCCGCTTTCACACCGCCGAAATACACGGTGGTATCGTGGGGCAGCTTGTCGAGACCCGTGATGGGGAAGCCGGTCGGAAACTTCGCCGCCGGGTAGCCGCCCGAGGCCAGCACCACGCCCACGAAGGCGCCGGGGCGCTGCCGTACGGTGGTCCGGTTGAGGGTGCCATCGAGGGTGGCTTCGATGAGCTCCAGCAGGGAGCTTTCAAGGGCCGGCAGCAGCACTTCGGCCTCGGGGTCGCCGAGGCGCACGTTGTATTCCAGCAATTTCGGCCCACCGGGGGTGAGCATGATGCCGAAGTAGAGGAAGCCTTTGAAATCGAACTGCTCGGCTTGCAGGCCGCGCAGGGTGGGGTCCACGATGTCGCGGCGGATGGCGGCCAGCACGTTGCCATCGGCGAAGGGCACGGGGCAGTAGGCGCCCATGCCGCCGGTGTTGGGGCCCCGGTCGCCGGCCAGCAGCTGCTTGTGGTCCTGCGAGGTTGCAAGCAGGCGAATGGCCGTGCCATCGGTGACGGCGATGATGCTGATTTCGGGGCCGGTCAGCTTTTCTTCGAGCAGGAAGGAAAACCAGCCTTCGTGCAGGCTTTGCAGCTCATCCAGCGCCGTTTCGGCCTCGGCCACCGACGAGCACACGTACACGCCCTTGCCGGCGGCCAAACCGTCGTATTTGATAACGACTTCGCCACCCAGCTCAGCCGCTTTGGCGCGGGCTTCGGCCATGCGGTCGCTGCGGTAGGGCCAGGCCTGCGCCGTCATCACCCCGTGGCGGCGCATGAAATCCTTGCTCCACACCTTGGAGCTTTCGAGCGTGGCGCCTGCCCGGCCGGGGCCGAAAACTTTAATATCGGAGCCGGCGAAGAAATCGACCACGCCGGCCGCCAGCGGGGCCTCGGGGCCTATCACAATCAGCGACGACGCTTTTTCCCGCGCAAAAGCTTGCAGCTGGGCAAAGTCGAGCGGGTTGATTTCGGGGTGGCTATCCGGGATGCCAGCGTTGCCGGGCACCACAAACACGGTGGCCCCGTCGCGGGTCAGCTTGTCGTGGAGGGCGTGTTCGCGGGCCCCGGCGCCGAGGAGGATGAGGTTTTTCAAGATTGTCTTCTTAGATATGGCAAGTGGCTTTCGCGAAAATCTTGCGCGAAACCACCGTGCTACAGCACGCGCAGCTCTTCGTCGGCCGCTTTCAGCTTGGCTTTGGTGGCCAGAATATCCTTGCTCAGCCGCTCGCGCAGGCGCGGGACGTTGAGCGCGCGCAGGGCCGCCTGGGCGGCGTTGTCGGGCCGCACCACGGTCAGGTTGGGCGTGCCGCTGGGCATGATGACGGAGGAGTTCAGGTTCATGGCCAGCTCGGCGTAGTCCTTCCACGGCGGGCAGCTGATGACGGGCACATTCACGTTGGCGGCCAGGGCGCCGCCGAGGCCGTTGCTGAGGCCGGCCACGGCGATGAGCACGCCGGGCTCGATGCTGTTGTTCCAGATTTCGGCCATGCCGGCAATGGCTTCGCCGTTTTTGTGGGCCGAAGTCACGCGCAGCTGGGTGAAGATGCCGTAGCCTTCGAATTGCTGGCGGATTTTCTCGCAATGGTCCTTATCGGCGGGCGAGCCCATGACGATGTTCACCCAGGCATCCTTCAGCAGGCCGGCGGCTACGAGGTTGGCCAGCAGGCGGGCGCGGGTGTCGTGGCGACCGGTGAGGGGGGCATCGGGGCCTTCGGTTTCGGCCGTGGGCAGGGCGTGGCCGGTGATACGCTGATAGATGTCGAGGTAGCGGCGGCTGGCTTCCTGGGCCACCTGGGGGGTGAGGCCGCGCGGGTACTGGCCGTCCTTTTTGTTGGCAATGAGCCACTGGCGCACGTACTCCTTGTCCATCTGCGCGGCCGTGAGGGGGTTCTCGGCGTAGTCCTCGGCGCTCCAGAAGCGCGAGGAGTCGGGCGTGTGGATTTCATCGATGAGAATCAGCTGCCCGTTGAGCAGGCCGAACTCGTACTTGGTATCGACGAGGATGATGCCTTTCTCAGCCAGCAAATCGGAGCCGACTTTAAACAGCGCCAGCGACTTCTCCTTCATCTGGTCGTAGAGCTCCTGGGTTACCCAGCCTTCGCTCACCAGGTTTTCGGGCGTGATTTCACGGTCCGATTCCTCCTTGGTGGTAGGCGTGACGATGGGCTCGGGGAATTTCTGGTGCTTGGTGAGCCCATCGGGCACGCTCACGCCCGAGAAGGCGCGCTGGCCCTGCTCGTAACCGCGCAGCATCGAGCCGGTGATGTAGTTGCGCACAATCATCTCCACCTTGATGGGCTCGGCTTCCTTCACCAGCATAGCGTTGGCGTCCACGAGCTTGAGGACGTGATTGGGGATGATGCTGCGGGTTTTGTCGAACCAGAAATTGGCCAGGCCGTTCAGCACCGCGCCCTTGTGAGGGATGGCGGTTTCGAGCACGCTATCGAAGGCCGAAAGGCGGTCGGTGACGATGATGAGGCGGTCGCCGCTGGGGGCGCGCAGGCTGTCGCGGACTTTGCCGCGGTGCAGCAGCGGGAGTTGGGGGGAGGCGAAGTGAGTGAGGGTGTTCATAGTAGTGTTTAGGGTATTTCTCGCTGAGGTTCGCGGAGGTAAACGCGGAGGTTCGCTGAGTTATCCGCCTCAGCGAACCTCCGCGTTTTGCCTCCGCGAACCGTCGTCAGTAATGCTGGCGGTCTGAATGTGCGCCACGATGTTCTTGAAAATCTGCAGCCCCTCCCCTTCTTCGCTCAGCCAGCCGGCCCGGCGGCGCCGCGCCCAGTCGGGGTGATTATAAGCGGAAAGAAAGGCTTCCGGGTGTGGCATCAGCCCAAATACCTGGCCCGTGGGGTCCGTCAGGCCAGCGCAATTCAGGTCAGCTCCGTTGGGGTTGTGGGGATAATCCGATGTGCCGTCGCCGTTGGCGTCGAGGTAGGTCAGGCAGTTGAGGGCGGCGGTTTCGATGGCGGCGCGGGTGGCGGCGTCGGGCACCACTAAGCGGCCTTCGCCGTGGCGCACGGGCACTTCCAGCTTGTCAATACCCTTGAGGAACGGCGTGTTCGACAGCGGATTGGCCCGCAAAGTCACCCACCGGTCCTCGTAGCGGCCGCTGGCGTTGTGCGTCAGCGTCACCTCGGGCGTCACATCGCCGCCGAGGTTGGGCAGCAGGCCCAGCTTCACCAGCACCTGGAAGCCGTTGCAGATGCCGAGCACGAACTTGCCGTCGGCGATGAACTGCCGGATATCGTCGAGCAGGGTGCGGCCGGCGGCGCTGGTCTGGCGGTAGCGCAGCTTGTTGGCCAGCACTACGCCCGAGCCCAGGTCGTCGCCGAAGCTGAAGCCGCCGGGAAAGTTCAGAATGTCAAAATCGTGGATGCTGACCTGCCCGTGCAACACTTGATTGAGGTGCACGATGGTGGGCTCGGCCCCGGCCAGGCGGTAGGCCGCCGCGAATTCCTCTTCGCAGTTGATGCCGAAACCGGTTAAAATAAGCGCTTGAACCATGAGGGACTTTTAATGAATAGTTGATAATGAACAATTAAAACCGGGGCAGAATGCAATTATTAATTATTCATTACCTGTACGCCCAGCAGCTGGTTCACGGGGCCGTGCGACCAGGTGAAGCGCAGGTCGTCGGTGCCGGCTTCGATAACGACGCGGCCGGCGTGGCGCACCTGCAGGCGGCCGCTGCCGGTGACCCGGCCCAGGCGCGTGGCCCGCTCGCCCAGGATACGCTCGAACGCCACCACATCCTCCGGGGCCACCGTGGCCACGAAGCGTGAGTGCGACTCCGAAAACAGCTGCGTGGCCAGCGGCAACTCCGTTTCCGGCAGCTCGATTTCGGCCCCGCAGCCGTAGCCGAAGGTAGCCTCGGCCAGCGCCACGGCGAGGCCGCCGTCGCTGAGGTCGTGGCAGGACTGAATGAGAGCCTGGTCGTTGGCTTCGCCCACGAGGGTATACAACTCTTTCGCCTTCGCGAAATCAACCTTGGGCACGTTGGCACCCAGCGCGCCGCAGAGCTGGTAGAATTCGGAGCCGCCCAGCTCGTCATAGGTTTCGCCGAGCAGGTACACCACGTCGCCTTCCTGCTTGAAATCGGAGGTTACGGCGCGGCGCACGTCGTCCAGCTTGGCCGTCATCGAGTAAAGCACCGTGGGCGGCACGGAAATCTTCACGCCGTCGGCCTTGAAGTCGTTTTTCATGCTATCCTTGCCGCTGGTGAGCGGGATGCAGTAGGCGGCGGTGGCGTCGCGCAGGGCTTCGCACATGCGCACCAGCTGGGCCAGCTTGTACTTGCCGTCGGGGTTCGACGTGGGGTCGTACACCGAGTCGGGCACGCAGAAATTGTCGTTCACCGACCAGAAATTGCCGTCGCCGTAGCTAAGGTTGGGCAGCTTGCCGCCCACGGCAATAATCTGGCGCACCGCCTCATCAAACGCCCCAGCCGACATATGGTAAGCGTCCAAATCGCCGAAGCGCGGCAGGATGCCGTTGCTCACGGCCACGCCCTCGTAGCTCTCAAAATTGAAGCGCACCACGGCCGCATCCTGCGGGGCCTGGCCGGTGGCGCCCATCAGCGGCTTCACGATGGTGCGGCCCTTCACCTCGTGGTCGTACTGGCGAATCACCGACTCGCGCGAGCAGATGTTGAGCGAGCCCAGCAGCAACGCCAGCGTCGCCGAATAGTCTTCGATAGGCGCAATTTCCGGCTCGGTAGCGGCGGGCCGCTGCCACTCGGCTTCCAGCACTTTGCGCGGCACCCCGTCGTGCAAAAAGTCCAGCGAAAGGCTGGCTACCGACTGCCCGTCGAAGGTTACTTCCAGCTGACCATCGTTGGTAAAATAACCGATGTCAGTCAATTCCACTTCCATTTCCGCCGCCAGCGCAAACAGGTCGGCCTGCCGGGCGGGCTCCACCACCAGCGTAAACCGCTCCTGCGACTCGCTCACGAAAATCTCCCAGGGCCGCAGGCCGGGATATTTCAGCGGCACTTTTTCCAGCTCCACCACCGCGCCGCCGCTGATGCCCGCCAGTTCGCCCACGGAGGACGAAAGGCCGCCCGCGCCGTTGTCGGTGCTGCATTTCAGCAAGCCCTGCCGGGCCGCAATAAGCAGGAAATCCATCGCCAGCTTCTGGGTGATGGGCGAGCCGATTTGCACCGCCGTAGCGGGGGCCGTTTCGTCCAGCTCAATGCTCGAAAACGTAGCGCCGTGGATGCCGTCCTTGCCCACCCGGCCACCGGCCATGATGATGCGGTCGCCGGCATCGATGAGCTTTTCCCAGGAATCCTTGCCCGCAAACTGCATCGGCATCACCGCGCCGGTGCCGCAGTACACCAGCGGCTTACCGCGGTAACGGTCGTCGAACACAATGGCCCCGTTCACCGTCGGCACGCCCGACTTGTTGCCGCCGTCCTCGATGCCCTTGCGCACCCCTTCCAGGATGCGGCGCGGGTGCAGCTGCCCCGTCAGCAGCGGCCCGTCATACTCGGGGTTGCCGAAACACAGCACATTGGTATTGAACAGCAGGCGCGCCCCGCCGATACCGGTCGCCAGCGGGTCGCGGTTGTTACCGAGAATGCCGGTGATGGCCCCGCCGTAGGGGTCGATGGCCGAGGGCGAATTGTGCGTCTCCACCTTCCACACAAACAGCGAGTCGGCGTTAATCCGCACCGCACCCGCGTTGTCGCTGAACACTTTAATCAACCAGTCGTTGCCGTTGGCGCGGAGCTGGCGGTCCACCTCGGCGGTGGCGTCCTTAATGTAGGTTTTGAACAGCCCGTCAATCTCCTTTTCCGCGCCCGTCTCCAGGTCTTTATACTTGATGAGGGCCGCAAACTCCTTGTGCTTGCAGTGCTCCGACCAGGTCTGGGCAATGATTTCCAGCTCGCAATCCGTCGGGTCGGCGGGCAGGCCGGCGGCCTGACGGGCCACCCGCGTATCGGCCGCCGCGAAGTAGGCGCGCACGGCCTGCATCTCCTCCAGGTTCAGGGCGTAGATGTTGTCTTTCGACAGCTTGACCAGCTCCGCATCGCTGAGGTCGGTGAGGGAAATAATTTCCGTCACCGCTTCGGCGCCGCCGCCGGGGCGGGGCGTGTAGTCGCGTACGCCCTCGGCCAGGCGGCCTACTTCGAGCCAGTTGATGAGCTTGTTGCCCAGCAGCTCCTCGGCCAGGCGGCGCAGGTCGTCGGCCGGCAGCTCGTTTTCGAGCAGGTAAAGCTTTTTGCTGAAAATGTGCTGGGTATGCACGTCCAGCGGCTCGTTCAGGAAGTCGGCCAGGGCATTTTGGGCCGAGGTGCCTTCGTCGTCGGTCACGCCGGGGCGGCGGGCCACCAGGATGTAGCTGGCGAAGCCGGGCGCGGCCGTGGGCAGGCCCAGCTGCACGTCGTGCAGCACCGGGTCGGCCAGGCATTTTTGGGCATAGTCCAGCACCTGCGCCTCGCTCAGCGGGTAGCGCACGGTGTAGGCGGCCAGGCTGCGCACGCGGCCGGTCGTCAGGCCGAGGTGGCGCTGGGCGGCCTCGGCCAGGCGCTGGCCGTCGCCGTCGTGCTGGCCGGGTTTCAGGGAAAGAAGGAGGGTCTGGTCGGACATCAAATTTATATTCAAGCTCTAATCAGAACTGTCATGCTGAACGCAGTGAAGCATCTCGCCTGCGTGACTAAACCTAACGTTCTGGAATACTGCTGCACGCGAGATGCTCCACTGCGTTCAGCATAACAGTTCATTATTAAAACGCTTTCTCCGGCCGGCTGCCGGGTTTCACCACCGGCATACCGGTAGCACACATCGGACAAGCATCCGGCTGGTACGTGGCCGCCTGCACCGGCAGCAGCGCAAAGTGCGGGAAATCCAGCCCGCCTTGCCCGCCCGTGCGGTCAATCAGCGAGGCCACGGCCAGCACTTCGGCGCCAGCGGCGCGTAGCACGCGGGCCACTTCCAGGGTGCTTTTGCCGGTCGTCACCACGTCTTCGGCGATGATGATTTTCTCGCCCGGCTCGATGCTGAAGCCACGCCGCAACGTCATCTGCCCGTCCGCGTCGCGCTCGGTGAAGATGCCGGGCACGCCCAGCTGCCGGGCCAGCTCGTAGCCAATCACCACGCCGCCCATGGCCGGGCCCACCACCGTGTCCGGCTGCAAGCCGGCCGCCTGAATCTGCCGGGCCAGCTCGGCGGCGGCAGCGGCGGCCAGCTCCGGCTTGCGCAGGAAGCGGGCGCACTGCACATAGGTATCGGAGTGCAGGCCGGAGGAGAGACGGAAGTGGCCGCTCAGCAGGGCGTCTTCCTGGCGCAACTGCTGCTCCAGCGTGGTAGCGGAGTCGATGGCGGAAATGGAATCTATCATGGTTTTAACTAATGACTGACTATTGGCGCTGCTCCCAATTTGAAATATTCCTCTGGAGCAGTCCGTACCTCAATTCTATCTTTTGCTTGTCCGTGCCCAGTATCTTGATTCTCTGCATCATTAATACCAAACCAAACTGCGATATGTTCTTCTGGCACTTCCGCTTCGCCAAGTATCTGCCCACTCAGTCCAACAACCACACAAGGGTCGCCATCAAGAGACGAAATATCACCTAGTTGAAACGCCATTTAGGGTTAGGCCAAAACAGGTCTGTGCTCATTAATCTGCTCCATCAATTCCTTCGCCGCCGCACCCGCATCCGCCGCCTGCCAGATGCTGCGCGAAGCGTTAATAAGTACCCCGCTGCCATCGGCCCGCAGGCCCGCTTGCAGCGTGGCGGCCAAATCGCCGCCCTGCGCACCGATGCCGGGCACCAGGAACCATTGCTCCGGACAAGCGGCGCGCACGCGGGCCATGGCGGCTGGTTCGGTGGCGCCCACTACGAGGCCGATAGTTGCGTCCGTCAGTTCTTCATCGAGCCGCCGGGCGATGCGGGCGGCGCAGTCGCTGAGGTTGCCGCCGCGGGTCAGGGCCGCATCCTGCAGGCCGTATTGGGGTTTGTTGGAGGTTTTGGCCAGCGAAAAAACCAGCTTGCCGGACCGGGCGAAGGGCCGGATGGCGTCGTCGCCCATGTAGGGGTTCACAGTCACTGAGTCGGCGCCGATAATATCGTAGGCAAAATCAGCGTAGCGCTCGGCCGTGTTGGCAATGTCGCCAAACTTGCCGTCCAGAATCACCGGAATGTCGCCGGGGATGCTCGCCACCGTTTCCTTCAGCAGCGCCACGCCGTTTTCGCGGCTCAGAAAAAACGCCAGATTGGGCTTGAAGGCGGCGGCGTAGGCGGCCGTTTCGGCTACTACTTCGCGCAGGCGCCGGGCGGCGCTGGTGTCGTCGCCGGTGGGGTCGAGGCCCACGCAGAGCAGCGATTTGGTGGCTTGAATGCGCGTGAGGAGCTTTTGCATACGTCTGAAACTAAGCTTTTACACTAACCTGCACTTCCTGCGCCAGGCGGGGCGCGAGGCCGGGACTGAGCCACTCGCCGCTGGCCACCTGCACGGCCTGAGCGCCCACGCGCAGATAATCCTGCACGTGCCGCAGCGTGAAAATACCGCCCGTGCCGAAAATAGGCAGGTGCAACCGCTCATCCTGGGTCAGCTCCCACACGCAGCGCAACGCCAGCGGCCGCAGCGCCTCGCCCGAGAGGCCGCCCACCAGCGGCGCGGCCGTGGGGTCGGCGGGCAGGTGCAATACCTTGAGAGTGTTGGTGGCCGCCAGCGCCGTCGCGCCGCCCTCCTGCGCGGCCAAAGCCAGGGCGCGGATGTGGTCGGGCCACGGCGGCAGCTTCACGATAACGGCGGCGTCGGCGCGCAATTCATTGCGCACGGCCTCGGTGGCTTCGCGCACGAAGCGCGGGGTAATTTCGGTGCTCGTGGGGCTGTTGCTGGCGCTGATGTACACCTCCAGGCCGGCAATCTGGTCGCCGGCTTCGCGCTGGAGGTAGCGTGCGATTTTACGAAAGCCCGGTACGCCGGGCGCAGTGACACTCACGAAGATGGGCACGCCGAAACGGCGCAGACGCGGCAGGTGCTCCTGCACCAGCAGCTCCGCGCCCTCGGTGCGGATGTCGGTGCGGTTGAGCAGCGTCAGGTCGGCCACCTGCAGGATACCCTCGTCGCCGGGCAGGCCGGCGTGGGGCTCCATGGTCACGGTTTTGGTGAAGATGGCGCCGAGCTGTTCGTAGCCGGGGCCGTCGAGCTCCCAGGGCGTGGCGGTGAGGCACACGGGATTAGCAAGGGTGAGGGAGCCGAGTTGCATAAAGGGAAAGCTGGGGGAGAGAAAGGGAAACGCAAGGGTAGAAACGGCAGCAAAACCTAAACAGGCATAAAAACAAAAGCGCCCGGTGGGTGCCGGGCGCTTTGTTTCAGAGCAACTTAGATTACGTTGTCGCGGTTAATCAGGAACGGCACGCACTCGCGGATGTCCGTTTGGCCGAGGATGAACTGGGCTACGCGGGCCATGCCGACGCCGGCACCCGAGTGCAGCTTCACTTCGTGCTCCTCGTGGAAGCTCAGGTACCACTCGAAGTCTTCCAGCTTCATGCCTTGGCGGATGAGGCCTTCCAGCATCGAGCTGGTTTCCAGCTTGTGACGCAGCTTGGCACCGTCGAACTCACGCTCGGCCGAGCCGGCCGACTCGCCCGACAGCGGCAGCAGCAGGTCGCTGCTGTTCACCACGCGGGGGTCGTCGTCGTTGTTGCGCATGTTGAAGAACTTGATGTCGGCCGGGTAGTGGGTGATGAAGATGGGGCCTTCCAGCTCGGTCAGGCGGCCTTCTTCGGCGGCACCCAGGTCGTCGCCCCACACCAGGTCGGGGAAGCCCTCGGGCTTCAGCCGCTCGATGGCGTCGGCGTAGGTCATGCGCTTGAAAGTCAGGTCCACCAGGTCTTCGGCTTTGCGGCCGAACAGCGCCAGCTCCTTGGCGCATTTGGCAGCTACTTCGTTAGCTGCGGTACGCACGATGCCGGACAGGTGGCCCAGCAGTTCGTCGAGGCCGCCGAGGTGCTCGATTTCGAACAGCGTGAACTGCGCCAGGCGGCGGTTGTCGGCGGTCAGCTCCTTACGGAAGCTCTGGATTTCGCCGCACACGCGGCCGCCTTCGATGGCCTGGGTCAGCATCTCGATGTAGAGCTGGTTCGACTGCGGCAGGAACATTTTCTGGCCGTCGTACCAGTCGAGGGTGAAGAGGGTGTCGGTGTTTTCGCAAGCGCCGGTCACGCCCACAATGTGGGGCATGTTATGCACGGTCACGAAACCTTCCTGCTCGCAGTATTTGCGGGCGCCGCGCATCATGGCGTCCCATACTTTAATCACCGCCATGCGCTTGGGGTCGGTGCTGAGGTTGCGGTTGCCGGTGTGGGCGTGGGCCGGAGCGGTGAGGGTGGCGGTTTCCATTAGTTAGATGGTGGTTAAAGAGGTTATTGAGTTAAAAAAGTAGGAATCGGGAGGGCAAGGCGTGGCCAGGCCCAGGAAAAATCGGGCAGAAAAAAAGCCGTTTCGAACGACGAAACGGCTACACTAGAAGCGGCGGCACGGCGGCCGGGTTGGGCACAAAAAAACCGTTTCGGAAAACCGGAACGGCGACGGGGCAAAAACCAGAAAAAGCAACAAAACCAACGGCGGCCAACGCCTTCCGGCGTTTCTGCGGGGCCGTTGCCGGCGTCCCGCACTTCATCAAGGGGTGTTGATTTAGCTGAAGCACGATGCAAAATTACGACACGTTTTTACCGGACCAAACCCTCCCCTGGTGTTAATTTTTTTTTTACTCCCCGCCGCCACAAAATTTTGGCCTGCGTTTTCCGCTAATTCGTTTCAGTAAGACGGTTTTCGCGCATTACGACACTGAAAATCTTTTTTTAAGAAATTTACGCCTCTTGCGGCCCACTTGCTTTCCGCCGTAACTTTGACTCTTTATTCCGCTACTGTACCGGCGTGGTACTTTTGGTGGATAGCCTTAAAAATGCTCAGCCCGCGTTGCCTTTGGAGGCAGTTCGGGCTTTTTCTATGCCCGTTGGTGGCCGCTGCCGGCTTGCTAGCAGGCATTTTTTTGTTTATGCAGACCGTCCTTTACAATATGTCAGCTAGTTAATCTGACATATTCAAAAAATCTTCATACATTGCCTGCCATTGAGCGGAGCTGGTTGAGCACCAGCCATCAGACAGTTAGCCACTAATTACCTTTTCCTTATTCTTTCACCACTTTCTCACCAAAACTTATGCGCGTTCTTCTACGATTTTTCACCCTTTCCCTACTGGCGCTTTGCCTGGGCTTCAGTTACCGGGCACAGGCTTCACATGTGCAGGGCGGCGACCTGACCTATACCTCGCTCGGCGGCAACCAGTACCAAGTTGTGCTGCATCTATACCGTGACTGCTCGGGAGTGACATTGCCAATATCAATGTCACTGAATGTTAAGGATGGCTGTAATGGCACCACGCAGGGTACTTACCCAATGAACCCAGTACCAAATGCCATTATAACTGGTAATCAGTATTGCGCCACTGCCACTGGCATCTGCGACCCAACCGGTCCCGACAATTTTGAACGCAATACCTACACTACCGCCCCCATCACCATTGCTCCAGGGCAGTGGCTGCTGAGCACCGAACTCTGCTGTCGTCCTAACACGGCTAACTTAGTCGGAAATGCTAACTTCCGGTACGAAGCGGCTCTGAACAACCAGGTAACGGTAGGTGGAACTGCGCAAACCATCGCCAATAACTCGCCGCTGTCGCCGAGTAATCCGGCCTTCTTCATTCCCTGGAAGCAGGCTTCGCTGCTCGGCAACATCGCATTCGATGCCGACGGTGATTCGTTGGTGTATTCGCTTGACCAGGGGCTGGATGGTTGCAGTATCTATGTACCGTATCAAGCGTATCCTACTAGTGGGCCAGTGCAGCTAGGCCCCAACTGCTACTTGGCTCCCAGCGCCGCAATGCCATCCGCTTTCACGGCCACGAACCCCGTTATTGTAAGCGGTGATACTACTGGCAGTTGCCCCCTGCGCAATCTGGTACCCAATCCTAACAGTTTTGCTTTCGATGCTACTACCGGCACCCTTCTCGTAGAACCAGGCCGTTACATCCCGAACTCCGCTTCGGCCCAAGGCCTTAATAAGTACGTAGTAGTGGTAAAAATCACCGAATACCGCAAAATCGGCGGTAACTACGTGGTAGTAGGCACTACCCGCCGCGACTTGTTCCTGACCGTGTACGACTGCGGCACCAACCAGATGCCCACCCTCACCCGCACCGTGGGCATACAAACAGGCACCACGCAGGTGCAGCAGCCGCTGGCTACCGCCATTCCGGTGATGGCCGGCGAACCCATCAGCGTGAACCTGACGGCTACCGACCGCAACCCCGGCCAAACTATAACGCTCTCGCTGATGCACAACAACGTGCCGGGCGTGACGCTGCAAAGCACCGGCGCTGGCGCCGCTCGCCTCAACTTCACGCCGCCGCTGAGCCTGGCCAATGGCCTCTACCGCGTGCCGGTGACTGTGGAAGACGATGCCTGCCCGCTGAAGGGCAATGAAACGCAACTGGTTACTTTCCGGGTGCATCGCACGCTGGCTACCCGCGCGGCTACCACCACCACCATTGCCGCCTACCCCACGCCCTTCACCAGCGACGTGCAGTTTCAGCTGGCCAAGCCCGGCGTGCAGCAGCTCGGCGTGTACGACCAGCTGGGCCGCCTCGTCACGACGCTCCGCAGCCAGGCCAACGGCTCGGTGCGCTGGCAGCCCGGCACCGAGGTGCCCGCCGGCCTCTACTTCGCCCGCTCGGCCGATGGCGGCCAGCTGATTCGCCTGCTGCGCAGCGACGCGAAATAAGCTGAACTCGCAGACATAGAAAACGCCCCGCTGACATGGTCAGCGGGGCGTTTTCTATTGGGCTTAACTGAGAAAATCAGCTCGTCGGTCCATTGTCCACGCGGGCTTCGATGGTGCTCTGGATGGTGGTCGAGATGGCCGACAGCAAGTCGAGGCCAGTAGCAGCTTCGATGGCGTTGACGGTGGTGCGGTAGCCGCTCCAGGTGGTGCTCACCGACTGGTTGTTGGGCATGTTGATGGCGATGACGCGGGTGCTGGTGGTCACGCGGCTCACGTCGCTGCTGCCGTTGGGCAGCACCACAATTACCTTCCAGCAATTGGCGGGCACCGTGACTTTGCCGCTGGCAATGGTGGTTTTGTAGCCGTTGAGGCCGGTGCCGCCGGTGCCGTAGCTGCCGCAGATGATATAGAGCTCGTTGCCGGCATCGACGAGGGTGCGGCAGTAGTTTTCGAGCGAAGCCCAGCCGCGCTGATTTACGTTGGCGGCCTGCGGAATCATATTGGTCATGAGGAAGGTAGCCGAGTTATCGGCCACCGAGCCGGTGCGGTCGGCCGAGGGGCAGTTGTGGCCACGGTCGAAGCCCGAGCCGGTGTAGCTGCTGCTGGTGGCGCGGAACCAGCCGCTGGGCAGCGTAGCGTCGGCGGCGAAATTGTCTTGGCGGGCGGTGCTACCCACCCAGGCGCTGCTCAGGTGCCAGCTCACCCAGTTTGGAATACCACGGTCGCGGTGGTAGGAGGCCGCGAATTGAGTTTTGTTCAGCAGGTAGTTGGTGTAGTTGCTCGCGTTGGTGGTGGCGCCGCTGGGGTTACCCAGCGCCAGGTGGCTGTCGCGGGTGGCCGTCGCATCCTGCGTGGTAGCGACGGCGGTGGGAGCAGTAGGTGTGTTCTGCTCGTCCTTCGAGCACGACGCGGCCAGCGCCAGGAGCGCCGCCAGACTGGCCGCGCGGGTAAAGGTAAACTTCATAAAATGGGGAATTGGGGGAATAATGGTGCAGAATTGCCCGACAAAATTCCTCACTATCTGCTAGAAAACGACGCGGCTAAGATTATCAAAAAATCAAGCCCGGTAACCAACTGCCACTTATCAAAGTCTGACCATAGTGTCCAGCTTATTGGCGGTGCATAGCAGCTTAAGCAAGGCATCACAAGGGCCAATGCCAAAATTTTATACCCTGCCCTGGAGGTCAGCAATGGCATTTTTCAGGCTTACAAGCCTACTCCCAATCGCTTACGCTTGCATTTTGAGAAACTTCGCTTACCTTGGGCCAGCATATAACAGTAGCATGCTTTTGCTGGCCTCGACCTCTGGCGTCGCGCTGCTGGCAAGACTGTTACCCTGGTTTTACTCGCCTTTTGCAAGTTCATTTCTTCACTTCACCTTTTTCACTTTCATATGAATCGTTTTTTACGCTTCTCCTCCATTCTGCTGCTTGGAGCTGGCCTGCTGGCCAGCCGGCCGGCCCAGGCCACGCACGCCCAGGGCGGCGACCTAACGTACACCTCACTAGGGAACAACCAGTACCGCGTGGTCGTGCATCATTTCCGCGACTGCTCGGGCATTCCGGCGCCCACCACCTTGCAGCTTACCTGTAAATCGAGTGGCTGCACCTCAACGACGGGCGTAGTCACGGCCGTCATGAACCGCCAGGGCGCCACGCTCTTCGGCAACCAGTATTGCGCTACCCTCACGGGCATTTGCACCACCAACGGCCCGGCCAACTACGAAACGAACACCTTCGTGGCGACCGTGACCCTGCCGCCCGCCGCCGAGTGGGTGCTAAGTACCGAAGAGTGCTGCCGCCCCAGCACCGCCAACCTGGTGGGCCAGGCATCGTTCCGCTTCGAGGCCGTGCTGCATAACCAAATCAGTGCCGGTGGCGCCACCCAAACCATCGTCAACACCTCGCCGGTATCGAGTAACCTGCCGGTATTCTTCATTCCCTGGAAGCAAACTTCGCTTTTGAGCAACAGCGCTTTTGATGCCGATGGCGATTCCCTGGTGTATTCGCTGGACCGGCCGCTGGAAGGCTGCGGTACGTACACAGCTTACGCGCCGTATCCGGGCGTGCCCTGCACCTCGGCCGTACTGAGCACCAGCCCGGCCTGCGTACTGAGCTGCCCTACTACCACCCCGGCCATGTATTCGGCCACGCTGCCGGTGGCCGTTACCAACGATACTATCGGCCTGTGTCCCAATAAAACGGTCACGCCTCGTTTCGATTTCGACATCAACAGCGGCGCGTTGCGCGTGGAGCCGGCTTATTTTGATTCAGTTTCGGCTTCGTCGGCAGGCAAGAACAAGTACGTGGTGGTGGTGAAAATCACGGAGTACCGCAAAATTGGCGGTAGCTACGTAGTGGTGGGCACGGCCCGCCGCGACCTGTTCCTGACGGTGTATGACTGCGGCCATAACTTCCCGCCCACGTTCCTGCGCACGGCGGCCATGCAGGTGGGTACCAGCGTTATCAATCAGCCGCTCAATACCGTGATTCCCATCCGGGCCGGCGAGCCTGCTACGCTAACCCTCACGGCTACGGACCGCAACCCGAACCAGGTGGTTTCGATGTCGCTCGATTATAACACGGTGCCTGGTGCCCGTCTGGTAGCCAGCGGCGTCGGCGCCGCCCGCCTCACCTTCACGCCTCCCCTGACCTTGCGCGACGGCCTGTACCGCGTGGCCGTAACCGCCGAAGACAACGCCTGCCCGCTGAAGGGCAACGAAACTCAAACTATTGCTTTCCGGGTGTATAGCTCGCCCCTGGCGACGCGCCCGGCGGCTAGTGGAGCCATCCTGGCCTACCCCACGCCCTTCACCAGCGAAGTCCAGTTTACGCTGGCCCAGCCCGGCGTGCAGCAGCTCACCATCTGCGACCAACTGGGCCGCGTGGTGGGCCACGTAAGCAGCCAGGCCGATGGCTCGGTACGCTGGCAGCCCGGCGCCGAAGTGCCGGCTGGCCTCTACCTGGCCCGCGCTGCCAATGGCACGCAGACCGTGCGCCTGCTCCGCGCCAACTAAGCGCAGGCTTCTGCAGCAACAAAAATCCCCGCTGGCATGCCAGCGGGGATTTTTGTTGTAAATACAGGCTAAAAAATGTCGAACAAAAATTGATGATAAACACCAGTTTAGCTGGCTATAGCTGATGCAGCACTACTAATTTGGGTAGAATCTGGTTTCCCCTTGCAGACAGCGTATTTATTAAGGTAGTGGCAGTTGGCACCCTGAGCATCCACCGAAACAGGCGCACCTGCTCCGGTGGTTTATTATCAGGCACTAGTACTAGTGGCCAGCTACCATCAGTCGCTGCGAAGCCAGTTGCTTGCCTGCGGCATCGCGCAGCACCACGTGGTAGAGGCCGCTGGCCAGGTTGGTGGTGTTGATTTTGGTTTCTACTTCGGTCATGGGCTGCTGGCGCACCAGCTGGCCCATTTCGGAGTACACTTCTACCTTGCCGGCCGAGGTGAGGCCGGCATAGTTCAGCGTCACGGCCTCAGTGGCGGGGTTGGGGTACAGCTGGAGCTGGACGGCTACGGCGGCCGGGCCCACTTTCAGCGCTACTACCGGCGAGAAGGCTTGCTTATCGTCTTTATCCACTTGGCGTAGACGGTAGTAAAGCGTCGTCACGTTTTGTTTGGCGGCATCGGCATCGTGCAGCATGTATTGTTGCGGGGTGCTGCTGTTGCCAGCGGCGGCCACCACGCCAATGGCGCGGAAGGGCGCTTCGCTACCGGTAGAGCGCTCGACCACGAAGTGGCTGCTGTTCTTCTCCGAAGCGGTGGCCCAGTTGAGCTCGGCGCGGCCGTTGTTCCAGCGGGCTGTGAAGGCCGTCAGCTCGACGGGCAGTGGGGTGGGCGGCGTCACGAGCAGCGGGAAGTCGCCGGTGCGGTCGTCGGCAAAGGCGTAGTACACGCGGGTGCTCGATAGAGCTGTGAGGCCGCTGGCAATGGTCAGCTGCACCGAGCTGAAGTCGCGGGTGGTGTTGAAAAAAACTTCCTGACGACCGTCGGGCAGCAGGCGCAGCGACAGCAGTTCGCGGCCCACGCGGCTTTCCAGCAGGTTGCCGCTGGCATCGTAGGTCGAGATAACCATGTTGTCGAGCACGCTGATATCGAGCAGGCCCGAACCACCGATTACCATTCCGGCGCGGTTGCCGGCGCTACCCGTGCCGTTCAGTTGCAGGCGCAGGCTCTGCTCGCCGCCCAACGACAGTGGCAGGTTCATCTGGGCATACGAGTTGGGGTCGGTAGAAGAGCTGGCGGCATTCTGCGGGTTTACTACCGAGCAGTTCACGCAGAGCAGGCCATTGGTCGATGTCTGGTAGTGACCGGCGGGATTCCCGAAATTGGAAAGCACATTCGTGTTACCTTCAAAAGCCCGGGGTTCAACCCCAAATCCATAGTAAATGCGCAGGTTATCGAGAGCCGTGAGCAGGCCCACGCGCTCAACGCGCACTTCATTGAACGGATAGCTGGTGGGGAAGCTCACCTGCGCCTGCCCGTCGGGCAGCACCGACAGTTGCAACAGGTCGCCGCCAGCGTGCGACTCCTGCGGCACCCCGTTCAGCAGCGTCGTAATGCGCAGGCCCGAGAGCACGCTGGCATCGAGCAGCCCGGCACTACCCAGCATAAAGCCAGCATAGTAACCAGCCGGCGAGGTTCCTTCCAGCTTGGTAGTCAGAGTAGAGGGGCAAGCCACCGTCAACAGGCTGCTGAAGCTGGCGTAGTTCGACAAATCGTTATCCACGGCCCGCTCCGGATTGTCGACATTCGTATTCACACACACACCACTTGAGCCGGTGCCCGCAGTGCTATACTGATTGCTGCTGGCGCTACCGAAGCGCGAAATATAGCCCGCCACCTGCGGCTGCACCCGCGAGGGCACGGCGTAAGCATAATGCACGCGCATTGCGTAGGTCAGATTCAATAAGCTACCCATCTCAATTTCAACCTGGTTGAAGGGCAGGCTAGCGGTAATTTCCAATTGCGTGGGCGTTTCACGGTCGATGAGCGCTGTTTTCACCAGCGACGGCGACACGATGCGGCTTTCCTGCAGCTGCAGTGAAGTGCCCGCCTGCAGGTAAGTACGAATTACCACCGCGCCAACCACCTGGATACCACCCAGCAACCCCAGGCTACCATTCGATACCACCACGCCGGCACGGTCACCGGGGTTGCCGGTACCGCTCAAGCCCAACCGCAGCTTCACCGACGAAGCGACCGACGAGTACATCGTTGCGTAGTTGTTCAGGTCGGCATCGGCCGCCCGGCTACCGCGGTACACGCCGCCACCGCAAAGCGCTGGTATTGCGCAGTCAGTATTAGATTGAAACTGGCTGGTGGTGGAGTAAAAAACTGCTGCCGTGGCCTTAGTCGGGGCCGCTATTCCAAGACCAGACAGCAACACTAGAGCTAGCGCCCACAGGCGCTGATAATATAGCGGAGTAATTATCGTGGGTTTCATGACAAGCTTTTTTAAATCCGGCGTCTTTGCCAGTGGCACAGTTATCAATAGCCCGGCCAAGCTTGCAAAAAATTTTCAATGATTTAAAATCCAGCGCAATATCAATCAAACAAAATTTTCTTACTGTCCCAAATTGGGAATATTGTCCCAATTTGGGACAGTAAGCTGCCTGCCTTTAAAATCAGTTTTCGTCTTCGTTCGCAGCTTTGCATTACCATCGCTCATTCCTCGTCCCGCCCGGACAGTTACTGCGTATATATCCCATCTGCTGCGCGGCTGGCCTTCGGCTGTCGTAACCATCCAAACAGCAAGCACATAGCATCAATTAGTAGAAAAGCATAGTTGATATGACCTCACCTTTTCAAATTTTCGTGGTCGAGGACAACGAGTGGTATGGCGAGTTGCTGGTCCATCGTTTAGGCCAAAACCCTGACCATGTGGTACGCCGCTTCACTACGGCTGCCGAATGCCTCGAAAATCTTGGCGACCGCCCCGACCTCATCACGCTCGATTATTCATTGCCCGACGCCAAAGGCGAGCAGGTGATGCGCCAGATTCAAGCTCGACTGCCGGGCGTGGCCGTGATAGTAATTTCGGGACAGGAAGATGTAAGCACGGCCGTAACTCTTTTGCGGGAAGGCGCTTACGACTATCTGGTAAAGAACGACGACACCCTGCCTCGCCTCTGGAACATCGTGGGCAAAGTGGAGCAGCAGGTGCGCCTACGCCGCGAAAACGAGCTATTGCGCCAGCAAATCGGAGCGCGCTACGCACCGGCGCAAGCTATCCTGGGCGAGCATCCTTCTGTAAAACAACTCCATGCACTGATTGCCAAAGCCGCCCGTACTAATATCACGGTCAGCATTTCGGGCGAAACCGGCACGGGCAAGGAACTGGTGGCAAGGGCCATTCACTTCCAGTCGACCCGGGCTAACCGGCCTTTTATAGCCGTGAACATGGCCGCCATTCCGCGCGAATTGCTCGAAAGTGAGCTATTTGGCTACGAGAAGGGCGCTTTCACGGGCGCTAACGCCCGGCGCATCGGCCGCCTGGAGGAGGCCAACGGCGGCACGCTGTTTCTGGATGAAATTGCCGACCTCGACCTAGCCCTGCAAGCCAAACTGCTGCGCGTGCTGCAGGAGCGCGAGGTAACGCGCATCGGCGGCAACCAAGCCGTGCCGTTCGATGTGCGCCTGGTGGTGGCTACCCACCGCGACCTGCTGGCCGAGGTGCAAGCCGGCCGTTTCCGCGAAGACCTGTATTACCGCCTGTTAGGCCTGCCTATTACGGTGCCGCCGCTGCGGCAGCGCGGGCAGGATGTGCTGCTGCTGGCCGACTCGTTCGTGCGCGATTTTTGCGTGCAGAACAACCTGGCTTCCTGTCGCCTGAGCGACGAAGCCCGCAAGATGCTGCTCGCGCACCCATTTCCGGGCAATGTGCGCGAGCTAAAAGCCGTGGTGGAGCTGGCGGCGGTGCTGGCCGACGGTGAAATTATTCAGGCTGAGCAATTACCGTTGCGGCAAAATCTTACTTCTACCCCGCCGCTGCACATGATGTCGCTGAAAGTGCAGACTGCGGCCATCATTCAGAAATGCCTTCTGGAAATGAAGGGCGACGTGCTGGCTACGGCGGCACGTTTGGACATCGGTAAATCGACTATCTACCGCATGATTAAGGACAAAGAAATTGTGACGGAGCCAAGTAATTAGCAAAAGACATTTTTTTGTACTTATCTTTTGGCGCTAG
>Ga0247804_10000243_pt1 | contig 25266 bp, 18 predicted proteins | sample UWRJL029104C1_FD_181142 | JGI IMG/M metagenome (GOLD analysis project Ga0247804, IMG submission 181142) | Plant litter microbial communities from Arlington Agricultural Research Station in Wisconsin, United States - UWRJ-L029-104C-1 | ecosystem: Environmental > Terrestrial > Plant litter >...
CAATTTTAGTGTCAATCTGAATTTGACCTGCACGTTCTTTTGCAATTTTAGCAGCTTCAGCCGTTTTCGTATTGTTATGCATTTTGGCATCTTCCTCTGCCACCTTCGCATCAATTTGTGCCTGCAATGCATCTAGTTCAGCCTGCTTAGCATCTTCAGCAGAAATAATTGCATCATTGGCCGCTTGCTTAGCATCCTCAATGAATCGCTTGGAATCAATAACAGCCTGTTTGGCATCTATCTGCGCTTGTTTCCTATCTATAACAGCTTGTTTTCTATCAATTTCGGCTTGTGCTTTTCTATTTTTGGTTGTATCCTGAAATATTTCCCTATATGAATTTGAGGTATTTCTTACCGACCTATCTGCTTCTGAAGCATTTTTGAATGCGGCTGAACAGATTACAACAGAAACCAGGGCTAGTGTTAGTATCGTTTTTTCCATTTTATTTAAGGTGGTTTTTGTATCGAATAACATGCGGCTTATGCGGTTAAAGAGGTGGTTTTTTCTACCTGTTACTGCCATAGCCAATGATGGTGCATTTAACTGAAACTCCTGACAGGTGATTAGCGCCTTTACATAACTTCGTTTATCTTCCATTTGCGAAACCGCTAAATCATCGCAGCAGTTCTCGCGCTCTTCCCGTATCAATTTAGAAACCCACAATACAGCCGGATTAAAGAAAAACACAATTTCTATAAAGCTTTGCATTAAATTAACGAGGTAATCCCGCCGTTTTACGTGGGCAAGCTCGTGACAAAGTATTGCTTCGACTTCATCATCTGACAGCCCGTTTAACAAGCCAAGTGGAATTAAAATCAATGGCTTAACATGACCTACCACCATCGGAATTTTTGCTATTCCGGATTGCAGGATATTCACTTTTTGTGTAATGCCAAGCTTATCACACAATTGAATTACTTTCACATCCCATTTACGACCGGCTGCATAAACCTTGTTATTTTTCAATTGACTTATATCATTTAAGCCAACAAGAAGCTGCGCACTTTTAATGCAGATGATAAGAAACCAGATAACCACAATTTGTGCAGAGTAGGCGTTCCAGATTGTCATAACCTGGTTGAATCCGGTAACGAAAGCAGGTATGCTGTTCATTTCGGATTGATTAACCTGTATTCCATTTTTTATTTCAGCAGAAATAACCTGGCTTACTGAACCTGATGAATCCAGGGTTACTAAAGCGTTGAAAAATAGCACAGCAATTGTCAGAACAAAGAGGCTAAGGCTGGCGGTTAATAAATTGTATCGCAGCGCTGCAGAAGTTTTTCTGGTTGAAAATAAGATTATCGCAACAATAAAGGATAGGATTACACCCAGCCAAAGCGAATGAAAAAGCGTAGCACCTACTGCATGAAGCCAGTTGGAAGGCAAAAGTTTTGTTAGGTTGAATTCCATAATTGTGGTTCTTAAGAATTAATAATTTTATTTTTCGTAGCTATCTAACAGCTTTTTAATTTTATCAATATCTTCTTTCGAAGTATTTTCGTTACCCAACAACTGCATAACCAGCGATGAAGCTGAGCCTTTGTAAAGGGTATTCACAAATTTATCCAATAACTGATTTTTAGTTTTGGACTCTGCTTCTACCGGGATGTAAATATGCTTCATCTGGCTTTCATCGCGTTTTAAGATACCCTTATCGGTTAGAATCTGCATCTGTTTTAAAGTTGAAGTATAGTTCACTTCTCTTTGCTCATTTAATTTATCATTGACAAAACGAACGGTCGACGGCCCATATTCCCATAAAACCTGGAGGATTTCCAGCTCCGCTTTAGTCGGTTCAGGAAGATTATTTTCATGGTTTTTACTTTTCATATTTCAAAGGTACGATATTTTTCGTACGAACAAAATATTATGTTATTTATTTTTGTTTTGCTTTACCAATTAAGCGCCAAATTGATTATGTGATGTCGAAAAAATATTGCGGTAATTAAACTATTCAGGAGTTAAAAGATATAAGGCATTAGCGGAGATAGAGAACCGATGCAATAAAATTGCTCTATGGCCATAGGTCAGCGTAGCTGGGCAAAAAAAGTAAAATTATTGCGATTTACCAGGTATACGACAAATTGATTGCGTGACACCTAAAATATATTGCTTTACTCAAATCATTAAGGAGTTAAGAGAGATAAGGCAATAGCGGAGATAGAATATGGTAATTTATTTTTATTTGATGAAGATGGTATGTTAAAATTGTTGGGAAAGAGATGGTATTGTAAATAAATAGAGGGGCGTGAATTGATTTCTTTTGCCCTATACCACAGTCTTGCCTCGGCTTGCGGCCGCCGAAGGGCTCTTTCTTTTTGGCATCAAAAAGACCAGCGAAGCTAGCTTGAATGCAATTAAAAATATAAACACACATGAAAAAACAAAAGATGCCGGCTGAAAATTTTTCTTTTTGAAGCCAGTTATGTGGCCAGAATAGTGCAACCCGAAAAATTTGTTAGGCCGGATTTAAGTAGAACGGGGATACAGTAATATGGCCTAGCTGGATGGAAATGCGGCTGTATTATAGATCCAAGAGTCCTATCTTTGCCATTTTGATCCTATCGAAACGCTTTAAATGTTATTTTTAACAGGTTGTTCGATAGACTCAGGAGGACAAATCGAATAGACGACATAACCTCAGTTCTACAAGTTTTTCGACGAGCTACAATTGATATTTATAGAAAGATCTTATTAAAATCGTCCTTTCGAGCGAAGTCGAGAAATCTTTGGACTTGTATTTTCCGATTTAAAGATTTCTCCGTTACGCTGCGCTTCAGTCGAAAGGACGAAATTCTATATTAACTTCACATATACCGATTTTTATAAAATGAATATCCTTCCGGATGACATTAAGTATCTAGGAGACAAGCTTATTTTTTACTTCACGGCCTCCGCACCAGCTTCTGCAACAGCATGGTCATCGTCAACCGTACTACCCGAAACACCTACCGCTCCAATGATTTCTCCGGAACTGTTTTTCAGAATTACGCCTCCAGGGAAAGTGATCAAGCCACCGTTGGAATGCTCGATGTTAAATAAGGGTTGTCCGGGTTGTACCAATGGTGTTAATGCTTTGGTATCCATTTGAAACCATGCAGCAGTTTTTGCTTTTTTGATCGAAATATCTACCGAACCAATCCAGCCGCCATCCATGTGTACGAAGGCAACAAGATTGCTTCCGGAATCGACCACGGCGATATTCATTTTTGTATTCAGTTCTGTTGCTTTCTTTTTAGCAGCCGCAATAACGGCTTCTGCCTGCTCTAATGTAATGTTCATATTTATATTGGTTAATTGAATAACAACATGTTAATCGATATAAAGTTTCGCGATTGCATTACTTTAGCGCTTTTACGATTGCGATGATGTCTTCCTCTCCAAGTTCAGCTTCTGCATTTTGAAAGGTTTTGAACGCAGCACTAGCTAATGGCGATGAAAGTCCTTCTGCTTTGGCCAAACCTAAATCTTTGACGATGTGTTTCAGCGCAAAGGCGGCCTTGAAATCATCCTGCAATATGGCATCGCCTTTGATTTTAGTAAATAGGTTTCCAATTGCAGCATTGTTTATCAGTTCAAGCAAATCCGCTGTCTTAACACCATTTTGATTTGCAAATAAAATTGTTTCGGCCAGTCCCTGTGCGTAAAGCGCAAGTAAAGAATTAATGGCAAGTTTTGCATTATTTCCGGCTCCGTTATCGCCGATATGCATTGCTAACTTACCTAATTTTTCCAAAACAGGCTTAACAGTTTCAAAGGCTTTCTTGTCTCCGCCAACCATAATCACCAATGTTCCGGTTTCAGCTTGTTTAACACTTCCAGATACAGGAGCATCCAGATAAAAATTCCCCTTTGCTGCACATAACTCTGCCATCTCTTTACTAATACCGGGTGAAACGGTACTCATGTTGATAATCGTCTTGCCTGAGGAATCATCGGCCAGCAAACCATCTTCAGCCTTAAAAAGCTGATCTATGGCCTTATCATCAGAAACCATTATGAAAATAAATTCTGAAGAATTGATTAAGTCTTTCGGTGATGCGGAGACTGAAGCACCTAAGTTTTTTAATGATATTTCTTTATTTTTGCTCCGGTTGTAAAGGGTAACTAGATATCCAGCGTTTATCAATTGGGTAGCCATCGGAATACCCATGTTACCCAGGCCAATCCATCCTATTTTTGTTTGCTCCATTTAACAAATATATCAGATAATATTATTTTATAATTAAATTGGTTCATTCAATCAAAAGCTTATCGACAACTTCTTTAAGAAACGAAATCTGCATTTCATTAATTAGCCTGGCAGCCTCCTCATATTTAAACCAACCAGCTTTATCTACTTCCGGAAAGCTTTTCTTCTTGCCGGACTTTGGAGGCCATTCCATTTCGAAGGTGTTGCTGGAGAAATCAGACACATCTACATCGAATTCTACAGCCCAGCAAAAAACCTTTTTACCTGCTTTTTGCGTGATGGGACTCAGTTCAATAAAATTGCCGGAAGGTATAAACCCGGTCTCTTCCTCAAACTCTCTGCTTGCAGCAGCTAAGGGTTGCTCATTTTCCAAAAGCTCGCCTTTAGGAACCGTCCACCAACCGGCATCCTTCTTTGCAAAAAATGGCCCTCCCGGGTGTACTAAAAAGAATTCGGGATAATCATTTGTTCTTCGGAATAGTAATAATCCTGCACTTAGCTTCATATTGCAAGTTACAAATTACCGTCGGTTAAAATGTGGATTAGCTTCTCGATTTTATGCGTTCCTGCTCATCCGTTTTGACACCTTTTGCGCCTAGATTCTTAACTTTTGTGTTGCCGAAATTATAGTTTAAACCGATGTAAAGGCCCCTGCTTTCCCATTTCCTTAAACTGCTTTGATTAATCTGACCGACACGCACGGTTTGCGCCCATTTTTGTGTGTTAAATATGTCGCGCATAGCCAGGTTTATGTTTAGCTTATCGTTAAATAACGTTTTTTTAAGTGTAAAATCTATGCTGTAAATCGCTGCCGTACTGTAAATGGAGGAGCGACTGGCGTAGTTAAACCAGGTGCTTACTCCGGATTTCCATTTTTTCCCTAAATCGAATGTGTTACTTAAATAACCATTAAATCCTGGTCCGCCATTACTAATCATTGCCAAACCATTGTAAGCACTTAAATCTGCCTTATAAAACTGGTAGTATGGTTCTGCAGAAAAATAGCCATCCCATATTTTAAATAGCTTAAAAGGTGTACTTAAGCTGATATTTAAATAACTGCGGGTTCCGGCATTAACCGGCAAAGCCGTAGTTTGGTCGCCGGATTGCGTTTGTACAAACTCAATCAAATCGCGGGTTGAATTGTAGTTCACCTTCAGCTGGCGCTGGCCGTCGAATGTATAATCCAGTTCGAAGCTTTGCGTAAATTGGGGCAACAGTAAAGGGTTACCCTGTGAAGCATAAAAAAAGTCAGTACGGTAAACGTATGGATCCTGATCCTGAAAAGAAGACCGGTTTACCCTTTTACTGTAGGCAAACCCCAGGCTATTTTTTTCAGTCAGCTGGTATCTTAAAAATAGTGAAGGGAAAATATTTAAATAGGATGTGTCTGGCAAGGCTGTTTTCTGTCCAGTCTCATTTACAGATAATCCCAGCATTTTAGTGTATTCTCCACGAAAGCCTGTCTGAACATTAAATTTACCAAAACTCCGGTCAAAGTTTACATAAGCTGCCGCGATTTTTTCATTATAATCAAAATCATTATAAAAATTAACCGGCGCTCCTGAAGTAATCTCGCTTTGTCCGCCCCGCAATTGGTTTGCAGTTTGACTATTAGAAAACTTCAGCCCGGATTCTAAATTTCCTTTCCATACTGCTTTACTGTAATCTGCTTTTGCCGAAAACAAGTTAATCGTACTTTTGGTATCATTTTTAAATGATGTTTTCAAGACCGATCGCTCAAACGAATTATCAACAGAATTATTCAAATTAGAACTATATCTCATCCAATCGAACTCCATATTTAGTTTGCTTTCATTTTTTGCGACATATTGATAGTTCAAATTAGTTGAGAGCCGGTTTTCTGTGAGGTTCGCAAATGTATTCGTAAAAAGTACGTCAGCTGTGTTACCTGTAATTGCGGTATTGGCCTGCGAAGGAAAATCATCCCAGGTACGTTGATAATTTAATATAAGCCCTATTTTATTTTTTTTGTCAAATTCAAAATTCACACCTGTACGTGCCACTGAGTTACTATACCCTTGTTTTTCTATTCCATTTTGATCGAATATTTTTTCCGGAAGAATACGGTTGCTGTTAACTTTTGTAAACTGCAGACTGTTATCAAGATTTCCATTTAAAAAAGCACTCCATTTAGTTCCCTTATGATTGAGGTTTATTGCGCTGTTCTGGCGATAGTGTTCCATTTTTTGATAGCCTGCTGTCAAATTCCCACTAGTACCATAGGCACCTGAAGTTTTAAAAACCAGGTTTATAATTCCTGCATTGCCCGCAGCATCATATTTTGCAGATGGGTTGGATATCACTTCGATATTTTTCAAACTGGCAGATGAGGTACCTTTCAACAGTGCGGTTAGTTGCTGCGCATTTAGTGTCTGAATACGTCCGTCGAGCAATACCTGGACGCCATTTTTCCCACTGATTTTAACCTGTTCCTGCCCATCGATCGTGACACCAGGCATTTGTCGCAATAGTTCCAATGCATTCAATCCTGCCGCATTAGGAACGGCCTCTACATTCAACACGATTTTATCTGTTTTTACTTTAATAACGGGTACGGAACTTTTTACGGTAATGTCCTTAAGGTTATATATTTTAAGTGAATCTTTTTTAACTGAACTACTATCCTGGGCATTTACAGTTAAACCACATAGCAGCATTATGAGATAAGTAATGGTTTTTTTCATGTACAAAGTTTTTTTATCAAAACTCTGCATAAAGCAAATCATCATCGCATCATATCATAATTCGAGACCAGAACTTCAGGCGTCAAATTATAATTTGATACTTTCAGGAGACAAGAAATCCTTTGGGTTCTTACCGGTAAATTTTTTAAATGCCCGGTTAAAGGTTGCTTTCGAATTAAAGCCGGCGTCGAATGCTATCGCCAATAAAGTTTGGTTTTTAAATTCAGGCATAGAGAGGCGTTCAATTACTGCATGAACCCGATACTGGTTTACATAATCATTAAAATTAAGTTTGAATTGCTGATTCACCGCACGGCTAAGCAAAACCGAATTGGTATTCAATTTTTTGGCCACTTCATTGAGTGTTAAATCGGAACGTTCAAACAACAATTCATTTTCCATGAGCACTTTCAGCGCATTCTTTAAGGCAATTTCTTTCTCATCGTTGGAAGATGAGATTCGAATTTCAGAAGGGGTAGCATCTTTCTGGTTTGTTTGGTTGTCCAATTCAAAACCATGCAGCAATTGAGGATTAAATTGTATTTTATGCAAAGGTATTTGAGCAGCTTGAAATGCATTTATCGCAATGTAATACACGACTATGGCAAAACCGAGGTAGTAATACCATGGCCCGAAATAACGCATCCGTTCGAAAAAATCAAAATTGGATAAAATTAACCTCACTACAGGCAGTATGCTCAGCAAAGAAAAGGCATAGAGAAAATTCCTAAGCCATTTCAAACTAGCTTGTTCTGCAAACGAAGTCGCCAGGCTTGTGTATGCTTTAAATTGATTGTAATAACGTATCGATAAAAAAAGATAGGTAAGTATGCTTACCATAGATAATACTGTGTACCAGTCTGCAAAATCCGGATCTTTATATTCATTGGTTAAATTATACCTTTTGAATACTATAACATACATTAAGCTAATGGCAACATTCACAACCAAATAAAGGCAGCCAGGCAAAAGATGTAAAAAATCAATTCCCTTTATCCGGAAACTATAGTTTGAGATGGATTTTGTATAGAAATATAGCAGTGGACCGATAAAAAGACTGTGCACAAAAGGGACAAAGAACAGGATATCCCGATAAGGCTGGTTATCGTACCAGCCTGCAAAACCAACCATGAACGGTACGAGCAGCAAAGCTGCGACAAGTAAAAACCAGCCCATTAGCCTGTCTGCAAATTTTTCCTGCTGACTTGCGCGGTAAAAAAACAGAAAACTGTAAATGAGAATATGAAAAAAGAAAATCAGAAGGAGACAACTGTAGAGGCTAAAATCGAAAAGCATTTTACCAAATTAAACATAAATCGCCCAGTTTTCAAGGCATTTAAGTAAATAACATCAAAATCAGCCGGCGTTTGTTCAGAATTATTTTAAGATACAAAAGTCTTCTGAAAATTGGATGTAGTTTTTTAATCAGCAATCCTTTGTTAGGGTATTACAGTATAAAAAAGGTAAGAAGCAAATATCACCAGTAAGACGATACCTTGCTGCACATTGGTTTTACCAGTAGTAAGCGTAAAAATCAGTGTTAGCGTAGATAGTAAAAGCAATACCATGGATCTGGCGTCTATCCCGAGGACGAGTGGAATACCAATATAAATTGAAACAATTGCAACTGCCGGGATGGTTAAACCGATGCTTGCCAATGCCGAGCCCAAAGCCAGGTTAAGACTGGTTTGTAAGCGGTTCGCTTTAGCTGCTTTATAAGCTGCGAGTCCTTCCGGAAGTAAGACTATGCCTGCAATGATAACGCCAACCAGGGATTTTGGCGCGCCAAGATTAAGTACAATGTTTTCCAGATCATAAGATAAGTATTTCGCAAGCAAAACAACAAGAACCAAACTAATAAGCAAGAAAACCAGACTTACTATTGCTGTTTTTTTGTTAGGCGGTGCGGCATGCTCATCTTCAGAGCTTGAATCCTTTGGCAGAAAATAATCTCTGTGCCTAAGGGTTTGCACGAAAATAAACCCGCCATAAAGTATTAAAGAAATAACCGATACAAAAATAAGCTGACTTGTACTATATGCCCCGGCTGGTCCGCTGATTGTGAAATTCGGCAAAATCAAAGTGAGTATAATTATCGCCAGTAAGGTTATCAGGGCGGTATTTATACCGCTGAGTTTATAAAACTGCTCATTAAATTTAATACCGCCTTTTAAGATGCAAATGCCTACAATTGCCGTCATTATAATCATGACAGCCGCAAAAACGGTATCCCTCGCCAATTCGTTTACTCCTTCTCCTCCACTTAACATTAAAGAAACGATGAGCGCAACTTCAATTGTGGTGATGGCTATCGCCAAAATAATCGTTCCGAATGGTTCGCCAACTTTGTGGGCAATAACTTCTGCATGATGTACGGATGCAATTACATTTCCGACAAGCACAAAGGCAAGAACGATTTTAAGGTAAACGCCTAATTCAAAACCGGTGAAAAAATAGGTTATTATCCCTAAAACCGGAAGAAGCATGGTCCATTTTGGTAAAGTAAGTGTTTTATCCATAGTATTGATAAGTTTTAAACCTAACAAAAAAACACATCAGGGGTTTTAATTATATGTCTGGTAAAATTAAAGCCACTAAAAGAATCTTTTAATATGCGCTAACAGATTAAAATGAGCAGAAATGGAAAAGGCCACGGTTAAAGCCGCGACCGTGGCTTATTTGTATTATAAGTTTTTTGGTTATCTTAAAGCAAAGAGAAAATAATTAGGAATGAGTAAATCTCTTGTAAAAAAGGACAATCGAATTAATGATTGTCCCATATCTAAATTAACGCTCTCAACTATGAAGTTGATGTAAGGTGCTCAAACCTTACGTTGTAAAGATAAGCTCCTCTTCATGAACTATTGATGAAGATTTGAAGAAGGAGAACTTATGAAGTTACTCTCCTTCTTCTCCGCCGTTTTTCATTTTCATTAAAATTGCATACGCATTTTTAGTAACTATAAGCTCCGGCTTGTTACTGGTTTTTATTTCCGTAAATCCATCCACATTGTTGCCTAACTCTACAGGAATCATTTTATAATGGTTATTTCCGGTTTCAGCAAATATATAGTACTTGTTTTCCCATTTTACAATCGCATCTTCAGGTACTGCATCTACCTTTGTATTGCCTACAGAAATTGCAGCATTTAGAAATGTACCGGGCAATAATTTATTATCCTTGTTCTGGAGATCACAATGTACACTAGTGGTTCTGTCGTCTTCAATATTAGGTGTAATCAGATGTATCCTAGCGGCATATTTCTTTTCAGGGTTTGCTGTTGTATTGCAGATAACCTCCTGCCCTACTTTTAAATTTGCTGCATCTCTTTCAAATACAGTTAAATTTGCGTGTAATGACCCCGGACTGTTCAGCTCAAACAGAATATCTGCCGCATTAACAAACTTGCCCGTATTCACATTAACCTTGGTAATATAACCTTTAATTGGCGCATAAATTTTAATGCTGCGGCTTATCGAATTTTCGTTTAATGTTGCAGGGTTTATACCAATTAACCTTAGTTTTTCCGCTAGTGCCTTTACTAAAACTTTTTGGTTATTATAATCACTTTCCGTTTGCTGGAAGATTTTATCACTGGTGGCTTTCGTTTGGTTCAATCCCTTTTGCCTGGTATAATCGGCGGCTAGAAATTTTAACCTGTTGCCAGAGGTTAAATAATCCTGTTGCAATTGAATGTACTGTTGATCTTCAACCAAAGCCAATACAGCACCTTTGTTAACGAGCATTCCGGGCATAATAGTCATTTTTTTAATGTAACCCCCCATAGGAACACTAACAGAATAGGTATTTTCTGGTGGTACATCGACAATACCATTTACATTTATGGTACTATGTATAGCCTTTTGTTCTATTTTACCAGTTAAAATTCCCGCATTTTTCACTTGTTCTGGTGTAAACTGCACTTCATCAGTATTTACAGCTACAGGTTTTTCTTCCTGAACATTTTCCTTTTTATCGGAACTATTACAAGCCAGTAGTACTGAAATGCAAAGTAGTCCGTATATGATTTGATTTTTCATTTTATTCTATTTTTCTGTAGCTGTAATGCGTTCAATTTCAAAAGCAGTTTCATTAAACTGCTGCACTTTATCATAATATTCTGCCTTAAGTTGTATAGATTGATTAACCAGAAGAACCCACTCCAGGTAGGCAATTTCGCCTGCACTGAGTTTAGCAGATGCCGTTTTAACAATATCACCAGCATTTCTTAAGGAAATTTCCTGATAAGATGCGATTAGTTTTTTAAGTCGGGCATACTTTTCGATGGCATTAGACAGGTTATTATCCAAAGTTCTTTTGGTTAATTCCAATTCTTTTTCACGCTGCTGTATTAAAATACCATTAGCTTTTATACGGGCATTCTGTGCACCGAAAAAAATCGGAATGCCAAGGCCAACACTTACTGAAGAGAATCTTTTACTCCTATCGAAATACTGCTCTGCACCTATGCTGTTAGTTTGCCAGCCAATAATACTTGAATTATTATAACCGAAACTTAAGGAAGGCAACATTTTACTTTTTTCGAGCGCTTTTTGTTGCTTAGCCAAAATCAATTGTACTTCACCTAATTTTAGCAGAGGGTGATTGGCTTGTTCCTGTTTTAATAAAACCTCCGAAGTGTAAAGCAAGCTATCCATCATTGGTTGCAGGTTTTCATTACTATTCAACATAAACTTAAACCTGTTCTGCATCATGGTGTAATCGGTTTTAAGGAGTTCGAGCTGGTTGCTAATTTGCTGCTTTTGATTTTCTGCTGTTCGGAGTTCAAGTAAATCTACGTCTCCTGATTTAAACCGTTGAGTAGATTTATCAAGAAATGCACTATACACACTATCGGCCCATTTTAATAGCTTTCGCTTTTCCTCAAAAAATAACAAATTGTAGTATGCTGATTTTACTTCTGTTTTTAAATCGAGCTGGCGGGCATTTACCTCTATCTCGCTGATGCGCAAATTGGTTTTATGAGTTGCAATTTGCTTTGCATATACTGTCGGAAAATCAAGGCTTTGTACTACAGAGAATTTATTATCATTTTCCAGACTGTTAAATTTACCGTAATCAAAACTTACAACGGTTTTGGGCACATCAAAACTGCTTTTTGCCAATTGCTGGTAGTACTGTACACCCGTTTTTGCAATTTGTAAAGCGATATTATTTTTAGTTGCGGTATCCAATGCTGCTTTAAGTCCGATTTGCTTTTGAGCATTTGCATTTAGGGAGCCGGAAATCAGTAAAAATAAAAGTATTGCGATTTTACTTTTTGGTTTAAAATAGCTGAAGCCTTTTTCGAATAAGATGTATAGCATCGGTAAAACGAATAATGTTAATAGGGTAGAAATTAGTAAGCCGCCGATAACAACTGTGGCGAGCGGCTTTTGAACGGCACCACCTGCGCCTGTACTTATGGCCATTGGAATGAAACCGAGGGAGGGAACAAGCGCAGTCATTAATACTGCACGGAGTTTTGATTTTGTGGCATGGATCACGATTCTTTTTACATCCGTCCAACCCTCTTTTTTTAACCTGTTGAATTCTGAAACAAGCAATATGCCATTTAAAACCGCAACACCAAAAAGGGCAATAAAACCAACACCTGCAGAAATACTAAATGGTAAGTCCCTAATCCATAGTGCAAATATCCCGCCGGTTGCCGAGAGTGGAATGGCCGTATATATTAAAAGTCCTTGTTTAACTGAACTGAAAGCAAAATACAGTAACAAGAAAATAAGCAGGAGCGCAATAGGCACCACAATTGCAAGACGTGATTTAGCTGCAGTCATGTTTTCAAAAGATCCGCCATAAGAAATTGTGTAACCTTTTGATAAGTTAAGTTTTTCTCCTGCTTTCTGCTGTAACTCCTCCACAATCGACTGCACATCTCTATCCTTAACATTGAAACCGACAATTATCCTGCGTTTGGTATCTTCTCTTTGAATCTGATTCACGCCTTCCACTTCCTTAATATTCGCAACCATACTTAAAGGCACCTGGTTGCCAGATTTGGTTAAAACCATCAGATTTTCAACATCGTTAATATTTTTTCTGGCCGCTTCATCAAGGCGTACCACCATATCAAAGCGTTTTTCACCCTCGTAAACCTGGCCCGCAACCTGACCTGCGAATGCCGTATTCACTACCCGGTTTACATCATCTACGTTTATACCGTATTTAGCCATCCCGTCCCGATTATATTTAATTATGATTTGTGGCATTCCGGTAACTTGTTCTTCGTAAATATTAATGGCGCCTTTAACGCTACCTATTATTGTACCCAAACGTTTTGCATAACCCGCCAATGAATCCAAATCCTCTCCAAATATTTTACATACAACATCCTGTCTTGCACCAGTCATTAGCTCATTGAAACGCATTTGTACCGGAAACTGAAAACCTACGGTAATACCAGGAATAACTTCAACAGCCTTAGTCATTTTAGCACTCAGCTCGGGAAATGATTTGGCAGAAGTCCATTCCTTTTTAGGCTTTAAAATCACCATCATATCTCCGGCTTCGAAAGGCATTGGGTCAGTTGGTACTTCTGCGCTTCCGATTTTCGTTACAATTTTTTGTACTTCAGGGAATTTATCCAATAAAATTTTCGATGCTTTTTGAGTTGTCTCAATGGTGTTGTTCAGGCTACTTCCTGTTAGCAAACGGGTTTCGACGGCAAAATCGCCCTCCTCTAACTGAGGGATGAACTCGCCGCCCAAGGTGCCCATTATGAAAACGGAAATGGCAAACAAGGAAAGCGTAACCACCAGGATAGTTTTTGGAAAATTTAACACCCTGCTTAGCGTTGGCTGGTATTTGCGTTCTATCCATGCCACCAATTTATCAGTCAAATTCTTCTTATGGCTGATTGTTTTATTCAGACATAAAGCCGACATCATCGGAACATAGGTAATAGAAAGCAGAAATGCACCAAGGATTGCAAAAGCAATTGTCCAGGCCATTGGTTTAAACATTTTACCTTCAATACCCTCAAGTGATAGAATTGGCAGATAAACAATCAGGATAATAATCTGGCTGAATACCGCCGATTTAATCATCGAACCAGTTGATTTTTCAACCTCATTATCCATCCGGTTCTGGTCTATCCTTCCGATTGCCCTGAATTGCTTACTGTGCGAAAATCGGTGAAGAATAGCCTCTACAATAATAACAGAGCCATCAACAATTAACCCGAAATCAATGGCACCGAGCGACATGAGATTTCCACCAACGCCAAACTTGTTCATCAGTATGATAGCGAACAGCATTGAAAGTGGAATCACCGAAGATACGATAAGTCCCGCACGGAGATTTCCCAGGAAAAATACCAGCACAAAGATTACGATGAGCGCACCTTCTAACAAATTTGTTTCTACAGTGCTAATGGCATTGTCTACCATTTTTGTTCTATCGAGAAAGGGTTCTATCACGACACCTTCCGGAACCATTTTCTGGATTTCGGCGATCTTGTCTTTGACGCGTTTCACAACTACTGAAGAATTTTCTCCCTTCAGCATCATCACAACTGCACCGGCCACTTCGCCTTGAGCATTGTAAGTCATGGCGCCATAACGTATTGCAGAACCAAATTGTACTTTTGCAACCTGTCCCATTAAAACAGGCATCCCGTTATCAAGTGTTTTTACAACAATTTTTTCGATATCCGCAAGGCTCGTCGTTAGTCCTTCACTTCGGATATACAATACGGTTGGTCCTTTCTCAATATACGCACCACCCGTATTTTCATTATTTTTTTCAAGGGCATCGAATATTTCTGCAATGGTTAATCCGTATGCCTTCAATTGATTTTGGTTTACGGCAACCTCGTATTGTTTTAACCTTCCGCCAAAACTGGACACCTCTGCCACACCTGTTGTACCTAGAAGTTGCCTTCTTACTACCCAATCCTGAATGGTACGCAGTTCCTGTTCATTGTATTTTCCTTCATAGCCCTTTTTCGGACGTACGACATATTGATAAATCTCTCCCAAGCCTGTCGAAACAGGGGCCATCGCCGGCGAACCGATACCTTGTGGAATTTCTTGCTGAACCTGCTGAAGACGTTCAGCAATTTGTTGCCTGGCCCAGTAAACATCTGTTTCTTCATTAAAAACAATAGTGACCAAAGAAAGTCCGAAACGGGAAAAACTCCTGATTTGTTTAAGTCCTGAAATGCTGCTGCATGCCTGTTCGATGGGGAAAGTTATCAAACGCTCAATATCAGGCGCACCTAAAGATGGCGAAACGGTAATTACCTGCACCTGATTATCGGTAATATCGGGTAATGCATCAATGGGTAATTTTGTGACCTCATAGGCGCCCCAACCGATAAGTGAGCATACAAATAAGGCAATGATCAGTTTATTCCGGATGGAAAAACCAATAATTTTATTTAACATAATAGCTTAATTAAAATAAAAACGGATTCAGAATCCATTAAAAATGGTTCTGAAAAGAATTGATTTAGAAATTTTAAGCTATTGAAATGGGTGGACGGAATAGACTTCCGAAAGCAGGATTACTGTACGAATTCGTATAATCGAAAGCTTTTTTGGTAAAAATATTTAAGCAGGCTGCTTTCAGCAGTATGAATTTTTCTTCAGGAACGCCTATTGAAATGGCATGATGGCCATCAATTTTCTTGAAAGGAAGTTTCATATCTTCTTCATCATCATTATCGTTCAGGTCGTGCCCGAAGTAATGCATTTCAAGAAAATCAATAAAACTAATTTCAGCGTTAAGCTCATGATGCTGTAGAAAATGCAGAACAAGTTGAGGTGTCTTTACAACTTCACAAAATGATGTGTTAAAAACAAATAGCGGAAGAAGCAGCAAGAGGACAACTTTGTTCACGCCACAAATATAGTAAAGCATTAAAGTAATTCAAATCTTTAAAAATGTTCATATATATATGGCCACGGTTTGGAACGGCGATTTACATGGTTAGGCACTGGTGATGACTGAGTTAAAAACCTGTTGATAGCTTCTATAATCCTTTATAATGCAAAAAAAATCCTTTCTTTTTAGAGAAAGGATTTAAAAATTATTAGAATATTTTATATTCCTATAGCAAACCGTATAGTCCGTGAGCGTATTTGCGTAAAGAAGAAGAAACAGATTGCATTTTATCAGGGGATGGACCTTTTACTTTGTAAGCTTCGGGATGCATTTCCAAAAATTGATTGTTTTCTTTTTCTTTTGAGGTTCTTGTTAGCGTGTCATTTTGGATTTCGTCTGTTTTTAAAGGTGCCATTGTTATATCTTTTTATACATCGAATAACATAGCTTGATAAAAAAAGTTTTTTGCTACTAAAAAGAAATTTCTATTTGACCTAAAATTAACAATTTAAGGTTCCAATGCAGAAATCCAATTTTCGGTATCAGAAAGTTTTACCGGCGTAGCTGAAGCCTCAATTTTTAATACACCGCCAGCCAAAATATCATCCTGGGTAATGTAGTTTCTTTTGAAAGCCTTTCCATTTAATGTGACGGATTTAATGTACTTATTTTTCAGGTTGAAATTTTCAGTTTTAATTTCAAATGATTTGCCTTTTGGCAGCTTATAAGTAACGGAAGAAAACAAAGGGACATTTAAATAATAAACCGGCCAGCCGACACAGGCAGGAGAAAAACCACTTGCTGCGAAAATATACCAGGCACTCATTGCCCCGGCATCGTCGTCCATGGTACGTAGATAGGCATGCGGCTGGTTTCTGTAAATCTTCCCGATATAACTGCCTATTCCGCGACTATTATCGTTAAAATAATTTTGTATGACCGTATCGGCGGCTAATTGATGCATCCAGTATTGAGATTTATAACCTTGCCTGGTTACATTAAACATTAATGGAACCTGCAAATCGGGTTCGTTAGCGTGATTGTATAAATCTTTTTCAAAGAACTCATCAAGTTTTGCGAGGTAAGCTTCTTCCCCGCCATCTAATGCAATTAACCCCTTAACGTCGTAAGGAACAAACCAACGATATTGCCAGATTGTACCCTGATATAAACCGCGGGCCTGCATCCGGTCTACATCCGGCTTACTCATATCTTTAAAATCTTTATTCCAATATGTTTTATATTCCAGGGCTTTATTTAAATAGAAATCTGACTTCTCCTTATTTTTAAGGATTTTATAAATTTCAGATAAAGCCCAATTGTCGTAACTGGATTCCAGGGCTTTGTCTGGCGATTTATAATCCAGACCGTTAACCTCCTTGGTTAAGGAATCTATAATTTTATTAAAATCGACCTTATAACCTTTGCGATAAGCATCGAGCAAAACAACGATTGCATGTTCGGTTCTAACGGTATTTGAAGGTTCAGTTTGTGTGGCATAATCCTTTTTACCCGAATTATACAAATCTGCTATGGAATTGGTCATCCCCTGAAAACGTTCAGGCGTAATTAATGACAATAGGGGCAATTGCGTGCGGTAATTATCCCAAATGGCCCAGCCATTATACCTGATTTCTTTGTCCTTTTGAACCTCACCTTTGGTATTCCTGTATTGCCCGTCTTTTTCAGAAATAACATAGGGAGATTGCATGGTACGGTACAGTAGTGAATAAAATAACCTCGCACTTTCTACATCACCTTCCACAGCAATTTTACTTAAATGGGTGTTCCAGTCGGTACTGCTTTGTGTTTTTAGCTGTTCAAATGAAGATTTATTAATGTTGGCTTTAGCGGCCTGAACACTAACAGAAGAAAACGCTATATCGATACCTTCTTCAGTGAATCCATCATTTAATTTAGCAACTAGTTTATGGTTTCCTTCATCCTTCCAATTTGTATTTTTCTTCAATTCCAGGTAATAAAATAACTTATATTTACCTGCGCCACAAGTTGTTTTTGAAATAATCCATCCGCTGACAGCTTTGCCATTCACCTCATGTTCTTCAGAAACAAAAGCCTTGTTAAAAGCATAACTCAAATCCAGGTAAAAACCTTTTTCTCCTTTAGGAAATTGATAGTCGTGTTTACCTGCATTGCCTAACACGGCTAACTTTACTTTAATCCTATTCTCAAAACCAACTTCGTAAAATCCGGGATTTGCGTTGTCAGACGCTTTCAATAGCTCGGACTTAGCAGGGTCGCCACCTAAAAAGGGCTTGATTAAAATATTTCCACCCGAACCCTGGCAGCCAACACCTTCAAACCGATTGTGCGTAAATCCTAAAAATTTCTTGGCCAAATACTCGTAACCGGTATGTGTTTTAGGATAAGTTTGTGGACCAATACTTAACATACTGAATGGAGATGACGCTGCGGGCGACATTTGTCCGTGGTCGGCAGATGAACCCAAAAACACATTAACCAAGTCGACAGGCTTTGTATTCCTGACAGAAAAAATAGTCGCTCTGTTTTGAGATAAAACGTTTAAGCAAGAAAGTAATAAGCAAAAAATAAATATTTTTTTCAACGGATAAAATTTATGGTTTAATAAGAAGAAGCAGCTAAATTATATAATTCAAGATTAAATTAAGGTTATGTTTTAGCTTCTTTACAGAGCAAAATTTTTGGCAAAAAAAAGCCACGATTGTCATCGTGGCTTTTTATCGGAATGTAGTTGATAATTATTTTATCGCAACTGGTACAGAGATTTTATCCCAGTTCATGGAGAAACCGCTTTTTGTAACTTTGTAAACAAGCGTTTCTTGTGTCGCTTTTAATGGCATAACTTTTACATCAACGCGTAAAGCATCTTTAGATTCCTCATATTTATAGGCACCCCATTGTTTAGGTTCTTTGTTGAAAATTGCCGTCCAGGTTCCGCTTTCCTTAGGGATTAAGAAAAAGCTGTATTTGCCTGCTGCTAATGCCTTGCCCTGAACCATAATATCTTTATCCGTTTCGAAGGTAGTGGCTTCATTTGCACCTGCACGCCAAACTTTATCATAAGCTTCTAATCCGCCCCAGATTTTGCGTCCTTTAACAGATGGGCTACTATAAGCAATAGTAATTGTAGCACCTTTAACTTTACCAGTTGCAGTTGCCGCCGGACTGGCAGGTTTTTTTGCGTCCTGAGCCATTGCGCTTACTGAAATCGTTATTGCTGCAAATAGTAGGGTAATAGATTTAATCATCGTTTTCATAGAATTATTTTTATTTGTTGTTGTTTTCGTTACGAATTTAATGCTTTCGGTTTATAAAACAATGAACCTAGTGCTGAAAATAGAATTACCGCTGCTGCCCCGATAACATTAAGCCACAGGAAAGAAACAATATCGAACTTATAAACGGCAATAACCGCAATTTCTGATAAGATGGCAGAAATAAATACATTTGGCCCATCGATTTTTTTATAATAAAACGCGACTAAAAAAATACCCAATATCGGCCCATAGAACAGGGAACCTAAAACATTAACGGCTTCGATCAATGAACCCATCTGGGTTGCAAACATGGCGACCGCTATCGAGAAAATCCCCCAGGCAAGCGTGTGCAGCCGACTGTATTTAAGTTCTGTTTCATCATCCGGTTTATCCTTCGCAAATATCAAATGAATATCTTTTAAGGAACAAGCGGCCAAAGAGTTCAGTGCAGCAGAGATTGAGCCCCAGCTTGCCAGAAAAATTACGGCGAACAGCAAACCAATCATACCCATTGGAAGTGTGTTTTTTACGAAATAAAGGAAGATGTAATTGGTGTCGGTTTTCTCTGCGTTATAATTTGAATTATTGATGGCTTCTTCCACCCTGCCATGCAAATCCTTGACCTTACCTTGCGTTTTTTTAAAAGCTTCGATTGTCTGATTCAGCCTGGGAGATTTGCTTTCTTTTAGAGCCAAAATTTCTTTTGATTCAGCACTAAACTGCTTTTGCAAAGCATTGTGCTCCTGCTCAAAAACCACAGCTTTTTCCGGACTTGTTTCCTTTAAATGCTGATAAGAGCGTTCATTGAAATAAATCGGTGCTGGTTTTAAGGAGAAGAATGCAAACAGTAAGGCCCCGATTAAAAGAATGGCAAACTGCATTGGAATTTTAACCAATCCGTTTAGCAGCAATCCCATTTTTGCATTGGTATTGTCTTTTGCGGTAATGTACCTTCCTACCTGGCTTTGATCGGTACCGAAATAAGATAGCGCAAGGAAAAAACCGCCGATTAACCCACTCCAGATGTTGTATTTATCTTTCCAATCGAATTCTGTGGTAATCACATTTAGCTTTCCTGATTTTCCCGCCAGGTAAAGCGCATCCTTAAACCCAATGCCATCTGGCATATTCTGAACCAGAAGATACCCGGCAAAGGCCATGGTTCCAAGGATAATCAGGAACTGAAGTTTTTGGGTATGTGCAATTGCTTTCGCCCCGCCAACATAAGTATAAATTAAAAGTATGCCACCGGTTAGCACATTAGTCAAATAGATGTTCCAGTTTAAAACGCTGGATAAGATTATACTCGGCGCATATATGCTAATCCCTGTTGATAATCCCCTGGAAAACAGAAAAAGAAGAGAAGTAAGTACCCTTGTTTTTTTATCAAAACGGTTTTCTAAATATTCGTAAGCGGTGTAAACGTTTAAGCGCTGAAAAATCGGGATAAAAGTAATGCAGATAACAATCATCGCCAGTGGCAAGCCAAAATAATACTGAACGAAACGCATGCCATCAGTATATGCCTGGCCAGGCGCCGAAAGGAAGGTGATGGCACTTGCCTGCGTGGCCATGATGCCTAAAAGCACAATGTACCATGGCATTTTGTTATCGGCCTTCAGGTAAGATTCGTTACTTTTTTGTCCACGGCCGATGAATATGCCATAAACAACCACAGCAACCAGGGTAAAAATAAGTACCATCCAATCGATATTACTCATGCCCAGAATTTAGTAAAGAAATAATAAAATACAATCTGAAACACCAGGGCCAATGCGAGTAATATGTACCAGGTGTTCCAGTTTTTAAGTTGGTTATTCATTTAGTTTTGCTGAGCCGATAAAAAATTTAAAAACAAGCGTGCCGCACCAACATTTCCGGCAGGCAACTGCCTGAAAAATGCTAATGGTGTGTAAATGAAATTGCCTTTTCCATATTTAGCGTGTAATGTTGAGCCTTGCAAAGGTTCTTCATCGGTATCGTGCATTTCAAAAAGCGGTTCGTATGCTGCATCCCACTTATCAGGAAAATAAGCACCACGTTCCTGCACCCAGCCTTTAAAATCATCAGCCGTAATTTTGTTGGGGAAGTTTAACAGTTTATGTTCTGGGTTTAAGAACTTAACGTCAGCATTTTCTTCCGTAACCCGCTTGTTTGCGATACTGAAATTGTACATACCCAATTTATCAACCGTTGCATCCTGATTGGTATTGTATTGCATAATCAGATTGCCTCCTGCCTTAACATAAGCCCATAAAAACGGCATCCATCGGCCTAGTTTCTTTTCTGTATTATTTGCACGAACACCCAGCACAATAGCGTCGTATTGTGATAACTTATTCCCGTTGCCGTTTGCACCAGTCTCATCCGCATGCCCGTAGAAATCTTCGTCTTTTAAAACATCAACCTGAATGCCGGCAATACGCAGGAAGTCGGGTATAAAATCACCGGCGCCTTCTATGTAACCAACTTTTTTAACCTTTGCCTGAATATCCCCTTTCATAACAATTGCTGTTGCAGGTGCAAAATATTGCAAGGATGGTAAGTGGGGGTATTGAATTAATACCTGTTTTTTATTGTAAGTTTTGCCGTCAACCACATAATTTGCATCCAATTGCAAGCGAGCAGAATTTATTGCGGACAATTTAGCTTTCGGAATAACATAATCGATGGTAACATCTTTAGCCGTTATGGAAACCGGATCTGCAGCGCCCAGGCGATGCCCGTTATACATCAGATTTATCTGACCATTGTTATATTGCTTGTTTGAATTTACTTTAAAATTTAAACTAAGATGTAAATCTTCATTTTCCTTAACCAGGTAAAGTGGCTGCGTAAATTTCAATTCCAGCGCCGGAACAATACGCAGGGCTTCAACCACATCGCCTCTTACCGGATCTAATTTCTTGAAAGATAAAGGAAGTTTAACCTGCAACTTTTCCGCTCCGATTTTTAAACTAAGCAAGACATTCAGTGGCGATTCTGCCTCTGGCAAACCAATTAAAGTATCATTTGCAACAGAGAAGGTTGCCGCATTTTTGGCTGGTTTTGCCAGCCAGTAAGGTTCCGTGAGTGCGGCGTCGGCCGGAATCTGAATTTTATGTTCGATGGTAATCAGAGAATCTCCCGAAAGTTTTTTGTTTAAATTTTCTGACTGATCTAACCACTTCACATTTTCTAAAACAACGGGATTCGTAGCCCTAGAAATCAGGTTTAGTCTGAAATTGTAATTATCTCCGGCAACAGCTTCAGCCTGGTTGGTAACCGCCTCGCCCATAAAACCTGCACAACTTAAAATGATCTTATCAAGTGCTATAATTTTATCCCTCTTCAGGTTTACATCTTTTAGTGATATTACCCCTTTTCGCAAAACAAGCAATGCAGGTAAACTCATTTGAGGATTATTAAAATTGAAAGCGGAAATAATTTTCTCCAACGACCGGTCGATATCACCACTACCTTTTGCAGTCCAGGTTTTAACCAGGCCATCAAAAAGTGTTGTTTTCGCCGGATCGCCAAGTACATGGGTGAAATATTCCGTTCTGATTCCGGCCACTGACTGCGTACCTGCACCCTGGCTTTTGTGTAAACTCCTGCTCAATCCCGCCAGCTCGCCATAGCCCATTCCCAGTTGTGCATCATATTGGCCAACGGTAACCTTGAGCTGGTTTTCGGCGGTTGTATTTACCGCACCAAAGCGGAAGGTATTCCACAATAACCGTTTTGGCTGCCACACACCAACATACTTCAGTTGATTTGGAAATGCAGTTTTATCACCAGCCAGTTTAAAAGCCTTTTCGGCAACAACAGCTGAGGCCGCATGTTGTCCATGACCTGCCGCAGCAGTTGGCGGAAAGCGACAGATAATTACATCGGGGCGGAATTTACGTATGGCCCAAACCACATCTGCTGTGATGCTATCGGCATCCCATTGTTTAAAGGTATCATTGGTATTTTTCGAAAAACCAAAATCGATGGCACGTGTAAAAAACTGTTGCGCTCCATCCAGTTTTCTGGCTTCCAAAAGCTCATGCGTTCTGATTAGGCCCAGCGCAGCACCTTGCTCAGTACCTATTAAATTTTGGCCGCCATCTCCTCTGGTTAAAGACAGGTAAGCGGTTTCTACATTCTGTTCATTTATTAACCAGGATAACAAACCCGTATTTTCATCATCAGGATGAGCAGCTAAATACAAAACCTTTGGCAGATGTTTCAGGGTTTTGAGTTCCCGGTAAATCTCAGAAGACTTCGAAGGTCGGACCTGTTGGGCCGGACAAAAAAATGCATAAAACCCTAAAAAAAATATTATGGTTAGTCGCTGGAACATAGAATTTGCTTTGTGTTACCTCAAAGATGCTAAAATGCTTTTATTTTGAAGCGCAGGAAACGAAAAAGGTACAAATTATTATCTATTCGAATTCCCGTTTTATCTTTAATATTGCATCATAAATTCAACCTATGAATGGCATTGTCCTCATCATTGATGATGAAAAGAAAATCTGCAGCTTACTTTCCAGGATTATTGAATTGGAGGGTTTTAAAACCTTGCAAGCAAACACCGGAAAAGAGGGAATCAAATTACTCAAAACAAATGAAGTAAGTCTTGTAATCAGCGATGTAAAATTACCCGATGTTAATGGCGTTGCATTGGTAAAGGACATCAAAGCGCTAAAACCATTTGTTGAAGTTATAAACCTCACTGCTTATGGAACCATTTCAGATGGTGTACTGGCTATAAAAAACGGCGCTTTTGATTACCTGGTTAAGGGTGATGATAACGATAAAATCATCCCTTTGCTATACAAGGCAATGGACAAAGCAAATCTTCAGCAAAGGGTTTTTGAACTAGAAAATAAGGTTTCAAGCAAACACAGCTTTAGTTCCATCATCGGGCAATCAAAGGCTTTAAAAGAGGCCATAGATTTAGCAAAAAGAGTTAGTCAGACCGATACAACCGTGCTGCTTTTGGGCGAAACAGGAACCGGAAAGGAAGTTTTTGCACAATCTATTCATTACGAAAGCCCGAGGGCAATGAAACCTTTTGTTGCTTTAAATTGCAGTGGTTTTAGTCCAGACTTATTGGAAAGTGAGTTATTCGGTTACAAAGCAGGTGCATTTACAGGCGCAAATAAAGACAAAAAGGGTTTACTTGAAGAGGCTAACGGAGGTACCTTGTTTTTAGATGAAATCGGTGAGATGAACCTGGATTTACAGGCCAAACTTTTGCGTGTTTTAGAAAACCAGAGTTTTATTAAGGTCGGCGATACGCATACCAACCAGGTAAATGTCCGCATTTTGGCGGCAACCAATAAAGATTTGAAAAGTGACGCCGCAGCAGGAAAATTCCGTTCTGATTTGTATTATCGCCTCTCGGTTTTTACCATAATACTCCCACCTTTACGAGAAAGAAAAGGCGATATTTCAGCCTTGGCCGGCTATTATTTAAATGAGTTCGCTCTCAAAGTTAACCATTCTGCGCTAAGCCTGGACGATAAAATTCTACAACTTTTCGAGAAACATAACTGGAGAGGAAATATCCGTGAACTTAAGAATGTTATCGAAAGACTTGTCATTCTATCTGACGGAAACACATTAAATACAAATGCGCTGCCAGTTGAATTTTTTGAATCTTTGCCAATAGAAAACAGTTATAATTTGCAGGACGTAGAAAAACAGCACATCCAAAAAGTACTCCTTCATACTAAAGGAAATAAAACTGAAACATCCAGGTTATTAGGCATCGGCCTGACCACACTCTACCGAAAAATAGAGGAATATGGAATAGGTGATTTATAAAAATCTACTGCTTCAGGTTCCTTTTTTGAAAAATTTTTAATTAAATTTGTTATATGAGCATTCAATATCTATCAAATGAAAATGGCCAAGTTACTGCAGTGCAATTTCCAATAGAGGAGTGGGAGAAATTAAAAAAAATTTACCCTAACATTGATGCTCTTGATTTTTCTTTACCAGAGTGGCAAAAAGAAATTTTGGATAAAAGAATGCAAGTGTTAACAGATGAGCCCGGCAGGATAAAACCATTATCAGAATTAATGATCGAACTCGAAAAATAGAATATGGACTATGGTTTATATTTTTTTGATGAGGTAAAATCAGATATTCGGGAAGCCAAAGAATGGTATAAAACTCAAAAACCAGGCTTAGAAAAACGTTTCGCCCAAGAAATTAAAAAATCAATATTAAAACTTCAAAAACATCCAAAGAGTTACGAAACCAGGTATAAAAATATT
>Ga0247804_10000244_pt1 | contig 25264 bp, 18 predicted proteins | sample UWRJL029104C1_FD_181142 | JGI IMG/M metagenome (GOLD analysis project Ga0247804, IMG submission 181142) | Plant litter microbial communities from Arlington Agricultural Research Station in Wisconsin, United States - UWRJ-L029-104C-1 | ecosystem: Environmental > Terrestrial > Plant litter >...
AAACATCATGGCAAAATATCCATTACCGGTCTTTCATTTCAGGGTTGAATGGAGTGGCGATACCGGCGGCAGCAACATAGGCTTTTCCGAAGTTTCGGGTTTGAACATTGAAACGCAGGTGATAGAATACCGCGATGGCAGCATGCCCGATTACAGCACCATCAAAATGCCCGGCATGCAGAAGTATGGCAACATTACGCTTAAACGCGGCGTAACAAAAGGCGACAATGATTTTTACAAATGGTGGAATACGCACCAGCTCAACAAGATCGAACGCCGCAACATCACCATCAGCCTGCTCGACGAGAACCACGAACCGGTGATCGTATGGAAAGTGGACAATGCCTTCCCGGTAAAAGTAGATGGCGGTTCGTACAAGGCAACCGGCAACGAGGTGAGCATCGAAACGCTGGAACTTGCACACGAAGGCATCAGCGTGGAAAACAACAGTTAAGCAAACCGTTATGGCAATACTCGATGTATTAAAATATCCTTCGGTGGGCTTTCATTTCCTCGTCCGCTTCGAGGGCATCGGCGACAGCGCGAGCATCGGCCCGGTGACCGTTAGTACGGCCGACATTGATACGCGCTGGATGGAAGTAAGCGGGCTGAACGTAGAGCTTACCACGGAAGAACTGGTGGAAGGAGGCGAGAACCGTTTCGTGCACAAGCTGCCGCAGCGGGCCAAGTATCCCAACCTGGTGTTGAAGCGGGGCTACTTTTCTTCCCTGCCATCGCCGCTGATGAACTGGGCCAATGATGCCATCCATAATTTCGACATCAAGCCCTGCCAGGTCTCCGTGATCCTGCTCGACGACATGCACCTGCCCGCGCAGTTCTGGAGCTTTAAAAATGCTTACCCGGTAAAACTGGTGATGGCGGATTTTAAAGCCACCGACAACAGCGTGCTGGTGGAAACGATAGAACTCACGTACCAGTATTTTAAAAAAGAAAGCATGCTCGACAAGCTCAAGGGCGCGATCGGGATTTAACAACCAGTAACGCTTAAATCATACACATGGCGGTAGAAATAAATGAACTGGTGATCAGGGCGAGCATCAGCAGCACGGAAACGCCGCAGCAGGCCGCCATACCCATCAGCGACAACCAGCAAAAGATACAGCAGCTGCTGGACGAAGTGCTGAAGAAAATAAAGGAGAAAGGAGAACGGTAATTTCTAATTACCAATTACCAATTACCAATTACTAATTACCAATAATGGCATCACTCATCGCACAGGACGGCATGCTCACCAAGCTGGTATTCATTCCCTGCAAGGATGCGGCCTGCAAGGAAGAAGACAGTTCGATCGAACGCTATACCGTGATGTTCAATCCCAACAACATCGTGGTAAAACTACAGGTGGACAGGGACGAAAAGCAGGCCGACGGCGAGACCAGCGCGCCCATGAAATTCAAAAGGATCAAACCGCAGGATTATTCCTTTGAATTCGTGATCGACGGCACCGGCGCCAATGGCGAAGAAAAGCGGGAAGTGCCGCAGGAAGTGGAAAAATTCCTGAAAGTGATCTACCTGCTGAAAGGAGAGGAACACAAGCCCAACTACCTGAAGATATTGTACGGCTCTGTATTGCTGAAATGCGTGTTGAAATCCGTCGACATCACCTACAATCTTTTTACGCCCAATGCAAAACCCTTGCGGGCGAAGGTGAACGCTACTTTTACCAGTTGCCTCGACCAGGAGCTGAGTGAAATGATCAACAACAAAAGTTCGCCCGACCTTACGCATTCGCGCAAGCTGAAAAGAAGCGACAAACTGGTAACGATGGCGAATAATATATACAAAAAGAATACACATTACCTGGAGGTAGCAAGGGCGAACGGGCTGGATACTTTCCGCAGCCTGCCCGAAGGCACCCAGGTCTATTTTCCACCCATTGCAAAAACCTAGCGATTTAAAAACAGGAACTGAAACATGCCAGACAACAGCAGAGTAGTACCTACACCCGCACCCGCTGATTTACCTACCCGGACGATCCTGGTAAACGGGACTGCTATTGCTGCCACGTATCGCGTGATGAGCATCAAGGTGAACCATACCGCGCACAAGATACCCGATGCGGAAATTGTATTGCTCGATGGCGATGTAAGTACCGAAACTTTTGAAGTAAGTGATGGCACCGACTTTTTGCCCGGCGTGGAGATCGAAATAAAAGCCGGTTACCACGGCCAGGAAGAAAGCATTTTTAAAGGGATGATCGTAAAGCAGGGCATCAGGATATTGCAGGGCCAATCTTCCGTGCTCTACATCGTTGCCAAGCATAAGATTTTTAAGACCACGCTCAACCGCCACAACAATTCTTTTAAAGACAAAAAAGACAGCGAAGTGCTGGAAGAACTGATCACCGAAGCAAAGGAAGTGGAAGCCACTACCACCACGCACAAGCACCTGCTGCAATCCTATTGTTCCGACTGGGATTTCATCAACCTGCGCGCCGAAGCCAACGGCCTGTTCGTATTGCCGCGGTATGATAAAATAATAGTGAAGAAACCCGTACTGGACGGCGACGCGACACTCTCCCTGTATTACGGTACGTCTATCCTGGAATTTGAAGCGGAAATGGACGCGCGCAATTGTTACACCGAAGTAAAAGTAAACGGCTGGGATGCGGCCGCGCAGGAACTTATAGACAGTACGGCCGGCAACGAATGGAACGGGAAGGAGCCCGGTAATTTTAAAAGCAATGATGCAGCCGCTGCGGTGGGCAACAACACGCTGAATGTTTTCTGGCAGGGCGATACGGCTGCCGACAACCTCGACGCGGTAGCCAAAGCCACCATGATCCGGCATCATTTAAGTAAGATAACCGGCCGCGCGCAATGCATCGGTTTTGCAACGATCTGGCCCGGCGACCTGGTGCAACTCAACGGCGTTGGCGACCGCTTCAATGGAAAAGCCTATGTAACCGGCGTGCAACACACCCTCACCGAAGGCCGCTGGGATACCGACATACAATTCGGCTGGCAAAGCAAAAGCTATGCTTCTCAATTCACCGACATCACCGAAAACCCGGCACACGGCTTCATGCCCGGCATACAGGGTTTGCAGGTAGGCGTGGTAACGAAACTGGAATCCGACCCGCTGAGCGAGTTCAGGGTATTGCTGAAACTGCCTACACAGGGTGGTACGGACGAAGCCATTTGGGCAAGGGTAGCAACACTGGACGCCGGGAAAGAACGCGGCAGTTTTTTCAGGCCCGAAGTAGGTGATGAAGTGATCGTAGGATTTGTGGACAACAACCCGTTGCACGCGGTCATACTGGGTTGCCTGCACAGCAGCAAAAATGCAGCACCCGTAACGCCCGCCGATACCAATCACCTCAAAGGCATTTACAGCCGCGAAAAAATGAAGTGGCAGATGGATGATGAAAAAAAAGAAATGCTGTTCGATACGCCCAGGGGCAATAAAATACTGGTAAGCGAAGACAGGAAAGGCATTACCCTCGAAGACGAGAACGGCAACAAGATCGTGATGAACGACAGCGGCATAGAGATCACCAGCAGCAAGGATTTTAAAGTAACGGCCAAGGGAGATATAAAAATGGAGGGCAAGAACGTGGAAGTAACGGCGAGCGCGCAGTACAAAGCCTCGGGCAGTGCGGGCGCCGAAATATCATCCGGTTCTGCCACCAATGTAAAAGGAACACCCGTAAACATTAATTAAAAATTATGCCGGCAGCAGCAAGAGTAGGAGATGTAACCACCCACGGGGGAACGATCGTTGGACCGGGTTGTGCCACGGTATTGATCGGCGGTATGCCGGCAGCGGTCATGGGCGACAACCATGCCTGCGTGATCCCGGCCAATACAGGGCATATTCCATCGAGTCCATTTCCTGTAGGAAGTACGAGTGTAATGATCGGGGGCAAGGCCGCCATAAGAAAAGGCGACACCTGCATTTGCGGGGCCACGGCTGCGGTTGGCTGTCCCACGGTAAACATAGGCTGATAACATTTGAATAAAACGACATGAACGCATCAACATCATTTTTAGGGACCGGCTGGTCGTTTCCGCCCGAGTTCAACAAACTGACCGGCACGGTAAAAATGCTGAGCGACGAGGAAGACATACAGAACAGCCTCAGCGTATTGCTTTGTACGCGGGTAGGGGAACGCATTATGCAACCAGCCTATGGCTGCAACATGGATGTACTGATGTTTGAATCGATCAACGAAGCGCTCGTGACCTACGTGAGGGACCTGGTGTTTACCGCCATCTATTATTTTGAACCCAGGATCAATCCTGAAAATGTAATGGTACAGGCGGCGGCAGAAGAAGGCACTTTGCTGGTGAACGTGGAATATACAACGCGCAGTACCAACGCGCGGCACAACATGGTATTTCCTTTTTACCTCGAAGAGGGCAACCTGGTCATGCACAGCGGGGCCAAATAACTAACCAATTTAAAAACAGCAGGCATACATGAGCGGCCATTGTAACATAAAACATCCATTGCAGCGGGAAGGCACTTACCAGTGGCAACGTTTCCCGGCGGGACTGGCGGAAGGTTTTTACAAGCCCGACGACCGCACACTGGAGCAACTGGTAAAGCAGGTGGCCGAATACGCGGCATCTGTAAAATATTATGATACCACCCTCAACGAATGGGGCCGCTGGGAAGTATTCTTTGAATACCTGTACGATTATCAAAACAACAAATTAAAGGTTGACAACATCGACAGCCTGGTCAGCAATGCCGATACGCCGCCGCACCTCGGGTTGTTGCTCGCTTTCCTTAAAACATTTCAGACCACGCGGAACGGGTTCAACCAGTTCACCAACCGGCACCTCGATTTTTATTACAGCGACGTGTTGCAATTGACGCACCGGCCGGCCATTGCCGACCGGGTCGCCGTATTGTTTGAACCGGAAAAAAATACCGTGCAGGCCAAAGTAGAAGCGGGCCGGGAACTCAACGGCGGTAAAGATGCCAAAGGCATGGCTGTGGTATACAAAACCCTCCGCGAGATCATTGTGAACCAGGTGACCATTGCGCAAAAGAAAACGATCTATGCCAACAACCTGCTCAACAATGTAAAAGGCGACCTGGAAGCGCTGCACATCAGCAGCGATGCCGCAACCGGTAACCGGTTTGCCCGCAACAATGTAAACAGCTGGTACCCGTTTGGCAACGATAAAAATAAAAAAGCGGAGATCGGGTTTGCGTTCAGCTCGCCCATGCTCTTTGCCAAAGACGGCCGCCGCAGGGTGAGCCTGGAAATAGAAGGTGGTGCTCAATTACCCCGCACTTCCCTTAAAGCTTTTTATACCGGTCCCAAAGGCTGGGTAGAAGCGGAAGTGGATACGGTGCCGGGCATCAACAACAACAGCAGCGTTACTTCCAAAAGGTATTTGCTGGTAAAGATCGACGACGCACTGCCCGCTATGGTGGCGTATGATGAAAAGATCCACAAGGCAGGCTACACCGCTGTATATCCCGTGATCAGGATCTTACTGGACAACGGCCTGCATTTTGCCGACGCTTATGAATATTTTTCCAGCCTGCAGTTCAGCGACATCAAAAAGATGGTGGTGAATGCGGAAGGCGTTAATTCCTACAGCATTTCCGGTGAGAATGGTAAACTGAATCCCCTGCAGGGCTTCAAACCTTTCGGCAGCACGCCCGTAAAAAATAAATCGTTCTTTACCATCGGCTGCAGCGCCGCGTTTAATAAATACCTCAAAACATTTCACCTGGCCGCCAACTGGAAAGGAGCGCCCGGTAACATGGCAAAATACTACAGCGCTTATGTCGATTATTTTACGAAAGATGTCAATGCACCTTTCAGTGCCCTGGGCATTGCCAATTTTAAAAGCCAGTGGGAAAATTTCAACCAGGGCAACGTGCCCGGCAAAGTGGAATTGCTGAGCGGCGGCAAATGGGTAGCCATTGGGGAAGACACGCCCGACCAGTATGCAACGCGTGATTACCGCACCAACAACACCTTCCATGTAAACCATAAAATAAAGGATGCGTTTGAGCCGGACAACAGCGACGAGATCAGCCAGGAGGCGCGCTGGGGTTTTGCCAGGGTAACGCTGCAATATAATTTCGGGCACCTTATTTACCCGGTCGCGCTTACCCATCATGCCATCAAGAAAGATACGCTTCTGCCGCCACCGCCTTATACGCCTGAATTCAACAGCCTGCACCTCGATTATGTGCTGGAAGATGACATAAACATCACGGCCAAACCCGAGCATAGTTTTATGCAACTGCATCCATTTGGTTTTGCAGGCGTTACTTCGGCACAGCAGCCTGTCATCGTTCCTGATTACAATAACAATGGCCAGTTGTACATTGGTTTGTCGGGTTGCACCGTACCCCAAAGCATCAACCTGTACATCGCAAGGCTGGATGGTACCGAGGACATCGACGCGGAAATAAAAGAAAAAATAGAATGGCAATACTTAAGCGGCAGTGAATGGAAGCCTTTTAAGTTTGAAGCCATAACGGTGAATACCACCCACGATTTTACAGCCAGCGGTTTCATCTCTTTCGCCATACCCGCGGATGCCCTGTTGCCCAACACGCTCATGGGTGAAAACCTGCTTTGGATAAAAGCGGTGTCCGCCACCAGTTACAATGCGTACCCGTCCATCATCGACCTGCATACCAATGCCGTGGAAGCCATCTTCGACGACCGGGGCAATGATCCTTACCATTTGCAGGATGCCCTTGCCGCCGGAACGGTTGCAAAGCCCGTGATCAAGATCGACGGCATTAAAAAAGCGGAACAGCCTTATGCTTCCTATGGCGGCGCTATGGCCGAGCAGTCGAGGGATTTTTATACGCGCATCAGCGAAAGGCTGCGGCACAAACACCGGGGCTGGAGCACCTGGGATTACGAAAGGATCATACTCGCCCGGTTCCCTTCCATCTATAAATTGAAATGCATCTCCCATGCCAGCACCGAAGGCATGTACGAGCCCGGCAATGTATTGTGCGTAGTACTGCCCGCCACCATCAACCTGGCTGAAAAAGATTTGTTGCAGCCGCGCATCAGCAAGGCCATCCTTACCGAAGCGGAAGAATACATCGGCCAGTGGCGGACGACTTTTGCAAAAGTTAAATTCATCAACCCGGTGTATGAACCCATCTCTGTAAAATGCAGCGTGAAACTGCGGCCCGGTTACGACGAGAATTTTTATGCCGGGCAGCTCAACAAAGAACTGCAGGAATACATAGCGCCGTGGATATTGAACAGGAATGAATCGCCTTCTTTTGGCGGTAAGCTATACGCTTCCGGCATCATCAATTTTATTGAAGAGCGACCCTACATCGATTACCTCACTTATTTCGAAGCCTTTAAGCAGGAAGGCGGTTCGCTGGTAAGCTGGAAAGAATATACTACCGGTAGCAGTGAAGACGTGATCCTCACTTCCGTTGCCCAACACCAAATTGATACCAACGCTATATGCTGACAGAAAAAGGAAATATCATCATACCAAAAACAGCTGCCGGTGTTGCCGAAGATTACGAGGCGTTGCGGAAAGCGGGGCTGGGTTATATACAGGAATTTTCGGGCAAGGTATGGACGGATTACAATGTCCATGATCCCGGTATCACCATACTCGAACTGCTTTGTTACGCGCTTACCGACCTGGCTTACCGCACTTCTTTCCCGGTGGCGGACCTGCTGACGGCTGCCAATGAAAAAGGCCCGGATCCCAACAGCTTCTTCACCGCGCGTAAGATACTGACCACGCATCCCATAACCATCAACGATTACCGCAAACTGATCCTCGACAGCATTCCCGGGATCCGCAATGTATGGCTGGAAACGCTGGACGATACCAATTACGATCCCACTATTTATTTCGATAAAAAAATAAAATCCAACACGCTCGTATTACCGCCGGCCAATCACCCTTACGAAATACTGAAGCTGAAAGGATTGTACGTGGTGAAGCTGGAAGTGGAGACCTATGAAACCATCCGGGGCCGCCACCCGCATTTCCTGCGTACGCTGGCCAAGTACCGCGATAAGGATTCCGTGATCACCGACATCGACGCGCAACCCGGCGAATACCGGTCCTGCCTCACCAATTATGCCGGAACGCTGTTGCTCGACAACCGCAACCTCTGTGAAGACTTTGCACAAATAAAGATAGCCGAGGAAGAATGGGTAGCCGTATGCGCGGATATAGAACTGAAACCCGATGCCAATGCCGACGTGGTGTTTAAAAAGATGTACAGCCTGTTGTACAACTACGTGAACCCTACGATGCAGTTCTATTCTTTTAAAGAGCTCATTGAAAAGGGCAAACGTACCGAAGAAATATTCAACGGCCCCGCTGTTGACCGGGGATTTATAGATGAAGATGAACTGAATAAGCACGGCCACCTCGAGGTATTGTATGTAAGCGACATGGTGAACCTGCTGATGGACATCCCGGGGATACTACAGGTAAAAAGCATTCACCTCAGCAGTTATAAAAAGAATGCCGACGATACTTATACAATACTGGAAGACGCGCAACAATATTGCCTGCACCTGCACAACAAGAACAACGTATTTAAATTCATGCTGGACGCCGCGGAGCAGGATAAGAAAAAAATATTCAACCACATTCGTTTTTCAAAAGGCCCTATTTATTTTACACCCGAAAGAAAAGTTGAATACAAGAATGCCAGCTTTGTAGATTACCCCGCCTTGCCCGTTGATTTTGAGAACGACCTGCCCATTCCCGCCGGCAGGAACAGGAACCTTACCAATTATTATTCGCTGCAAAACGATTTCCCGCTTTGCTATTATACCGGCATGGACGGCATTCCTGAAGGCGAAAGCAACCTGCGCAAAGCACAACGCCTGCACACCAAAGCCTACCTGTTGTTCTTCGACCAGTTGCTGGCCGACTACCTGGCGCAACTCGATAACCTGAAAAATATCTTCACGGCCAGTGGCGGCGTATTGTCTGCAACGACCTTACCCCTGCCGCTCGACCAGTCGGTGATCAAAGACCTTCGAAAACTGCTGGCTTCGCCGCACAAGGAAAAAGCCGCGGTAAGCGACACCGACTTTTTTAAAGATACCTACACGAAGTACAAGCTGAACCTTGAAACAGCAGCCCAGCAAAAATCGCGGCGCAACCGGTTGCTCGATCATTTACTTGCCCGTTTCAATGAACTGTTTGTTGACTATACCGTTTTCAAATTCAAGCAGAATAAGGAAGGTGATTTTTTCCAGGCCGATGAAGAAACGATCGATGATAAAATAGAATTTTTAAAAGCCTACCCGGCCATCAGCGGGCAACGCAGCCACGCCATCAATTATACCAAAGGTTTGTATGCAACCGGTAACGTAAGCGGTTTGCAGTTGCGTGTTCAAAAGATGATGGGCCTGGCAGGCTCCAAGAACAAGGCGCTGGTGAAAGTATTGAACAACCCGGACTATAAAATATTGTTGCAGCAGATCGCGGGTAAAGTAGCGCCGGCACCGGCCGATAAGATTGAAGTGCCCGATAATCGCTTCGGTGATTTTGATGCAGCTTTTGGTTGCCACGTGCTCGAACACATTTTACTAAGGCCGTTGTATCCTAACCTCGTGCCCCCCTCGAACCTGTTACCCTTGTGTGGTGATGGGTCCAACAACCAGCACGCTGATTGCCTGCTGGCCGATAATTTCAGCATGCAGATGACGGTGGTATTGCCCGGCTGGCTCGCCATCAGCAGCAACATGGATTTCCGTGCCTTCACGGAAACGCTGATCCGCAATGAAGCGCCTGCACACGTAGCGTTAAAAATATGCTGGCTGGATCCTGCGCTGATGTTCCTGTTTGAAAAAACAACCGAAGAGTTCTTTAAGCAACTCGCCGTTATAAAAACGCCGGGTAACAAACCAACGACAGCCAACAAAACGGCTTTCAACAAAGCGCTGGTGAATGTTTATACGATGATGGGCACCCTGAAGAATATGTACCTGCCATCGAACCTGGATACCTGCAGCAACATCAGTTACAATGAAGATACCGACCAGATAAAAGTACCCGTGATCTTAAACCATACCGCGCTCGGCAGCGGCCACCAGGAAGAATGGTACCGGTTTGTAGAAGGATAAAGGAAAAAGTTGTTGTACAAAGGGAGCCGCGGTTAGTGAATTTGAAGAACTGTTTCCAAACAGGAGCGTACAATAAAGTTCCGCTGCTGTTCACAACAGTAGTACAATAGTTGAACGAAGCTGCTTCCCGTGGGCGGGCTGTATATCGGCCACGGGGGTCCTTTTTTGGTTCTTTTTTGGACAAGCAAAAAAGAACAAGCATAATAAAAGAGCTTGTAATAAACAGGCAAAATTTTGTCTTAGAAAAGATTTTTTTGTAATCAACCAAGTTGATTACTCCTATAACAACTAAAATTTTAACAATGGAACCCCGTCCTGATTTTTTCCCGGTTTATATAAGCGGACAATACCTTACGAGCGAAAACCTGAATGCCACGCATGACTTTTTGTGGCAGCAGGAAAAAGCCACGCGCTACACCCTTGCCGGCAATGGCATCGTGCAGGGACTTGAAGCCGATGTGACCGGTAACGCGGCGTTGCAAACCATAAAACTCAAATACGGGAGCGCCGCTACCACCGATGGTTACCTCATCCGGGAAGACAAAGACGTTGTGTTTGACAGGGGCCTGCCCATCGACCTGGTAGAATTCTGGCTGAAGGACACTTCGCACCAGCTCATGGAAAAAAAGGCTTATGATGAGATCAAGGATCAACTCGACATCGAAAATGAAATCGTTTGGAAAGCGGTGGAAGTGATACCCGACAGCGTAACGGCTGCCAATGTACCCGACGGCACTAAAAATCTTACCGATGCATCCATCGGCATTACAACTGCACAGGCTTTGTCCACCTGGGGGTTGGTTGCCTGGGTATACATCGACGATGCGGAAAACAATCATTGCCAGCAGGGCGACTGCAATACCAAGGGCGTACAAAGAAATTTTTCGACCCGTTACTTTTTGGTCAAGAAAAGCCAGTTGGCCGAACTGAATATTGTAAGCCTGGAACTGGAGACCTGCGCAGTGTCCCGCATCGAAAAATTGTCGGACAGCGGGAGTGTAGCGGGACTCAATAAAAAAGCATGGGACACCTGGAACAAAAGTCTTGCTGAAATTCAACCCTACTTTTCCAAGAACCAGCAGGGCAAACAACTAACCTATGTCATCGACCACCTGGGTTTTCCTGATTCTGCACTTTTAGATGCAGCCATTGCAAAACTGGCCGCCATACAAGCATCGGTTACGGCTACCAACTGCCCGCAGTATTATGTACTTTTTGCCGGCGACCTGGCAAAAGCCATTAATGAACTGGTGCTGTTTTACAACGATTATGTAAAAAGATTCCCGGCCATGAGCTCTGCCAGGATAGAACGCACCATCGTTATCGGGAACTTCCGGCAAACCGGCTTTGATACGCGCCGTTATTATTTTATGCCTGCACCGGTACAGGTGCAACAGGTGGCTGATAAAAAAAGATTGCGCCAGTTGTTGATGCGGTTGTTTGCACTGGTGAATAATTTTACTGTTCAGTCGAAGATCAATGCACAGGCAGCGCTCACGATCGTGCGGCCCCAGCTGTTGCCCAGCATTGCGGCCGGCCAGGTATTGTTGCAGAATTGCGCCATTCCTTATTATTACAATGTGCTGGATAACGGCCCGGATAACGAGGTGCTCATAAACTGGAACCCGCAGGGCGGCAAGCTGCACAATATTACCTGCTACTACGACAGCGTGATACCCGGCCGTGGTAATGATGCCGCTAAAATGAAGGGCACGGATTGGTACTATTATAATTTTTTCAGGCTCGAAGGCCACCTCGGCATGCCCAAAAGCACGGTCATTTCCAACCTGCGTCTCCTCATCAACACCTGGGGCATACCGGTCCAGTTGCTGGATTGCGATGTTACGTACAAAGGGCCGGATAAATGGAAAGGCTGGTATGACAACTTCGTGCTCAACATCAATAAGTGGGCGGTGCAGTTGAGAAAGGATTATCCCGATATCGGCGATTATACCTTCAGTCCTATGAAAAAGATCCAGGAAGGCATTACGCAAACCAGCTTCCGGGATATGGAAGGCGTGATAAAAGTGTTCAATGATTTCACTGCTTATTCAGGCGTGATGTACAGCGGTCCAAAGCAGGGCATAAAAGAAAAGAAAGAAGGGATAGGGAAAAAAACGGGCGTTCCCGTAACCGCTTACGAACATTACGCGAAGCACATTCCCAAAGACGTAGTGATGGAGATGAGTACACAGGTGAAAGATATCCTGGCAGAGCAGGCGGCGGCCGCACCCGCGGCAAAAATGATCCTCCTGGGCGACCTTAAGGACCTGGAATATATGGGCGGGGCTTTGAGGGGCGGTACGATTGTTATACTGCACGACGGTCAAAAAATAGTGGGCGATGGGTGCCTGTCTTATTTTTACCGCGTTGATAAAGAGCGCATGTTCGACGCCACGACTTAACTTCAAAAAGGGCCGGAAAAAATTAAAAATTTCCGGCCCTTTTTCTTTGTATATCCGCGCTGAACAAGTATCTTCATATTGTTATTATTGGTATAAAGTTAGGTTGATGTTCGAGCGAAGCACGAAAGTGATTAGCGCTTTTAAGTAAGTAGGGGATGCAGCAAAACAAGTTATCGAATGGTTTCACGTTTTCTTTAACAGTCGCAAGGCTTTATTTTTTTCTATTCATTGCCCCCGGAAGGATACTTTCGGGGTTTTTTATTTTGTTTAACCGGTACGTGTAGAAGGTAAGTTATTCGCTGCGCGAATTTTACCAGCCGGTAAGTCGGGAAGACGTTAAAGCGCTTTTATTGGATTGAAGGGCTAAATAATTTATTATCTCCTTCAACCACATTCAACGACTTTCAACGACTTTCAACTATTTTAAACCCTCTAAACCCCCTAAACTTCCTAAACCCTCTAAACCCCTAACCCTCTAATCCCTCTAACCCATTCATAATTCATAATTCATAACTCATAACTCATAATTCCCTTTTATCGTTATTTTCCCCGAAATTTACAGGCATTAAAATACAGGTATGAAGTATAAAAAAATTACCGGCTTACTGGCATTGATCGTAACCATTGCATTGCCTGCGCTTGCGCAACCCGACAGGTGGCAGCAAAGGGTGAAGTACAATATGTCGATCGATATGGACGTGAATACCAATCGCTTCACCGGTAAACAGAGACTGGAGTACAGCAACAATTCACCCGAAGTGCTGGCCAAAGTTTTTTACCATCTTTATTTTAATGCCTTTCAACCCAACAGCAGCATGGATGCCCGCAGCCAGGAGTTGGGGAAAGTAATGGTGAACAACCGGCCCGACTGGGATGCCCGCGTGCGCGACAGGATATCGAAACTGAAACCCGACGAGATCGGTTATCAAAAGATCATTTCACTGAAGATGAACGGCGTGCCGCAACCTTTTACTTACCATGAAACCATACTGGAAGTGAACCTCACCAAACCCATCGCTGCAAAAAGCAAAGTGGTTTTTGAAATGGAATTTGAAGCACAGGTGCCTTTGCAGGTGCGCCGCAGCGGCCGCGACAATCCCACCACCGGCGTGCGTTACAGCATGAGCCAGTGGTACCCCAAGTTGTGCGAATACGATTATGAAGGCTGGCATCCCACGCCTTACATTGCCCGTGAATTTTACGGCGTATGGGGCGACTTTGATGTTACCATCAACATCGATAAGAATTACAAGCTCGGCGGCACCGGTGTACTGGTGAATGCCGCGGAAATAGGCTGGGGCTATGATGTGCCCGGCTCTGCATTGAAACCAACGGCAAAGGATAAACGCAGCTGGCATTTCGTGGGCAGCAACATCCACGACTTTGTATGGGCCGCCGATCCGGAGTACCAGCACATCGTTCGCAAAATGCCCAACGGCGGGCCGGTGCTGCACGTGCTCTATAACTATAAAGAGAATAACGGCAGGAACGATACGGCCTGGATGACCGTAGCGGATGCGGCGGTAAAAGCGCTGCCGTTCATGGACAAACATTTTGGTAAGTATCCTTACCCGCAATATTCTTTTATCCAGGGCGGCGATGGCGGCATGGAATACCCGATGGCTACCTTGCTCAACGGCCCCAGCCTCGGCACCGTTTTTCATGAATGGATGCACAGCTGGTACCAGATGATGATGGGCACCAACGAAAGCCTGTATGCCTGGATGGACGAAGGTTTTACCAGTTATGCCGAAGACCTCATCGCCAGTTCTTATTATGGCAATACGGCCAAACAACGTTTCATAGCCGGCCTGCCAAAATCACTGAGTGCTGCGCGGATCAAAGAACTGGGCGACATGGTGCCCGATGAACATGCCGATGCTTATACCGGTTATTTCAGTCTTGCTAAAAGCGGCTTTGAAGAACCTATGACCACACGCCGATCATTTTAATTCCAACTACGGTTACAGCGTGGCCGCCTATTCAAAAGGCCAGGTGTTTATGGAGCAACTGGGTTACATCATTGGTGCGGCGGCAAGGGATAAGGTATTGCTGGAGTACTACAACCAATGGAAATTCAAACATCCCAACAGCAATGATTTTGTGCGGGTAGCCGAAACCGTTAGCGGTATACAACTGGACTGGTACAGGGAATACTGGGTGAACACGACTAAAACGATCGACTACGGTATCGACAGCCTGTGGGAAGAGAACGGCGTGTCGAAGATCAGGCTGAAACGTTTCGGGCAGATGCCCATGCCCATCGACCTGCAACTGGCCTTCAGCGATGGCACAAAGGAAATGCATTACATCCCGCTGAACCTGATGTTTGGACAAAAGCCCGCCGAAGATGCTACCAAAAGAACCGTACACGAAGAATGGCGGTGGACACACCCGACCTATACGTTGGAGTTTAAACGCAGGTTGACCGAATTGAAAACAGCAGAGATCGATCCTTCAAAACGCATGGCAGACCTGGAAAGAAGGAATAACCTGCTGGAATTAAACTGGTAATAATTTGGAACCGATTGTAACGATACGGCCCATCGTGGTGGCAGACCTGGACCAACTCACCGCCATGGCCCGGCAAATTTTTTATGATACGTTTGCCGGTACCTGCACGGAAGAAGACATGCAGGATTTCCTGGATACCCACTATACTGCTTCCCGCCTGGGCGCTGAACTGGCGATGCCCGGCAACCACTATTATTTTGCAGAAGTAGAAGCTGTTCCTGCCGGTTACCTGCAGTTCATGGAAGATTATGCCGGTTTTCCTTTTATGCAGCAATGGAAGGCACTGGAGTTGAAACGCATTTATGTTTCAAAGGAATTTCATGGTAAAGGCGTTGCGCAAAAATTGATGGAATGTGTACTGGAACATGCGCATAAGAATAACTACGAAGTAGTATGGCTCGGCGTTTGGGAGCACAATAAAAGAGCGCAGCAGTTCTACCATAAATACGGTTTCAAAGATTCAGGCCATACCCACGATTTCCCGATCGGTAGTACGCCGCAAACGGATATATGGATGTGGAAGTTCTTATCGAATTTGAAGGTTGAAGGTTGATACTTGATACTTGATACTTGATACTTGATACTTGATACTTGATACTTGATGAATGATGAATGATGAATGATGAATGATGAATGATGAATGATGAATGATGAATTTTTAGGGCATTCAAGATACATTAAAACCTTTTTACCTGGCTTGTGTTCCGTTAGGAACAATATATCGGTAACACAACAGCCACGCCTGCACTGCGCTCCGTAGGTGCGCTATCATACAAGAATCTTGGGATTTTATCCACCAAAAAGCCCGGCAAACGCCAGGCTTTTCTATTGTGCTTGTAAGTGTTTAAAATTTATACATCATCCTGCTCACTGCGCTTCAAAACATTCATAGCTCATAACCTGCCTGCCGTCAGGCAGACTGATAACCCATAACTCATAACCCATAACTCATAATTCTCCCTCATCTTCCATAGAACTTATTCACCGCCTCGATCCTGTTCCCTACATGTAATTTTTCATAAACATGGTACACGTGTTTGCGTACCGTTTCCGAACTGATACTGAGTTTATCGGCGATCTCTTTGTACAACAAGCCCGTAGCCAGCATCTCCAGTATTTCCTTCTCTCTTTTGGACAGCACATCCAGCACCGATTCTACGGCGCCCGGAGAAGTATTGCCCGGCTTGGTTTGAAAAGCTGCCACCACCTTGCTGGCGATCTGGCTGCTCATGGGCGCGCCGCCTTCTACCAGTTCTTTAATGGCTTCCAGTAATTTTTGCGGCGGTGTTTTTTTCAATACATACCCGCTGGCGCCGGCGCTCAGGGCTTCAAATATCTTTACATCATCGTCGTAGATGGTGCACATCATGAACAGTATTTCAGGATTGGATGTTTTGAGTTGGCGAACGACCTCGATGCCGCTGATACCGCCCAGGCCGATGTCCATCAACACTACCTTCGGTTGAAAGATGGGTAATTTCACAACGGCTTCCTCACCGCTGATGCACGAAACGGCAAGGGTATATTCTTCCGAGCTCTCAATGATCTGTTCCAGCGCGAGGCGGATATCATGATTATCTTCTACAATGGCTACAGCTATGCTCATATACAAATGTTCAAAAAAAAAAGGGTACCGGCAATACCACTAAGTGGTAGTGCCCGGTTACCTGAAGGGAACGTACAAAAGGTACTTTTGGTTGAAGAAAGCTTCTGGGAATATTTTTTCGATCTCCCAAACCATGGGCTTGCAGCGGCTTTCAGAAATTTCCTGTGCCAGGTCGCCGCCTTTCAGGCAAACCAGCCCGTTGGGCACATTTTTACCGTAGTGGTTTTCCTTCGTCCTGCGCAACAGGGGCCGGCTCCAGCGCCACAGGTCGTTCAGCGGGGCAACGGCGCGGGAGATCACCACATCGAACTTACGGTCTTTAATGTCTTCCGCGCGGGCGTGTTGCGTGGTAATATTATCAAGACCAATAGCCGCCGCTACTTCGGCAACGACCTTCAGCTTTTTATTGATGCTGTCAACCAGGTGGAATTTCGTACCCGGGAAAAAGATCGCCACCGGGATGCCGGGGAAGCCGCCGCCGCAACCGAGGTCCATTACTTCCAGGCCTTCGGTAAGATCAAAGCGGGTAGCAATGGCAAGCGAATGCAGGACATGGTGCTCATGAAAATTATCCATGTCCTTCCGCGAGATCACGTTGATCTTTGCATTCCATTCAACATACAACTCTTTTAAAGCCGCCAGTTGCTGCAATTGTTTTTCTGAAAAGTCGCTAAAATATTTCGTTATTATTTCCACGATGCCCTTGGTTTTTTAAAGAGGGAAAATGCAAAGATGAGGTAATAAAAAAACATCCACACATCGATCAGCAGGAAATAAGGGTAGAGATCCTGTTCTTTTAATTTTTTCATGGCCGGGTACAACACGACAGCCTGGATGATGAAACGCAGCCCGAACACCGCCAGCACATATTTCCAGTCGAACACGAAAAAGGAAGCCACGAACAAAGGATAATAAACGAAATGCGAAAAAGAATAAAGTCCCAATAAAAATTTATGCAGCGGGCGGTAATATTTACCGGTGCTGTAATGGCGTTCCTTCTGCCTTTTCCATGCGCTCCAGGTAGCGGGCGCTTCACTCAGGGTAAAGGCTTCAGGTGAAATATTGATAGCGGTATTATGTTTATTTGAGGCCCTGTTGATGAACAGGTCATCATCGCCGCTAGGAATGTTGTTGTGCGCGGTAAAACCTTTGTGCCGGTAAAAAACCGATTTTTTATAACTGAGGTTGCGGCCAACGCCCATGTACGACCGCCCACTCAACGCATACGATAAATATTGCAGCGCGGTATGAAAGGTTTCCCAGCGGATGATCTTGTTGAGCAGGCCTTTCTTTTTGTGGTAAGCGCCGTAGCCCAGCACGATCTCCGTTTCACCGGTATAAGACTCCTGCATGCTGCTGATCCAGTGTTCGGTGGCGGGCACGCAATCCGCATCGGTTAACAATACAATTTCATGCTTCGCTGTTTTGATGCCGATGCTCAAAGGGAATTTTTTGCCGGGGATCATTTTCGCTTCCTGCTTCAGTTCAACCACGTGCAATTGCTTGTATGTTTTTTGAAAAGCTTCCAGTAAATATTTGCTGTCGTCGTAAGAGTTATCGTTCACAACGATCACTTCGTGCGTGGTACGGTATTCCTGCAACAACGCTCCCGGGAGATTTTTCGCTAAATTTGCAGCTTCATCCCTGGCACAAATAACAACCGACACGGGATGGGTTTGAGAAACCGGCTTCAATGGCTTTTTGTACAAAGACAACCTTACAAAAAAGAAAAGGTAATAAAAAACCTGGACCAGGGCTACGAAGCAAAAACCGGCAAAAAGGAATTGCCAGTAATGGGTAAAATTCATCCGGCAAAAATAACAGTAATCAGTAAATAATACCTTACAAATTTACATCACTTGTTTAACAGATCATGGCAGCATTAACCTTCGATTTACAACATACCGATACACAAACAAAGGCCCGGGCAGGCAGGATACAAACAGGCCACGGTGAAATACGAACGCCGATCTTTATGCCCGTAGGCACCGTAGGCAGTGTAAAGGCAGTAACGCAACAACAGTTGAAACAGGAGGTAAAAGCACAGATCATTTTGGGTAATACCTACCACCTTTACCTGCGGCCAAAACTGGAAGTATTGGAAGCCGCGGGCGGGCTGCACAAATTCAATGGTTGGGACAGGCCGATACTCACCGACAGCGGCGGTTACCAGGTTTTTTCCCTGGCCAACAACCGCAAACTCACAGAAGAAGGCGCGCTGTTCCAAAGTCACATCGACGGCAGCCGGCATCTTTTCTCTCCCGAAAAAGTGATGGACATCCAGCGCATCATCGGCGGCGACATCATCATGGCATTCGACGAATGCCCGCCGTACCCAAGTGATTACGCCTATGCAAAGAACAGCATGGAACTCACGCACCGCTGGCTCGACCGCTGCTTTGAACGCTTCAACAGTACGCCCGACAAATACGGCTACACGCAAAATCTTTTCCCGATCGTGCAGGGCAGTACGTATAAGGATTTAAGAACCGCTTCCTGTGAATACATCGCTTCAAAAAACGCGACCGGTAATGCCATTGGCGGACTGAGCGTAGGCGAACCGATTGAAATGATGTACGAGTTTACCGAACTGTGCTGCGATGCATTGCCCGTACAAAAACCACGTTACCTCATGGGTGTGGGAACGCCCTGGGATATCCTCGAAGGCATTTCGCGGGGCGTGGACATGTTTGATTGCGTGATGCCTACCCGCAACGGCCGCAACGCGATGCTGTTTACCACCAACGGCGTGATCAACATCGACAATAAAAAATGGGAGAACGATTTTTCCCCGATCGACGAAGGACTGGATTGCGAAATGAGCCGCTATTATACGAAGGCTTACCTGCGCCACCTGATGAAAGCCGGTGAATACCTCGGGCTTACGATCGCCAGTGTACACAACCTTGCTTTTTATTTGTGGCTGGTAGGAGAAGCGAGAAAACACATCCTGGCCGGCGATTTCGCTTCCTGGAAGGCGGGCATCCTGCCGCAGTTGCAGCAACGCCTGTAGCCGTTAAGCACCCGTTAACAAAAAAACAGTTCCATGGCACAATAATTGAAAAAGGCTTGCTGTTATTTTTGATATGGATTATCTTTAAAATTCCCTAAAACAGTTAACATGAAGCAGCAACGACTTTTCTTTTTCCTGGCTTTTTTTCTTCCCTTGTTTGGAATGGCACAAACCGGTACGGTACAAAATGCAGCCTTGCCCAAAGATGCCGCGGTGGATGTAACGATGACGGATTTTAAGAACAACATCCTCAACAACGAGATCGTGGTTTTTAAAAGCAGCGCCAATGGAAAAGAATACCAGGGCCTGACGGACGACCAGGGAAAGTTTACCGTAAGGCTGCCGGCAGGGGCGAAGTACGAAATTTTTATTTTAGGTTTTAAAGATTCACTCAGCTATAATATCCTCGACATACCGGCACTGGCGCCCAATGCTTCTTATAAAGCGCCGTTCAAAGTGGACATACAGCATTTACCGGCTAAAACATTTGAACTGGAGGGTTGTAATTTCGAGACCAACAAAGCAACGCTCGAACCGGAATCCTATGCGGTACTGGATGAACTCGTAGCCTACCTTGTAAGAAAAGATGACGAGCGCATAGAGGTAGGCGGGCATACCGATAATGTAGGTACGGCGAAGGCCAACCAGGTATTATCCGAAGCCCGGGCCAACACGGTAAGGGCTTACCTGCTCACCAAGGGCATCGATCCATCCCGCGTTACCGCCAAAGGCTATGGCCTTACGAAACCGGTGGCCGACAACCGTACTGCCGAAGGGCGTGCGCAAAACAGGCGGACGGAAGTAACGGTGCAGGATAATTAGAAATTAAGAATTAGAAACCTGCCTGCCGTCAGGCAAGTTAGGAATGTATTGCCGCTTGTTATTAACAGGCGGTTTTTTTTTGACGCCGCCGCCGCCTGGTCTTTGACCAACGGCGTTTTTTATGTGTTGAGTTTGGGATAAAGTTGAAAATAGTTGAACGAGTTGAAAGGGTTGAAGTAGGCATTAGGTATTTAGAGGGTTTAGAAGTTTTGGGGTTTAGTTTGGAAACGGATGTCGCTGGCTCCCCTCTCCTTTGGAGAGGGGTTGGGGGTGAGGTCTCCATCATAGTCCATCAGGTCAATCATTCAAGACCTGCCTGCCGGTAGGCAAGTCACAGTTCAGAGATTAATGGTTTAGAAGGGTTAGAAAATGTGTATTTAAAGGACTTAATCAGGCTAATCCTTTTAATCACGGTTAATCCCGGTTCACACAAATTGAAAACCAATGCCGCTAACTCCCTTCTCCTTTGGAGAAGGGTTGGGGATGAGGTAAAAAAAATCCCGCTACAATCGTAGCGGGACTATATTTCACTTTTTATAAAAGGAATTATTCAGCTTTCGGTTCTTCTGCAGCTGCCGCTTCATTGTTGGCAGCATTGTCTAGCTTGGCTTTGATATCAGCCAGTGCGCTTAAATCGCCCAGGGTTGATTTCTCTACTTTGCTTTGCAGGCTTTTTACCGCTTTCTTGGTTACTTCAGCATCGGCTCTCTTTTCTTTCGCAACCGCTTGTTTTTCTTCTTCGATCACTTGTTCCCAAAGGCGGGTGTGACTTAAAACAATGCGTTTGTCGTTACGATCGAATTCGATCACCATGAACCTTGCTGTTTCATCAGCACCGATCACTTTACCATCTTCTTTCGCCAGGTGACGGGCAGGTGCGAAACCTTCCAGTCCGTAAGGCAATTGAACAACAGCGCCTTTATCGTCTTTCTTCACCACGGTTCCGTCATGCTCGCTTCCAACAGGGAAGGTAGCTTCCAGGGTATTCCATGGATCTTCTTCGATTTGTTTGTGGCCCAGTTGCAGTTTGCGCCCGTCCTTGTCGATGTTCATGATAACCACTTCGATCTCGTTGCCCACTTTCGTGTACTCGTTAGGGTTATTGAAACGTTTCAGCCAGCTCAGGTCGCTGATGTGGATCATGCCGCCGATGCCGGTGGTCAGTTCAACGAACACGCCGTAAGGAGTGATGTTCTTAACCGTACCGGTATGCCTGCTGCCTTCAGGGAAGGTATTTTCGATGGTGCTCCATGGGTCTTCTGTCATTTGTTTGATAGAAAGGCTCATTTTGCGTGTTTCCTTATCAAGGGTAACTACTTTGGCTTCGTGTTCGTCGCCCAGTTTAAAGAATTCTTTCGCGTTGATCGGTGTGTTGGCCCAGGTAATTTCACTTACGTGTACCAAACCTTCAACACCCGGCATGATCTCGAGGAAAGCACCGTAGTCTTCGATGTTCACTACTTTACCTTTCACGATCTCGCCTTCTTTCAGGTTCTCTGTTAACGTATCCCATGGGTGAGGCGTCAATTGTTTCAGGCCAAGGCTGATGCGTTTTTTATCATCATCAAAGTCCAGTACAACAACGTTCAGTTTCTGGTCCATCTTCAATACTTCGGAAGGATGGTTGATACGACCCCATGAAATATCGGTGATGTACAATAAACCGTCTAAGCCGCCAAGGTCAAGGAACGCACCGAAGTCGGTGATGTTCTTGATGGTGCCTTCGAGTACCTGGCCTTTTTCCAGTTTACCCATGATCTCGGCCCTTTGAGCTTCGATATCGCTTTCGATAAGCGCTTTGTGGGATACAACGGCGTTCTTGATCGCTTCGTTGATCTTAACCACTTTAAATTCCATCGTTTTACCAACGAACTGGTCGTAATCGGTAACGGGTTTCACGTCGATCTGTGAACCCGGCAGGAAGGTTTCCATGCCGAATACGTCAACGATCAAACCGCCTTTTGTTTTGCTGGTAACGAGACCGGTAACGATCTCACCGGTGCGGTGTACTTCCACAATGCGTTCCCACGCCCTGGTGGTGCGGGCACTTTTGCGGCTCAGGTGAAGGTTGCCTTCCCTGTCTTCTTTTTCCACTACCATTACTTCGATCACGTCGCCTACTTTAACGCCACCGGGAATGTCACGGGATTCGTTCAAAGAAATAAGGCCATCGCTTTTGAAGCCGATGTTTACCACGGCATCCGTTTTGGTCAGCGATTCAACAGTCGCCTGGATCATTTCTCCATCGGTGATCTGTTTGAACGTGTTGTCGTAAACCGTGTCGTACTTTGCTTTTTCATCAGCAGTGTAGCTGGTTACATTACGTTTGTCAACGCTCCAGTCGAAATCGTCGTGAGCGGTAGCAACTGTTTCGGCAACAGGCGCTTCTACAGGCACATTTGATATCGCAGCAGTTTCAGTGGCTTCGCCGTCTGAACCTTCCTGTGCATCTGCGTTTAGTTGTTTAATATGATTGAAAGACATAAAATTACCCCGCGGTTTTTTTAACGGGAGGGCAAAGGTACAGTAAAATCGGGGATTCCAGGAGAAAAAGGGCACGCAAATTACGAATGACGGATTACGAATTACGAGGGGTCTTTTACCCTTTGCCCGATTCAACGTAATTCGTAATCCGTAATTCGTAATTGATTCAATACCAGGGTTCTAACCGTTTCAGGTCGTGTGTATCGATGTTACGCGGCTCCGCCCGGTCCTGGTACACGGGGATCCTTTCGATGCAACTGATGTTCGTTTCGAGGCTGTTGGCCGAGATCTCCACGTCATACCGGGGGTTACTGGCCGAAAGGAATTTTACTTCCTTCGTATTGTCGATGAAGCTGTAAAGAACGTTGATGATGCCCACGCAGCCGCGGTGCGTTTCCGATATGTAGCGCAGCAGGATGGGCTGGCTCTCGTACACATAGTTATAGGTTTTCGGGTCCGCCGTCATGTCGCGGCCCAGTTCTTTTTCCACCAGTTGGCGGTCGTGTTCTTTGATCTTGTCGATGGAATCGAATGGATGGTATTGCAGGTACAGGTCCATTTCCATGCCGGGGTAAACGGATTTGTTCTCATCTTCTTCATCATCGTTGTACAGCCGGCGGTATTGGATATAATGCGCCGTTGCTTGTTTCGCGTAACCATAGTTAAAAGTAAATTCTGCAAAAAGATGGCCGGTCTTTGCATAGACTTTGAGGGTTCTGTCCATAAGTTGGGTATTTGCTGGTGGATAATAATTCTCCTAATGTAATGCTTATTTCTTTTTTCAATGGCCTTTTCCGGGTGTGTCACCCCCAACGAGTGACTTATTCAAAAAGCGTTTACCCGCCGCCGTTAAATTTTTGTTGCATTCATTTTTAGCAGGATCGATGAGCTATAAGCTTTGCCGGGCGTAGGGTTGTAAGATTTCAATAGTAAATATTTCCCAAATAAAAACGGGCAATCTACGCAGGGCCGGTAAAATATTTCTTAATTATTTATGACAGCCTATTGCATTTATCAAAAACTTTTACAAGTTTAGCTGTGGAATTTTTACGGTTTGCACATCTTCCCCTGTAGTAGTCCATCCCCCTTGAACATATTTTCAATCAACTAACGCATCCTGCTTATGGGTAACGGTCGACTATGCTTCATGGTGATCTTGCTGCTTGCTGCAAACTGCTGCAAAGCGCAATGGACGGACTCCGGGTTTAGGTCTATCCAGGCGCGGGTCGGATCAAAACCCCCGGCAACAACTGCATCGCAGGTCCACATGCTTAATACCCGGGCCGACAGTACCCTTGCGGCCATGCGCTCCATCTCCAAAAAATACATCAGCAGCATCAATGATAAAGTAGACCGGTACAGTGATCGCCTCAGTAATAAAACCGAACGGACGCTGGAAAAATTAAGCGGCTGGGAAAAGAAAATAGAACAGTTGGTACAGGCAGCCAATCCCGCGGCGGCACAAAAATTATTTGGCCCGGGCCAGGTTACTTTCACCGTGATGCTCCAAAAACTGCGGGAAGGAAAAGCCATCAAAGATGGTTATAAAGCAAAGTTTGATAACTACCGCGACCAGCTCAACAGCAGCCTGCTGTACCTGCAGGAAGAAAAAGATAAGCTGCAACCCAGGTTAGCAAAGCCGTTGAACAACGCTTCCGCCAAACTCGATGAATTGGAGAACAAGGTAGAGAACAGCGAAGCCCTGCAACAGTTCATCAGGGAAAGGAAAAAGCTGCTGGCAGAGCAGGTGTTCAAATACATCGGTAAGAGTAAGTATGTAACAAAGATCAACAAGGAAGCTTATTACTACGCAGAAACGTTGCGCAATTACAAGGAACTGTTCCAGGATACAAAGAAGGCCGAAGAAACTGCCATAAACATTTTAAAGAAGATCCCTGCCTTTAATAAATTCCTGCAAAAGAACAGCAGCATCGCTTCGCTGTTCGGTTACGGCGGCAATGGCCCGGCCCAACTGCAAAGCGTGGCGGGGTTGCAAACAAGGGCCGGTTTACAGGCACTCGTGCAGGAACGGATGGGCGGCGGCGGTCCTTCGGTACAGGCCATCATCAGCCGCAATATGCAGCAGGGCGGCAGCGAATTGCAACAATTAAAAGATAAGGTTCTAAAGATGGGTGGCGGTTCCAGCGAAATGGAAATGCCCGGCTTTAAACCCAACCGTCAAAAAACAAGAACCCTTTTGCAGCGGCTGGAGATCGGCAGCAACATCAACTTCGGCCGGTCGAACAAACTATTGCCCGCCGCGGCAGACATAGCGGTAAGTCTCGGCTACAAACTCAACGACAAAAGCGTGATCGGCATCGGCGCCAATTACAAACTCG
>Ga0247804_10000245_pt1 | contig 25141 bp, 27 predicted proteins | sample UWRJL029104C1_FD_181142 | JGI IMG/M metagenome (GOLD analysis project Ga0247804, IMG submission 181142) | Plant litter microbial communities from Arlington Agricultural Research Station in Wisconsin, United States - UWRJ-L029-104C-1 | ecosystem: Environmental > Terrestrial > Plant litter >...
ACACACCACCACCACCACCACCACCACCACCACCCATACCATCACCACCTTGCATCCATCCCCGTTCCTCTTCCAAGCCGCCAATCGTGATACCACCTCTGCTGCTCTGCGCAATGCTGGCCAATTCCTGTCATATCGTGACATTGCTCGTCGAATAGCACCTGCAGCTGCACGCTTCGTTGCTCCCAACTGACCTCCCCCTCCGCCGCCCAAAGAGCCCCATTCCCCATCCAATTCCCATCTCGTCCTATTCATCCAGACGGTCATGGTGAGCTATCGTCTCCCGTTTCCAGCCAGTACCGTGCAATTCATACTTTAGTTTGTCGCTCCTCCATATCTCCTTGTCGCCTTACTTTCTTCCTCTTCTCTCCTCCATCCAACCCAGCGCGAACCATCTCCACCCTCACCCCCATACCAATCCCCTTCATTCGTATGTGAACATCTCCAATCCACTCCGTTTTCATTCTCTTTCCGCTCTTCCATTTCCACCGTTTGTTTTGGTGATCTTTTCACTAATCTAGCAAAGCAGGGCTGTAGACACCACAGCTTCACCCATCGCGCGAGACGTACAACAAGGTGCATGAACAGCGGTCTGCCCTTAACAGAGCTTCACATAGGCCCCCGCCATGACAATGAATCCCTCCGCCAGCGGTGACGAACTCCAGCAACTTCTTCTTCAGCATGCAGATATCAAGGCCGAGTTCCAGGCCAGGCAAGCAGAGATCCAGGCCAGGATTGCCTCCCTCCTTCCACCAACACACCACTCTCAAACCCACCGGTCTCCCATCCACAAGCAGCAGCAGCAGCATCGCCGAAGCAATGTATCGCATACCTCCACCGGAAGCTCTATGGCTCGTCACCTCTCCTCTGTAGGAACCCCCTTGGTCCTTCTTCCAGTTCTGGTCTAACAACAGGCAGAGTAGTATTGATCCAGCAGAACACCGATCACGGGCCCTTTCTCAGCAGTCTGCACCATCTATGACACGGACTGGATCGAAAGGGTCGACCTCTAGGCGGACCGGTAATCTTCCCTTCACTGGCACCATGGCACCACCACTCCTAGCTTCACGTCAGGATAGTTCGGCCATCGAGGCTTGGGTTAGTCAGGACCAACCGCTGAGCCCATACACCTTTTCTCACCAACCCCATCAACTTCAGAGGTCGTCGTCGCGCAGGAGATCGGAGCTCCCCCAGGTCCCCGAGCTGGTAAATGTCGGGGAGGACCCAAGTGCCTTTCTGTCTCGGGCAGGGATTTCGGTCCCACCAGCTTTGTCCCTGACGCCGTCTCCGATCTCAATACCCGCCAACTCACCAGATCGAGTCATCGCTTCATTGTACAGTATGCAAACACCCACCACACCAAGCGACATTCAGTCGCTCACGACGGGGACAACCCTCAATAGCAATAACATGAGTCGCCAAAATAGCCTCTTCAATGAGCCTTTGGTGGAAAGTATTCAGATGATGAAGGTCAATTCAAACACTTCCTTTTTCACAGACGCCAATGGCGTTGATCACAGCTTGTTTGATCAAATTGCTCCTCCTTTCCTATCCCCTAGTCATACTCGTCGTTCCTCTTCAGAGGAGCAGTCTCAGCTTCTTGTTGGCGCCGGTGGTGCCAGCGATTCTCAGTTTTCCAATTCTTTTGCTTCGTCAGAAGCTTACTTTCAGTCATCCGATTCATTTGGTGAGAAGATGGAGAAATGTGAATCCAACGAGAGCAATACTTCGTTGTCGTCAGCAACTTCGCGAAGCAAGCAACGCCTTCAGGCTCAGATTGCAGTCGCTCACTCAAGACCGCTTATGCCTAAGGGCGGAGAGGATAATGCAATGTCACGAGAAAACTCGTCGCAATCAATGTCGAGACTCGATTCAAAAGATGGGTCGCAAGACAAGATTGCTATCTCGAAACCAACTTACCAACGTCCAAAGCATGACCGCGTACAGTGTAAACAGTGCGACGATTACCCGGACGGCTTTCGAGGTGAGCACGAGCTGCGGCGACATCAAGACCGCCAACACAAACAGATGGTGAAGAAATGGATCTGTAGAACCCCGACAAGCGGCCAAGACTTCGTGAAGCCTGTAGTACCTCTATCGAGGTGCAAGGCATGCCACCACCAGAAGAAGAAGTATGGCGCGTACTACAACGCCGCAGCTCATCTCCGCCGCGCTCATTTTAGACCCAAGACCAAGGGACGGTCGAAGAGTGGTAGCAAAGTAGATGAAAAGAAGCGCGGTGGCAACGGAGGTGGTAACTGGCCCACAATGGACGAGTTGAAGCCATGGATGGAGGAGGTGGAAGAGGCAGCAACCGAATACTCGGTATCAACCACTCAACAAGATGAACTCGATGCTTCCGACGACGAACTCGATACAGTCGACGAACCATCGTCAGCTCACACGATAAGTAGTGTCACCAGCAACTTCGACACGTCATTCCTCGCCGACAACACTTTCTACCCCACGCCCATGAACAATGTCATGTTTGACATTCAACACATGCAGTATCATCTCGATATGCCTCAACAAAGCCTCGACACTTCTATGTGCCACAGTCAAACCAGTTTTGACAATTTCGCATCATTTCAGAATGGCCAGTTGGCATTCGATGCTTCACCCCTTTCTTCTCTTCCTCTTAACGACCAGCTTCTCAACCTCGACCCTACTGTAAATTTTTCATTTCAATAATTCCTTTTTCTCTTCGTTATTCATCAACATGTTGTTGTGGAAGTATAGTGTTCATTATATACCTTTTCCTTTTCTCTTGTGTGGCAATATATATTATCTTTTCGTCTTCTGGATCATGGCGTTGACTTGTCTAGATGGCAAGGTGTTATGGGTTACGCGTTATGATGTCACGAAGAATGCGGCGTTCGGGATGGATTGGTATATTTGTATAAGTCTAGGTATTGTGCCTTTATTACAGTAGTAGTAATACATGTGTAAATGAACTCTTCGAATTTGATCGATCGATATATAAAACCACTACGCTTTGACTTGGCTCCGAACCACACTAAAGCAAGATTTAGTTGTCAATTGTTCACAGGACAGTCAGTTGATCAAGATCAAAGTTTAGGTGGATCCAACCCCTTTTGTTAAGCGAGAGGGCATGGAAACCTTATGCAGTATTCTTCAAAAGCTCCAATGCATTGATACTCCATCTATGGAGTCGCAATCATAGCATGTCCCAAACCCAATGGTCTTGACTCAGGAGAAGCTACGACAGCCATGAATGGAAAGCATATCGCCACCCAAAGACAAACAGATCCGAGCCTGAGGGTTGCCCATGTGACGCTCTTTCACGTACTGTTGCTTACTTTATACGACTGCGCCTAAGTTCCATGGTACTATACGCCCAGACTTGACATAACTATTTTCTCCAGTGCCTTATTGAGCACATCGGATTGGCTTAGCGATGCCCTTCGGTTCATATCCGACTTCGCGATATAAGCTTACTGCTAGGCCGTTTGTGGCAGTGGAAGAGGGCGAAGCTCATCAGCTAAGCCAACACTAATATATTATGCCAGGCCCTCAAGTACATCACCCTAGGGTTTCTTGCTACGAAAAATCTTGAATCTTCTTCTCTAGCCTGCCATTTAGGATTCTGGGATTCAGACATTAGCCGCTCTACAACATCAAATAAGTCACGTGGTCGGTCGATCTCCATCATGGACTCTAGCACGGGTGATTCTGGAAAGGCTGTTTCTGGCGGGGTGGATGCTTCAAAACCTGGCTATGATGCGTATACAGGCGGAACACCGATGGTAAGAGGCCCTTCCTTCTCCCCGACTCCGAATTGGTCCTGACTTGGTAGGCGACTCCCTCATACCCAGCACCGGCATATCAGCCATCGGACAACACCAGCAACATTGCCTCCAACCCCTCAAACATTGAAAACGGCGGTGTCTTGCCGCTGAACCATTACAGCGGTATGAAATCGAATGCGCATCGACGGTACTTCAGAAACAGGCGGATATGTCTAGGCTGCTTTTTATCTATACCCGTAATTTTATTCCTCATAGTCTTTCTGGTAGTTTTTGGGGTGTCGCACCACTGGGGAAGACGGGTCTGTGAAGGCGAACGTTGGCTACATAATGAATGCTAGACAGGCGGTCAGATTTAGAGCGTGAAATGTTGTAATGATACCCATCGTGGTAATAGAATAAGGGGTTGTACTGTAGTACCAGCAAATGTATTTTTAGATTTAAACTCGCTTCCCACGTTGATCTTCGCAAGGGGGTTCATGCCACGTGATTTCTCCCGCCTCCTCGACTGATTCAGGTGATTGTTGAGCAAACCCTCAGCGAGTGCGAGGGATGAGGCTCTGCTGTGTCGCGCCGTAAGAACGTGGGCTCGGTGCACTCACCAGAATGCTTACAGGACTGTACTCAGCAGGTGGTGGAGAGGAGGATTCTCGCTAGGCGTGTTTCGGTCTATATTGAAAATGGCGAGGTTCGCTCGCTTAGTCGCTATGCTGGTGTGAGGTGAGGTGAAAGCCGAGCCACCGGGATCGCAGGATCTCTTAGCGGAGGATCCAGGGATTTTGGGTTTCGGACAAGCCACTCGTGGGTCGGGAATTGTATGGCAGGAGGATGTAAGAGGAAGAATGGGCCTCCTTGAGGAACTTCATATATTAGATCCTTGGGTCCGCAAGCAAATCCATCACTCCTCATCAACCAGCAATCGACAATCCTCTCTTCCTTTTGTCTGTTTCCTATGTTGCAGGCTATTCAGTATCAACAACTTTGAACTTCAAGCTTCAGCTAGCCAAGAATCAACAACCACAATAACAAGCAAGTACTATTCTGCCAATTTCAGCAAATCACCCAGCGAGCCTCAATCACCAGCAATGGCTGTTTCCAGAGATTCCATCGACGATATGCATCGTGACGTTCTGAACGACATCTCATACTTTGAAAAATATGAGCTTCCTGCATCACCACCGGAGACTCCTCCGATGAAGCCAGAGGCCAGAATGACCCTCAGAGAGCGAAACTCTATACACCAAAGCTTCGAGAAAGCATTCTTAAGCAGTCCATCACAAAGCCCACGCATGGGACTTAAGAGAACTTTCTCTAGCCAATCTGCTTTTGGACTGCCTATGACCCCTCCTGCTACACCACCATTGTCATCTAGAGTTGACCTACGACCAGCTTTCGCTAGGACCGTCTCGGACTCAGTTAACAAGAGCCTTGGACACCAGATCTCATATGTGAGCCCTACCTCCGGCCTAATTTGGTGAGCACAACTAACAAAGCTCAAGTTTTCATTAAAGAGCAGACCCACAGTCGTGACCATTGATGTGACAGAGCTTCCCAGACGAGGTACTCTCAGCAGGTCATCGAGCTACTCTTTGTCTTCTGTCAGCTCAGCCGGAGGCTCAAGAGATCCTCTTGACCGCATCAAGGAGTTCTCAGCAAGATCAACAGATTCGGTGTTCCCATCCCCAAATGCTCTCGCGCTGCCCGTATACTCACCACCACCAAACACACCGGCTACCTTTGAGCCAACCTACCATAACTACAGCAATTCTGAGACCTTCCCGGATGGTCCTATTCCAATAAGCTTTGGAACTGAACAAAAGGATAACGATCCATATAACCCATTCTCATACAATGGGCCTACACAGTACCCAAACCACACTTCCCAAGCCCCTTCATTGTCTAACGGGGTACAGGATCGTCAGCTCTCCTGTGAGCAGTCCAGAAACAACAGGTCATCCGAGACGTCCAGCACAGGAATTGCCGACCTCGAGAAAGCCAGAAGTTATCGGCAGCAGAATATCCCGAAGAAGAAGCGGCACTGTGCCCGTAAGGCTCTGATCTGCTGTGCTGTTGCTGCCATCTTGCTCGTGCTAGCAATCGTCGCCGTCGTGCTTGTCGTTATCAAGCTACGGCATCACCACAGACATCACAAGCGGATGAACTGTATCAGCGTGCCAGGAATGTGGGTAGATGGGGAATGGGAAAACTCATATAGAAAATGTACATGACAAAAACTGGTTACTGGTCTAGGAGTTGGCGGCAAGTGGAGTTTGGGAAGCGGCTGCATTTTATCTATCTCTAGAGCTATACTTTATTTTCTCTCACCTTTTCCTATGTTAGTAGAAAAGCGGCATTTTTTGGAGTCACAGGATTGGAGGGAGCATCTAGGATTTTGGCGTTCAGGTTACAAATGTTGGAAATCAAAGTTCCGCAAAATGAAAATGCTCTTTTTTGACACGAGTCACTGTTCATCCCATTGTGAAATCAATTGTGAGGATCAAATTCAGGATTGAGGATCTTGAGGATTCTCTGGTTCGCCTAGAATTTTCTCAACCATTGGATGGGGCTATGTCTGGATTTCGCAGAGGAAGAGCCACGATCCTCCAAGATGGGATCTGAAGGCTGCCTCAGCCACTCACAGCAACAATCCGTCGAAACCCACCAAGAAGTATATACATTATTGATCGCACCCACTCATGGTCACAAGGACAGCTCTACAAGTAATGAGTCACATGCTTCAAGAAAAAATATCAAGTTTGTGAAAGGGTACGACACCCTTACCACAAGGATGCACAAAGATAACCTCTTCAACTCCCCTGGCCGGGGAGACCACATATCACCTCACTCCATCCCCAAAAACGCTCGTACCGACCCTTTCTATAGTCCTGATCACAGTCCTGAACACGAATCACCATACGCATCAGTCCTCTTCTCACCGGACGAGATGATGCAAACAGCCAACCACGAAATCAAGTTTGAAAACGTCGACTGGGCAGCTCGCAACAGAGAAGCAAAGCAATCTAAGAAAGACAAGACGGACAAGAAGAGGAGTCTCACCCCCACCAAGGACAAGGACTTTGAACATGTCGAAACAATAAGTTTGACGCCGCCAATGGCCCAAGCACCGGCGCCCTCTCAGCCAAAGCCAACTTACTACTCACCGCCACGATTGAACTTGCAATCACCTCCTCAATATCAAGGAGCACCAGCTGGTGGGCTCAACATCCAGTATCCAGATGAGAAGAAGGAAATGGTAAGTTCCAACCCAACCTGTGATATGTCCACGACTAACGACATACAGAATGAGAAGGGTTCCTGGGAACCAACTCACCCGCCTCCATCCCACTATGTTCCATACAAGGAGTTTGAGGATGTCGAGCTTAACAAGCCTCGCGGCCATACTCTATCGCAACGCCAACGCACCGACAAGCACTATGAACCACCTGCCTACTACAAAGATGCGTCGGGCCGCTCATGGCCGGGCTGGGTATGGGTGGTCTTTATACTCTTATTTTTGATTTGCTTTGTCGGCATCCCGCTTGGAATATTCGGAGGCGTGTATCATTGGAATTATGGGGAGTATCGTTGCAATCGATCCTGGGGCAAATGGGATCAGGCTTCGAAGACTTGTAGGTATTAGCTGGGTTGAAATGGCGCATCAAAAGTGAAGACTGGTTTATGGGACAAGGCGTTTCGAGGGTACGATGTAGGATCTATGCTGAACAACACAATGACAGACACACATTTTATTTTTTATTACTGTAAATTATTAGTCCGAACGTGTTAAACAGTTGAAATCTGAATATCAGTTGGCAGTACAAATATTGGACCTTTATATGTATACCTCGTCCTGATGGAAAATGTGTCATCATGGTGTATATGACATAGACTCAGGGGCTTGTGACTCAGATATCACGATTGTTAGAGAAACTGTCTTATTTGTTTGCCGAGACCATATAGCTGATGGCCACGCCGTTGTCTGTAGTGGCCGCAAAACCCAGAGGTATTCACATCATGACTTGAATCATGTCTGGTTCTTTGTTATGAGAAGACGTGGGAGGCCAAAAACATGAATATTTGCCATCTCCTTCCCACCATCATTCAGGTTTCCCACGTTCCGACCATATCGTGCCGCCATAGGTCGCTCCGGAACAGAATGGTGGCATGATGGGGGCCAAAATTTCCGGGAAAGTTAATTCTGTACCAGAAGCAAGGGAAGAAGCAGGCCAATCATCCGCAAGATTTCGGACAGGTGTTGGTGGAGAATCTGATCAAGCCTAGAGAATTCTACTAAGATGTGACTATAATTTGGTTGCAATGGGCTGGCTGAGAGTTTCGCAAACAGATGGCGACACGCAAGCTCCAACAAAGCGGAACAGTAATGATCTCGACGGCGGGTTACCGGATGACTGCTGATTCACAGGCATGTAGAAAGAGCATGCCGTGGTTACTGGTTGCAGATTTGTCTGCATTTGGGAAATATCTATCGCTTCGGCCGTTTGCCCGAGTATATGGAAGATGCACGATTCTATTCCAATTTTGATAGATTTGTCAAAACCCGATCTTTTACCAACATAATCTGTTGGTTTTGTTCATATGATAGGATCTCGTTGCAAGGCTTACTGATAAGTAGCATTGTTGCCAAAATTATCGCGTTTCCGACATATTCATTGTTTATAAGATATGAAGCGGGTTGCATAGATTTATAATAGGCATTCAATATCTCGCTTACAGCCAATTCAGTTCCCCAAGGGTGTTTATTTGTCACGGGGTGCTCACCGACCAGCGTTTAGCCGGACCCGTGGTTGCATCATACAATCTTACTGATAGTTCATGATGCTTAACAAATTCAACCAAAATTTGACGATGGAAGCATCAGGAGGTAATATTGGCCGTTCGGAGATGGTTCCGGCTTGTTCACGCTATGTATTTTGGGCTTCAGACACTTTGTAAGTTGACGACGTGCAGCTGCTCAATGGAAGTTTGTGTCCAGATTGGGACCAGAGTTCTTCATTATTCACTCGGGTCAGCTGCAATTCATGAGTGTAATTTCAACTACTGATAGGGACGAATTCAATAATCCTGGACAATGAAAGCCCGGGTATGTCAAATTGAAGTCTAGATTCCCAAGTGCACATCTCGAGTATTTTCAAGTCAAAAAGTCCCCTTATTTCTACTACACCATGAGTCTCTTTATCTCGATTATAGCAGCCTTTGGGCATATACATACCTAGAGTCCTCTCTGTAACCAAGTTTCCAGTACTGCCTATTGAGGTTAGCGGCGTCTATTTTCGAATCGCGCTTACGCTGGCTATGCCTGCAGCGATCTGATTAGCGAGGTCTATTTCTGGCCGAACCCCTGAGTGTTGAGGCTAATTATCCTGCAGCAGTTCTTCCTCTCATGAATAAACAGAACGCATTCGAAAACGCCACTTCTGCATGGACATGGTGAGCCTCAACCCGATTGCACGCTGTTGATCTAAGTATATTCCGGTAACCATGTCTTGCGTTTGCTAATCCCATCGGATGCTTGGGTTTCCCTAGGATACGGTCTTGAGTCTGAATGAACAACTGGCTAGTAAACGCGGACTCCAGGCTCTACGCGGAAATATCTCCATTTTGGCAAGCTTTCATCTCACCCAATTCGCATGCTTATCGAGCGCTTAAATTGTGGTGCTCTATTCATGGCCCCAATATCTGTTTACAAGGTGACGTACTATGGGGAGCCCAGATGGCGTCGCATTTTGCTCGGCTATTTCCAGCCATGTTTCTCGGTCAGTTGAAACATTTTGGGAAGTTCATGGACAACTGACTGGGTGTTGCTGGCTGAGAGGCAGGAGGTACTATTCATGGCACTGCAAGCTTATACTTAGCACTACCAGGCTGGGAACTCCATGTACGCTGTGTCTAAAATGATGTTCCCAGAGGGTTGACTAGGGGAGTATATTTCTTGATTCCTTGTTCTTTCTAGATCTCGAGATACTTAAACTCGCTCAAATCCTCATTGTAATATCATCATCTCAACATTCACATTCACATTCACTTCTCTATTCATTTCTACATTCATCACAGCATTCTTAGCTATTCACTTCAAGTCATCAAAACAACAATTACTTTTGTACTTGCATCTTATACTACTGTATAACAATACTTCAACACTTTAGAGTTTCAAGCTTCAAACCACTTCAAACTGTACCATTTCAATACCGCTATAATGCATTTCACATCCACCTTCAAGATCGCCATTACTCTCTCTGCCCTGGTCTCCACTACTCTCTCCGCACCAGTTGCTGGGCTCAGCGCAAAGCCTTGCTTTGGGAGTCCTAAAACCGGTTGTCATCTAAAGAGGGACGGCATTAAAGACGTGTCGGCTTCAGTACAGGAAATCGTCACTCGCAGCCCTGAGCCAGCGCCAGCACCAGGCGTTATCGGAAAGCCATGCCCAGGAGGAGGAGCACTTGGCTGTTCTATCAAGCACGGAGCCAGAGACGAGTCGGCTTCAGTACAGGAAATTGTTACTCGTGATCCTGAGCCAGCACCAGAACCAGCGCCAGCACCAGGTGTTATTGGTAAGCCATGCCCAGGAGGAGGAGCACTTGGCTGCTCTATCAAGCACGGAGCCAGAGACGAGCCGGCGTTAGCACAGGAGATTGCTACTCGCGATCCTGAGCCAGCGCCAGCACCAGGTGTCATTGGTAAGCCATGCCCAGGAGGAGGAGCGCTTGGATGCTCTATCAAGCACGGTGCCAGAGATGAATCTGCTTCAGTACAGGAAATTGTTACTCGCGACCCTGAGCCAGCACCCGTACCAGTACCGGCACCAGGAGTTATTGGCAAGCCATGCCCAGGAGGAGGAGCACTCGGTTGCTCCATCAAGCATGGCGCAAGAGCAGAGTCGGCTTCCGCATCAGCTTAAGCTATTGGCATTTGCATCCCCAAGCCAGCATTCTCAGCAGCGTGTATACCATAGCCAGAAGAATCGGCAGTTCGATACGCCGATACATATCCTGAGGATTCCTAGTAAATAATGCTCCTTTTGTCTTGCCATCTTGGGTTGCCTAGCAGTCACAGTCCCTAACTGGGTTTTCATATTCGCCTTATATGCCTCTAAGCAAGCAATGCATCTTGAATTTTTTTCTTTAGTCATTCGGCATATTTTATGCACACCTCTTCAATTCTTGCACGGTATAGGCGGACTTATTAGGGAATTCGAACAGCAGGAAGCTGTGCTTTTGTATTTTGTAGGAAGGATAGGAACTTGGCTGGAACATTGGGAAAATACATGAATGGAATGAGCTTGATGCGCATTTGTACAGAGAGGTTTTTGGTTTTAGCATTCATGAATTTAAAGAGTATTTAAATAGACCTCGCCTAAAATTGCACTGTGGTCTTGTGCTGCTAAGAATATCGAGGAAATCTTATAGAATACACAACTATAAGTTGTGATCTAGTGAGAAGCTTTTCTTGAAGTTGACTCCTTTTCTCTAGCTTTGTTGATGTTCTTAAGCGAAGTCAATAGGGGTGCCCCACGTGGAGTTTCCCGGCGTTAGGCCCAAAAAGCAAAAGTGCCGCCCCTAGAGCGCTGACGGAATTCCAACCCATGTCGTACAATGGTTTTTGCAAAAAACTTGTCGTGAAGCAGGATGATATAGTACACCCACATATTGTCCATAGGTGACAATGCACACACCCAAGCCTTTGGTTCTCTTCATCGATGCATATGATAGTTTCTCCAACAACATCATCTCTCTCCTCGAGGTCGAACTTGATGTTTCTATTCGAACCATAAAAATCGACAACCTTCGTCTTAGGTCCGATGAAGCTTTACACGCAGAACTCGGAAATTATGCGGCGGTAGTATGTGGCCCTGGGCCAGGACATCCGGCAAATAGGGAAGATGTAGGGATCATGGAGAGAATATGGCGACTTGGTGACGAGCAGTTATTGCCAGTGCTAGGGATATGTTTGGGATTTCAAAGTTTGTGCTTGGAATTTGGGGCAGAGGTCAAGAGATTGAAGGGGCCACAGCATGGGATGATTAGGAGGGTCAGGCATGCCGGTAGCGAAGGTTTTGACAGCGGAAGGAATATATTCGCCGGGGTTGGGGAGGTACTAGCCACCTTGTACCACAGCCTGTGCGTTAACATAGCACAGGATTCGATTGAGGAAAGCATTTGGACATCTGCAAAGTGGGAGCCGTCCAGTACATGTCCAGATTTGGTGCCATTGGCTTGGGTAGAGAGTGAGGACGCGGAGAGCGATTCTGGAGTCGTTGACGATCGAGTTTTGGTTGGTGTTAGACATAAAACGAAACCATTCTGGGCACTACAATACCACCCTGAGTCGATATGTACGAACAAAGAGAGCAGGACAGTGATAAGAAATTGGTGGGACCAGGCTCGAGCCTGGAATCGGGCTTTTCGAAAATTGAACATCATATCGGGTGGCCGTACCGAAGGAGCCATTTCCATTCGAGAAAGTTTACTCAGTCGCACGGAGCAAGGGCCTGATAGTCCAGAATTCCCAGCGGCAGCTATGTTACCTCTCGCACAATCTATACTGGACTTTGGACTGAATTGTCAATACCACAGTCGAACGATAAAGCTTCACCCTTATACTTCAATACCGGAGATATTAGAGGCTATTGGTACGACGGATGGGGATCAAATTCTGTTGGAATCGTCAAACTCTCACGATATATCTGCTGATGTCCGAGGACGATATAGCATTGCGGCATTGGACGTTCATATGGCCCCCAAATTTGAATATACAACTAATTCCCACATCATGACTGCCACTCATTACTCACTGGAAGGAACTCGTATTGCTCAACTCGACATTAGACCGTATGGCGGCGTGTGGCCATTTTTGGCGAAATATTTGGATAAACGACGTCTGCTTCAAGGGAGCCTCGACTCGCCATTCTGGGGTGGCTTTATGGGGTACACCACATATGAACTAGGACTCGAAGCTATCGACGTAGAGTCTAAATCCAGAGGTGGCAAGTTCAGCCAACGCCCAGATTTGTGTTTTGCATGGGTTACAAAAAGTCTGGTGGTGGATCATGTGAAGAACTCAATCTACGTCCAAGTTATGGCACAAGACGATGCCGATATCTTGTGGTTGGATGCTGTTGCTAGTAAGCTCAATAATGTTTCGCTTCCAGAGACTTCATTTCTCGGCACATTCGCCAGCGCCAACCTCCTGTCGATGAGTTCCAAATCCGCTAAATCTTCGTCAACGTCTCTTTCAACACACTCCTCTCTCCAGACGCCCCTCGAATCATCGCAAAATTCAATATACGTGCCGGATATGCCAAAGACAAAGGTAGATACTGCATCAAGCATCACCCTGCCCTCAAACTCAGACTACGAAGCCAAAGTAACAGCTTGCCAATCACATATCCGTGCAGGCGACTCGTATGAGCTTTGTCTTACCGACCAAACCCTTGTTCGGACTCGGCCCTCCGACGCTTGGTTGCTTTATCGAACTCTTCGTTCTCGCCAACCTGCTCCTTTTGCTTCTTACATCCGCCTCGGCTCCGCTACCCTTGTGTCATGTTCTCCTGAAAGATTTTTGAAATACGACGCCCAAGGTAACTGCGAATTGCGGCCTATGAAAGGAACTGTGCGTAAAACTCCTGAAATATCGACTCTGGCCGAGGCAATTCCCCTACTCGACATACCAAAGGAGAAAGCAGAAAATCTTATGATTGTCGATTTGGTACGGCATGATTTGCATTCTGTATGTGGAAGCGGCATGGTGGAGGTGCCACGACTGATGGTAGTTGAAGAGTACCGAAGCGTCTTTCAGATGATCTCTATTGTCAAAGGTCGGATTCCTCAGGCCGACGCCGGTGCCCAAGGGTACAGTGGATTAGATGTTTTGGCAGCGAGTTTACCCCCGGGAAGCATGACCGGCGCACCAAAGAAGAGAAGCTGTGAGATTCTGCAGGATATCGAGAACAGAGAAAGGGGTATGTATAGTGGGGTCGTGGGCTATATGGATGTTGGAGGACGTGGAGACTGGAGTGTCACGATTAGGTGCATGTTCAAGTGGGACGATGAGGATGTGGTGTTGCCAGCAGGGAATGGCGAAGGAATGGAGACCGAGACATGGCATATTGGTGCTGGAGGGGCGGTCACAATATTAAGCACGCCGGTGGGTGAGCGGGAAGAGATGCTAACGAAACTAAATGGGACATTGGGAGTTTTTAGATAGGTTCGGGTATAGAGCACAAGGTTCTGGATTGCATTTGCATGGGACAGGTAATACTCAACGTATTGGGACGGGGCGCTGGTTAAATAGGGTCAAGGTTCCACTCAACGATACCCATATATGCGTAGCTGCAAAGCTGAAATAGATCTTCCTATATGATCTCCTGCTAAACAATATGCCTCACAACAGCATGTCCTAGTGATTGCCCATATGGTATGATTTACAGTTTCCTCATTCTCGGCCAACCTTCTGATGCCGTAACTGCTTCTCCTCTCTTATATCCTGCTATCGGCGTCTACCTTTCATTGCTAAAACTCTTGCTCCTCTTGAAAGAACATACCAAAACTGATTATGGTACCGTAGATCAAAAGTCCACCTGCAATCGACATGATCATTGCTGGGATTCTAATAAGTTCCGAGTGAGCTAGCACAGCCGGAAGTACTATCCTCTGTCAGTACTAATTTCTCCCACATAGACGCTAACCTCTAGAGTATACAACATACCAACTCCCATAACGACCAAGAATCCGGTGCAGAACCGTCCAAAATCAACGACGGCATTCCCGCTGGACTCGACAAAGTCATCAGGGTTTGCGCATCTTCCACAGATCCAGTTTGGTAGGGGTGCAAGCACAAAAGTAGCGACTACAAGCAGAGGTAGGTATTGCTTGAAGAGAGCGCAGGATAGGATGACGAGAAGGAAGCCTATGGCCAGCACCTATTATGAATTAGCAGCTGCCCATAGGACAAAACCTAGCGCTAAAAGGCGTATTTAACTTACAAAAGACAGCGAGATGATGGTCTTTAACCCAGCCGCCATCTTGAAGATGAGCTGTGGTGGGAGGGAGGCAAGGCTGATGAATGCGCTTCCGTCTGGAAGTTACTTTTCGTGTAAAGTGCTCTGTGGTGTGATGAATCTCCGTGCGTACCAATTACACAAAATACCTGCTCGACGTGGTCTGGTAAAGCACTTTGTAGACTCGCTGAAGAGTAGGCCAGAGCTGACGAGTTTCCGGATTCCCCAATTGCTACCCTGTAACATGGTCACGTGTGGCAGAGCTCATCAGCACGCGTCGATAGCTGCCTCGTTACCCATCAGATACCCATTACAACAATACTTGCTCCTCACCCCTTCTTCCCATCAAGGATTATTTACGAACTTCAAATAGAACCTGCTTGCCAAAATGTTCAGAAATAATTACGACAATGACTCCGTCACCTTGTACGGCCTGTCCCAATTCTCAAATGGAACGAACTATAGCTAATATGCCAGACAGCTCTCCCCAAGGCCGCATTTTCCAGGTTGAATACGCATCTGAAGCAGTAAAGCAAGGTTCAGTAGTTGTTGGAATAGTTAGCAAGACTCATGCTGTTCTTGTAGCTGTGAAGGTATGCAGCTCCATCTACACAACTGGGGGAAAGAACTAATGTCTTCAGCGCAACGCCGAGGAGCTCTCCTCCTACCAGAAAAAGGTTATTTCCATAGACGAGCATGTCGGACTCGCCATCGCCGGACTCGCCTCAGATGCCCGCGTACTCTCTAACTTTATGAAAACCCAATCCCTCTCCTCACGCCTTACCTACGGCCGCGCCATCCCCCTCGAACGAATCGTCAGCGCCATTGGCGACCGTGCCCAAACCAATACGCAACACTACGGCAAGCGTCCCTATGGAGTTGGTCTGCTAGTTGCTGGTGTTGATGAGACGGGTCCACATTTGTTTGAGTTTCAGCCCTCGGGAATGACACAGGAGATGGTTGCTTGTGCGATTGGTGCTAGAAGTCAGATGGCGAGAACGTATCTAGAGCGGAACTTGGAGGCTTTTGCAGATTGTGGGAGAGAGGAGTTGGTTAAGCATGGGTTATTGGCACTAAAGGAGAGTCTGGCACAGGATAAAGAGTTGACAGTCGAGAACTGCAGTGTGGGAGTAGTTGGAGTTCGGGCGGAGGGTGCAAAGGTGAGTAAAATGCTACCGCTCCATTCACAATCATGGTATATGGTTACTGACTCATCAATAGGCAATTGAAGGCTTCAAGCTGTTTGATGGACAAGACGTCAAGCAATGGGTTGATTTGGTAGCTGAGGGTGCTGAAGAAACCGAGGAGGCTATGGAGGTTGATTCATGATGACACATTTCGATAATCACTCGAACCTACTTGTACAATACATGAAAATGGCTATAGAATGCAGCGAGATATCCAACAGTACAGAATCCAGAAGAGTCTTGGAATTGCAACCAATAGACGGCCAAGTTAATTTTTTGGCAAGTGCCATAAGGTCCGAAGTGCTTAATCTAGTTTTCGCATGGCTAGGCACAATTTCCTCCCATTACCAGTAGAAGAATATGTTGATATTCCAGTAGAAACTAAGCCAGCTTAGAAACCGCTCCCGTTCCAGTGGATTTTAGTTTGGCAATTCACTTTCTTCTCATGCAACAGACGGCTATTCTACCAAACTTTGGTTGCCTGTCGCAAGCGAAGGCAGTAAGGAAATGCTTGTAGTTGGGTATCATGTCATGTTACAGACTACAATCGCAAGAGCTGAACTACAAAGCTATAGTAAATCTTGTCTATGGTATTCTAGTATAAAGCCATACAATCTTTGTCGAACCATCTGGGTGCAGTATGCTTGGATGTGTGAAATTGACCAGCCATGCAATGCCGTACATAGTGCTAATGCCATGATATACCTACCTGCAACTCCTCTAACCCGACTAGCTTTACTCTGATCCCCACTCCAACTTGAACCTCCCCGATGCGTTTTTATAATTTCTCAATGCCAGCACAACCTCCTTGCCGTTTTTAGCTTCTTGGATGATCTCCTGGCTTCCCTCGCCCACAAAGCCAGCACTGACCGCACCGTTGACCCAGGCTAGTAAGCCGTCCCAATAGCCTTCGATGTTCAAGACCACTACTCCGCGATTGTGAATGCCGAGTTGATTCCACGTCACAACTTCCATTAATTCTTCTAGAGTGCCATACCCACCACTCAATGCTACGAAGCCACTTCCTGGGCCACCACTCAGGACTTCTTTGGCCATCATTCGCTTGCGGGTGTGCATGTCTTGGACTACGGTTGTTTTACCGTATTTGTTGGGATCTGGAAGATTATCTGTAGCTTCGTCCGAGTCGGGGCCTCGTTCATACTTGACTAGAGGGGCGGGAATGATCTATTAACATGAGATTAGCACCAGTAATCCAATGACCTGGTGAGTCTTTGGGGTTACATACCCCGTGAACGGAGTCTGGACCAGACAAGGAAACAAGAGTTCGAGCTACTTCGCCCATGAGACCAACTGTTCCGCCACCATAGACGAGTGATATGTTATTCTCGTGCATAACTCGGGCCAAGTCACGAGCTGCTTCCAAATGTGCTAACGCCACCAGTCAATATTTGCATCGAATCTGTGCTAGGAATTTGAGGCTCACCAGGAGACTTTCCGGGGCTGGCGCCACAGAATACACATATCTTCACCGCAAGAGAGGAATTTGGATTTAGGTTGGAGAGTGGTAGCTTTTGGGGGGTAGTAGCCCCATTGATTAATTCACCTGGCGAGGCACCACCGGAAGCCATTTTGAAGCTCTGTTGAATTATGAGAGTGTTGATGGAGGGTCAAGTATATATATTTTGAATTGTTTGCTTTAGTGGAGGACAAGATGAATCCTGGTGACTCGAACTGTTGCCCAGACTACTGTGGAAGGTGAAATGTAGATCGTAATTGGAGGATGTAACAAATGGGTTAATTTCTGTCTAACTAGGAAGACCCGGATTTGAAAACAAATGTGAAGAGTTGAATTTATTTAAGAACGCTAGAGTAGTAGACGGCAAGGGTTAGACGGCGAAGTAAATATTGATCGATTGAAGATGATATACAAATGACGAGGCTGAAGTATGTTGCCTTTTGGCGACGGATGATCCTGGCAGCACATCAAGCCCAAGCAGGCTGTGATTGGCTCATTTTATACACGTTGTCTGGGTCAGCCTTCACCTCATCTTCCACTTTCAACAACACTTTGCTTCCATCAAATTATCAACAAAAAGGAAGCTGAAGCCGGGCAGTCCTATTACAATGCCTCCTCCAGCCAATGCACCCGCTGAAGAGGGTGGCTATGCAGTAAGCTATCATTCCGTGCGCAGCCTTGCCTGATTGTACTAACTGGTCCAGCCCATGCTCAAATCCGCTGCTCAAGGTATCGCCATCTTTATGGCAATACAATTTGCGATGAATCAGTTCAAAGGCACTCCTACGACCGAAGTGGTCAAGGATGCTTCTGGTGCGGAGATTACCGTCCCAGCCAACAATGCCGAAATCCCAAGTTTCCTTGCTCGTCCGGATATCCTCCCGGACGGGGTACAATATGCGGCTATGCCTCAGCGAATTGCCCCCATATGGCCCTTGGATTCTCCATTGGATATAACCATTGTGGTTTCTCCTTCTTTTGTTGCCGATCCACTTGCAAAGGTCCCAAAGGAGAGAAGAGTTGTTGAAGAAATCGGACTTCGTTTTGGAGATTTTGATGACCAAAGAGTAATTGATACTGAATTTGCGGTGCCAAAGGAAGTGCAGAACAATGGTACACTATGGGCACACTTCTATATTGGCTTGACTGGCAGCAAGTTGGACCCTAAAACGCCAGGCTATGACCCGGCAAGAGCGTACCACTTCTTGCAGCCTCTCACCCAGTACATTACGCAGAAGAAGGTCAAGAAGACGAAGAACCTGTTGGCTGCTAGTGATGAAGTTGAGGTAGGTTTAATTCAAGCTCCGTGGGCACGCTCTAAATTATGTTAGGTCGAAGAAGAAATCCCCACTGGGCCAGTGATCACCTCCCACTACCATCCCAATCTTACCTTGTCATTCATCCCCGACACTGGTGTCATGAATCTCGCCAGTGTACATCCTGCTGTTCGTCAATACGTGCACCTGGAAGCAACTGGAGCGCGAGATGCAACTGGCAAAAATGGGTGGTATTATCCCGTGCTTTTCGTAAACACATTTTGGCAACTCAAAACTCACATGACTACGCTCAACTCGACCGTCACTAGACTGCCTCTACACATTGATCTCAATCACATGGCAAACTGGAAATTCAGCATCATCTCGAGTATGGATGAGGGTGCGAAGAATGCGGCAAGACAAGCTGCTCTTGGTACGTTTATGATCACAGATATTCTTCATCAAACTAACCGCTGTAGGTCAAACTTCAGCCACAGGCAGCGATGGAAGCGAGTTTGAGATGATCAAGGAGATTCTTCTCGATACCAACATCTACCTGCTAAGCACTACAATCATTGTCAGCATCTTCCATATGCTCTTTGAAATGCTCGCTTTCAAGTCCGACATCAGCCATTTCCGCAACAAGAAAAACAACGTCGGGATCTCCGTCCGAACCATTCTCTCAAACGTGTTCATGCAGGGCGTCATCTTCCTCTACCTTCTGGATAACAATGACAATACAAGTAAGTCGAACGCTCAATGTTTCTATTACTTGCTGACCACATTCTAGGCTGGATGATCCTCTTTTCCCAAGGAATGGGCATAGTTCTCGAATTTTGGAAAATCACAACTGTTGTGAATGTTCGAATTCGCGATTCTGCACCCGGCTCGCTCATCCCATACAGAATCGCATTTGAAGACAAGCATGAACTCAGCGATACCGAGGAGAAGACCAAAGAGTATGATGCCGTTGCTTTCTCATATATGTATATGATTGCGGTCCCGCTGCTTCTTGCTTATGCTGCATATTCTCTGAAGTACGAGACACACAAATCCTGGTACAGTTTCGTGATTGCCACGCTCGTCGGCTCCGTCTACGCTTATGGGTTCTTGATGATGGTACCAAGTTTGTACATCAACTATCGCCTGAAGTCTGTCGCACACATGCCTGCCAAGGCCATGACATATAAATTTCTCAACACATTTATCGATGATCTATTCGCATTCACCATCAAGATGCCTACTCTTCACAGACTAGCAACGTTAAGAGATGATGTCATCTTCTTTGTCTATCTTTATCAGAGCTACAAATACAAGGTTGATTACACCCGAGTCAATGAATTTGGTCAGGGAGGTCCTGAGGAGCAGGTGGAAGACAAACTTGCCAACAAGCCTCTGACATCAATTGCCGAGGCAGATGCAAGCGTCGCGCCAGGAATTGGAAAGGAGGCTGTGGAGAATTTGGAGAAGGTACAAAAGGGACTCGAAGATGCCACGATGGCGACAGGAAGGTCAGCAGGGAAAGCAACAAAGAGAAAGTGATGAGCGCCTCAAGAGGGTAGTTATTCTCTAGATAGTGGCAGAGCTTAATTACACTGTACAGTAGTGTGCTTACCGTTTGATGCAGAAATCATGTTTGGTGACGTGACCAATCTACATCTTGTCGTTCTGCTACCACTTAATTCATGCTTTGAGGCTACCAGCATGCTTATTTCATATGCCGGGTCTATTGTGAAACGTTGTGAACAGATTGTTGTGCTTTGGAGATGCTTGACATTTCCTTCCATATATTTGACCCAAGCAGTAAGAACTTTCTCTTATGTATTAAAGGGTTGGCCATGTGCACGACACTGTTCTTAAAGCTAAATTAAAACATGCAACAAGACGGATAGTAGTGAAATGTACGATTGAATCAAATACCGACTGTCGTCCTGTGGGCTAACCAGCAGAAGCCCTGTTCGTTCTAAGAACCTCCCACGATGCTTGATGGTTATATTTGGGTATCTCTACTAAATTAAGCACTCTATTCCTTCGCCCACAACCTGATACAGACTGTACTAGATCTTTGCAGCTATCAAATCTCATTCTCAACCTCAATCTAGTCACAGAGATGAGACCAATTAATCTCCAGCACCATTGTGCTTGCATGTGTGACTGGGCAGAATTTGACTAGCTGCTTTCGAAGTTAAATCAAAGGTACCTTTGTTTTCTAAGTCCTCTGATACTTCAGAAAAACTGTTTCCTAGTTTCTCTCAATTCAACTATTTTAAAATTTCTATCTATATGTTGTGGCCTGAGGCACACACCCTCATTAGCTAGCATACTTAGACCTCTCCCGTACGGAGAGCTTCCTTCCCTAGACTTTACCAAACCAAGAACCTTATTTCACGTTTTACGCACAGGAACCTCTCCTCCGCCTTCATCGTGAGTCTAGGTCCTTGACACTATATGTCTTAATTTGAGCAAATTCAACTTTCCTAGCTAGTACAAAAACAAGCTATCAAAAGAATCTAAGATGTCTTAATTTAGATTGTTCTATTATTTTTCCTACTTAATAAAGATTTCAATAAACATGAACTGTTATATTTACACTTGTTGAATGAAGCAGAGTAAGCCTCTATATACTATCTAAACACTAGCTACTTGATTAGCAGCATACTTAAAGAACTTGAAGACAAGCGTTCTGATTCTTCTTTACTTGACATACATGAATCATGATCTTTAGATTTCATGATTTTAGCTAATCAAATCTCTGTAAAAAATCCCTGCATTAGCTATTCAAGTACTGACGTTCTTGAAAATCCTGACTAGAATTGTTCTATTTCTCTCTATCTATTGCGTAACAATCGCGCTGTCTATAATTATTGATGCATGTTATATAAGATTGTTCTGACCAAATTGGATTTAATTAAATCTGTGCTACAATTTATCCTCCACACATATGTAAGTCCTTATATTTCTGCCTATGCTCAATCGTTCAAGCTGTGCATTATCGTTCCGAGCAATCTGAAGATTAGCTATTTAGACTGCATTGATCTCAACTCTACTGTTTGGATCTTTCCTAGAACTTCTTATCTATGTAAGTTCTTTATGATTTTTCGCCTAAAAGAAAAAGCATATTAAAGTCAGGAACCTTAAGATCATCTATAGTTCTCTTGCCGCTGTCTGTGAACTTATTGCTGCAGATATAATGACACAAGTAATATAATATAACACTAAAGAAAAGCCGTGCTGAAATTCTCTACCTGAACATTTATCTCTTTGGTCCTTTTATTATATATATCCCAATTCAAAGTGGCGAGAGAAGAAGTAGCATTTATATCTAAGAGACAAACTAGCTACTTAGGATCAAGGTACCTTAGTCTGTCTGTCTACTGCCCACTCCTCTCCACTGACAACGGGCACTGGTGCCTCCTCCGGTGCTGCGTATTTTTGTATAATGCGATCGGCTGTTTGCCGGCCCAATGCTACGAGACTTGGCGCCTCCATGACCTGCATTACGCTGATTTCGAAGCCGAACGTCTGGCGGAACCAGTTGCGCAGTTCGACGGCAACGAGAGAGTCGAGGCCTAGCGCCGACAGTGGCAGGCTGATATCAAGGGTATCCTCGCTACGCAGCATAAAGGAGCAGAGCGTGAGACCAATTTGGGTGGCCAGGAACTCAGCCGCCTCGTCGGTAGAGAGTAGGCTTGGGTCCGATGCCGCGGACATCAGGAATTGCTTGATTGCTTGATTGCCTCCTGATCCAGCGCTTGAACCTAAGGTGCCCTGATTCTCGATATTATAGTACAAAGCCATAGAGAGGTCACGCTTCCAGATGGTCCTGTTGTTAGAAGCCGCCAGAGGTTGTGTTGAGCGGAAGCCGACGCCAAGCTGGGACTTGTTCACAAACATGTATTGACCTGGCGCAACAGCATTAGAGGCGGTAACTTGTTTGTCATTTGCGCCTGAGCCATTCGTTTTCTCAATGCTTCTTGCAATGAGCACCTGGATGGACTCAAGCACATCGCTCTCGTGGAGAACATGAGTCGACGTCGTTTGAAAGTGGTTCAGGATTCGGGGGTTGCGGCTCACATACCCGATGTCATCTACGACGCCTAGATCGATGATGGCACAAGGTAAACTGTGGGCTTGGCGGTATTGAGAAAATGCGTCGAGGAATGTGTTTGCAGCTGCGTAATTGGCTTGGCCATGTTGTCCGAAGAAGCCGCTGACACTGCTCACTAGTATCAAGAAGTCTAGAGGCACTTGCTTTTCCTCAAGGACCTCGTGAATGTTCCAGGCTCCTTGGATCTTTGGCGCCATAGCATCTCGCCAGGCGTCGTAAGTCATGGTCGCAAAAGCCGAGTCCTATATCAAAAATGCCGGTTAGCCCTTACCACAATACTGTTGATAATGAAATCAGAGACTAGTACTTACGTTAAGAACCATGGACATATGCATAACTCCCAGGATGGGCCTTGTCGCCCTCTCTATAGCACGTGAAACGTCCGACTTGTCGACTACGCTGCCGGAGACCATGACCGCAGAGCAGCCCAAAGCCTCTAGCTCTTGCACGAACTTGGTATAACGGCCGGGCGATTCAGCTGATCGAGATAAGAAGACCACTGTTTGGTAAGAACATCAGTACGGAAGAAAGATGTGGTGAACTGGCAATTGAATAGACTCACATTCCCGGGCACCAGCCTCGGCCATCCAAACAGCAATGGCTTGTCCAATACCACCAAGACCTCCAACTAGCAAGTACGATCCGTCGTCTCTCACCTGGAATCTAGCTTTATGACTTTGTGGACTGTCGAGTTCATCGGGAGTCTCTGGCATAGTGATAACAACCTTGCCAATGTGATTACCCTTCTGCATAAACCTCATAGCATCTTCGATGTTGCTAGCGGCGAAGCGCGTGATGGGACGGACAGGTTGGATGTGGCCCTGTTCATACATCGACATTGTCTTGCGCAAGAGCCTGTATTGTGGTCAGAATATCGGGGTGGATATAAAACTTTAATCAAAACTTACCGACTAGCAACCGTTGGCCTGTTCATGCCTATATGTGCCAGGTCAACGCCAAAGTAGGATCGATTCATCTGGAAAATGTCCATGGCCAGCGAACCCTTTCCAATAAGATCGCGCTTCCCGACCTCGACCATGCATCCAAATTCGGCAACACATTGCCAACTTGCATGTAAGAGCTCTCCCGACAAGGAGTTGAGGACCACGTCGACACCTCTCCCGTTTGTCGCCGCCAGTACGTCTCGCAGAAAGGTGATGTCACGCGAGTTAAAGATGCGCTCGCGTGGAATGTCAAATTCGCTCATGAGGTACTTCACCTTTTCCTCGTTTCCGACGGTGCAGAAGATCTAAGATAAGTTAGTAAGAGGTCGCTCCCTGTCAAGAAGTCTAGTATAAACTTACCTCAGCGCCGAGCATTCGACTGTAAATTGTCACGCCTTCTGTTAGCCACATTCATTTTTAAGGTCCTCAGACCGATTTGGGTGTGCCAAACTTACCTAACCTGGATGGCAGCGATCCCAACACCCCCACAAGCACTATGTATCAGTATACTCTGACCAGCCTCAAGCTGCGCCTTGTCAATAATAGAATGAATAACAGTCACATATACCGCGGCCATTGTGGCAGCTTCATCAAAGCTGAGAGCGTCCGGGATCTTGACGCACATGGTCTCTGAGGTTGTGAGTGCTGTTGTAAAGGTTCCAGCACCGAACGGCATGACACGGTCGCCGGGAACAAGGCCCTTCACATCTGGACCGACCTTTTCCACAATGCCTGCACTTTCGCAGCCAAGGCCATCATCATCGCAGCCCTTAGCAGGCTGGCCTTCGACAATGCCCATAGAGACGAGGACGTCTCTAAAATTCAACCCTACCGTACGTGTCTGGATCTGCACCATGTTGCCTGTCAAAGGCGCTGGTTCATGCTGGCGCCAATACAACGAGCTTAACAAGCCACGCTTGCCAATGTCGAGCTTACGAGCCGATCCAGTCGCGCCCAAGGAGACTAACTCCTTATTAACAGACGTCCAGTGGAAACGGCCGACGTGTACCATGCCATCGGTAAAAGCCCACTCGAGGTTTGGCTTGAACTCTGCGGCAATTCGATCGTCGCTCAAGGGACGTGCTTGGAACTCGGCCAATACACCGACCAGCGCGTCCCACGCTGTTTCGTTGAAACAGTCCAGCTCTAGCGTCCCGAATTCGATCTCGGTCTCGTTGCGTACGGTCCGGGCCAGGCCGAGAACTACACCATAGCGCGGGTCCTTGCACTTGACTTGAGCCGCACCGGTGACCCAGAGGATACCAGCGCCACCTTGGACCTCGGTGAGAAGACGCTTAAATCTCTCATATTCCAATTCGGTGATATCGTGAAAGAATGGCCTCTCTACGTCTATAACGGCCACGATATCCTGTCCCGCGACGGGGGCC